>Ga0316222_1000191_pt1 | contig 100336 bp, 97 predicted proteins | sample TBH18011metaG_FD_206008 | JGI IMG/M metagenome (GOLD analysis project Ga0316222, IMG submission 206008) | Freshwater microbial communities from Trout Bog Lake, Wisconsin, USA - TBH18011 | ecosystem: Environmental > Aquatic > Freshwater > Lake > Hypolimnion/Profundal zone | place: USA: Wisconsin...
GCGTTATTCCAGGAGCATGATTTATCCATTTGCCAGCGAGACAAACACGCTGTCTCAGCTAATTTAGAGAGGGATAATCAACCTTGTTTATAGTGGGACATTACAATGAACAATAACCGTACCGGCGTTTGTCCTCAGTTCGATTATGAAAAATTCTGGTCGCGTGCATTGGCGACAGCTTTATCAGCTCAGACACTGGCTCCCTATGTCAAAATTAATGCCGAGGAAAATTTTACAGCCGGTTTGTTATGCACTTTGGGCGAATTAGCTCTGGCATCCATTTTTCCAGAGAGTTATGGTGAAATTATTTCCGGTGCGAACAATAATCATGATCGCATCAGCTTGGAGCGCAATATTTTTGGCACAGATCGGCATGAACTGAATGCCACCCTATTACTGGAATGGGGGTTGCCACTGGAATTGGTTACAGCAATTTATCATTGTGAGGATCAAGATATAGCGAACATTCAGGAGGAATCACGGATTCATAAATTAACTTTATGTCTGAATATTGCGCTAGCCTATGCCGATATATGTGTGGCGGGTGACGATACGGCACGCGGGGCCATGTTGCCCGACCTGTACGCTAAAACAGCGCAATTGGGGATCAGTCAGGATGGAACGAATGCCATGGCAAACAACATCATCAAATCCTGGCAGGACTGGGGGCGGTTCCTGAAAATCCAAACTCAAGAAGTCCTCCCGTTTGCCGATTTACTGGAGTCAATTCCTGAGACAGATCATGCGACTGTAAATAAAATTAACCAAACCTTAAGTGATTTGGGCGCCGACTGGAAAGCTATTCGTACCGATAGTTTGTTTGAAATTCCAACAGATCATTTAATTCTGTCTGTAGAAAACATACAGACAAAAGAAAGAGGTTTTTACGACACCAAACTGAAACGGTTACTTTCACAACAAGAAACCTTTGATTTGGTAAATGGCCGATATTGGTAATTTCGAATTCAGTCCCCTAAACTCTTTGGAGTTAAGACAATCATTTAAATTCGCCTGATTAATTTCGTATGTTTGACCATCGTTTGCAAGAATAAGTCTGGGGAAACTACCGCAAGATTCGTTGGCAAGGTTGTCAATTTTTTTGCCTGTGAAGAGTGCTCCGCAGGGCATAAATGGACATCAACGGGTCTCCTACCAGCAGAAATCATTGCATCAGCAATATTTTCTTGAGTTGAATTGCTTTCGATTTCATAGCTGCTCATGTTCATCACGATATGCATGACACATCTCCTTCCGTCTTAGTTATTAAAATATCAACGTTCTTCCTGCTTAAACTTTTATGAGAACAACCCAGTCAGAATACCACTCAAACTTTGAACCGGTATCCGCGCAATCGAGGAGGCAAAAGAAATGATTGAAATGACAAAAGAGCTGATTAATTTGTTTTTCATCACGATCCTCCTTTGATGTGCAGGTAATTAAACTGAATGACTTAACTTGTAATAGATTAAGCAGTTAGCATGCCATTAAATATTTTAATATTAAACAGCAAGTTAAGCTTTGCTTCGGATGTCAGGAAGGAAGTTGTGCACTAATGTGAGGCGTAATTAATAATTTCCTCAGCTTTCGCAATGCAAAGTTGTGCGTGATTCAATGGAATAGTGTTTGGTTAAATTTTCCTGCCAAACAGAGAAATTATGAATCTCAGGAAGATTTAAGTAGGGTGATGAATTGTTGGTAGGAAAGGGCCGGAGGACTATTCACGGTTGCATTTCTGCTTGATATATTCAGGCAAATTTATAAGTCCATTGGACGTCAAGGTCGGCTCGATTCCCCAAGGGTCAAAAATAGCTTCGGGAGTGCGCTTGACCCAGACTGCCCGCATTCCGAACGAGACAGCCCCTATTACATCAAATGGATTGCTGGAGATAAGCCAGGTTTTAGAACAAATTGTATCGGCCTTTCTTAAAAAGTGACTATAAACAACAGGATTTGGTTTGAAAGACTTTACTTCATCAACACTTACCACGCCCAGAAAATAGTCTCGAATGCCGGCAGTGATTAACAAAGATTCAACGATGTCGGCACTTCCATTTGAGAAAGCGAAGATCCGAAAACCTGCATTTTTAGCTTCTGCTAATCCGGCTTTGACATCATCGAATGCCGGTAGCGCATTGTATAAGTGAATAAGTGCATCCCTGTCTTCATTGCTGAATTCCAGTTTGAAATAGGCAATGGTGTAATCAAGCGCGTTGCGAATGCAGACGGAAAAATTTTCATAATTTTGCATGAGCCCGCGACGGAAAGAGTATTCCAACTGTTTCTCTCGCCACATTCTTGAAAAATCACCGGCTTTGTTACCAACCAGTTTCTCCAACGCAGATATAACCCCGTGGGTGTTGATCAGGGTTCCGTAGACATCAAATGCGAGCGTTATCGACATAAAATTCCTCGACTATAGAGAAGGAAATATTCAATTTGATAAAGACAAAGCCCAATTTTTGGGATTGGGCTTTGTTTCCTGCTAATTTAGCAGGGTGTTCAGAAGAATCAGTTATTCATCGGGAGGGGTAATTGGTGCTTTACTATCCCATCCTGACTGACTTTCCGAGAGCAATTAAATACGTTCAAAAATTGCTGCAATACCCTGTCCACCGCCTATACACATGGTCACCAAGGCGTACTTGCCGCTGACACGTTGCAATTCATAAATCGCCTTGGTGGCAATGAATGCGCCGGAACAACCCACAGGATGGCCGAGTGCGATTGCACCGCCATTGGGGTTTGTTTTGGCCGGATCAAGTCCCAGACCACGATTGACTGCGATTGCTTGTGCGGCAAAAGCTTCGTTCGCTTCGATAACATCAATCTGGTCAAGCGTCAGCCCGGCTTTCTTAAGCGCTAACTTGGTTGCCGGAATCGGGCCTTCGCCCATAATCTCATTTGGGACACCGGCGATGGCATAAGAAACCAGTCGTGCAATCGGCTTTTGTCCTGCCTTCGCGGCAACTTCTGCAGCTGCAAGTACAAAGAATGCTGCACCATCATTAATACCTGACGCATTCCCGGCAGTCACCGTACCATCCTTTTTGAAGGCAGGCCGCATTTTTGCCAGTGATTCCATTGTCGTGTTGGGTTTGCCATGCTCGTCGGTATCAAACACGATATCGCCCTTGCGGCTTTTGAGTGTGATAGGAACGATTTGTGACTTGAAGCGGCCTTCAGCGATCGCTACAGCGGCCCGACGCTGGGACTCGACAGCAAATGCATCCTGTTCTTCGCGGGTGATATTCCATTTGGTCGCCAGATTTTCGGCGGTGATACCCATGTGGCCTACACCAAACGGATCGGTCAGTACCGCAACCATCATGTCTATCATTTGGGTGTCGCCCATGCGGGCTCCTGAACGTAAGGTTGGTGCCATGTAACTGCCGCGTGACATGACTTCGACACCGCCACCAATACCGTAATCGCAGTCTCCCAGCAGGATGTTCTGTGAGGTTGTTACAATGGCTTGCAGACCGGAGGAACAAAGGCGGCTCACTTGCATGGCCACTGAGTCCATTGGTAAGCCTGCCTGAATCGAAGCCACGCGGGAGGTGTACGCATAACGGGAGTCGGTCGGAATGCACGTTCCAACGGTCACATAATTGATTTGAGCGGGTTCAACTCCTGAACGGGTGATCGCTTCTTTCATTACTGTACCGGCCAGCTCGGCAGGTTCGATGCCGGCGAGTGAACCGCCAAATGCACCGATGGGAGAACGTACCGCGCTTAGGACAACAACTTCTCTTTTTTCAGCCATTGCAAAACTCCTTGTTATTGAGAATCAGGTTTAGTTACAGTGAAACAGAATTTTTAATCTCAGTTCATTACATTTACCATCAGCGCATTATTACGATTCTTATGTAAATTCAGTTTTCTTCCTTTCTAGTCATTCAGATAGGTAAATACATATGGCCCAACGGACAAATATGATGCCCATGAGGGAGTCGTGACAAGACGCTTCTTTGTTAGTTAATGTTTAATTTGGTTTTTTCTTTTAATTGGAATTTGCTGGTTGACCCTGGCGGTGTCGGGAATTGTTATTAAGTGTAAGCTTAACACCACCGCTATTAGCCGGTCAATTTGGCTGTTTAGTATTTCATCCCGGTGCTCTAGCCTATTGTTTGGCTTTAAAACGACTACCACATGAATTAATGTGTTTTTTCCTATCTAATTAGCTACAGGATTTATTTGAACTGATTGATAATCGACATAAATGGAGATAATAAAATCATGCGAAATAATCAGCCGATTACTCAACATCAAATTGACTACCCGGATTCAATGGTGTTCATTACCAAGACGGATAGCAAGGGAGTCATTACCTATGCAAATGATTCGTTTGTTGAGATCAGCGGGTTTTCTCGCGAAGAGTTACTTGGAAATAATCACAACATTGTTCGCCATCCGGATATGCCGACATGGGCGTTCGCAGATTTGTGGGCTACGCTACAGAATGGTAGGCCGTGGCGAGGATTAGTTAAAAACAGGGCCAAAAATGGTGATCACTACTGGGTACTTGCGACTATTTCACCTATCATTGAAAAACATCAAGTGGTTGGCTATCTTTCATTAAGAAAGAAGCCGACTCAAAATGAAATTAAGCAAGCTGAAACTCAGTATAAACACGGTCCGTCTTCGTCCAGTAAGTTTTCGCCTGTCAAATGGTTTCGCAATTTGACGTTACAACATAAGCTACAAATATTGATTCAACCTATTCTGCTGGTTCTACTGACGTTGGTGACTTTCGAACTGTCAGATTGTTTTAAGGAAATACTGGTAGAGTCGGTTAAACAACGTGCTGATAGCATTGCCAATGAAGTCATTGATGGCGCCAACATGCTCATGGTAACAGGCAAGATCAGCGAGGTTGAATCTCGTCAGCTGCTCATTAAAAAGATTGCCAGTTCAGGTAATGTTGTGGGGCTGCGCCTGGTCCGAGCCAAAAATGTGGTTGATCAATTTGGTCCCGGTCTACCCGAAGAGCAAATTCAGGAGGGACCGGAAACTCAAACCATTGCTACCAGGAAAACGTCTGTCTACCTCGAAGACCGTAACGGCAAAACGATACTCCGCACCATCACTCCGTATTTTGCCTCATCAAACTTTCACGGGACGAATTGCATGAGCTGTCATACCGTGGAGGAGGGGAGCGTCAATGGGGTCTCTGACATTGAAATTGATATGACTCAGGATTTAAATCAACTGCGTACTATAATTTTGAGTTTAATTGTCGGACAAGTTGTATTGCAAATCTTACTTTTCATCCTGATTGGTTGGGTGGTCAAGCACTTCATTACAAACTCAGTAACGGAAATTAACGAACATTTACATGATATGGTGAATGGCGATATGACCAAGCGGGTGGATATATCCCGAACAGATGAAATGGGTAATGTCCTCTGTGCCGTTCAGTCAAGCAAGATCCTGTTGGGCTCGGTGATTGATCAGATTTCAACAGTTTCGAACCGCATTGATGAGCGTGCCCTGCATTTGGCAGATAACATGGTCAAGGTTGAGCAAAGCTCAAATGCGCAGTCAGAGTCTGCTTCCCACATTGCAACAGCGATCGAAGAAATGAGCGTGAGTATCGATAGCGTGGTTGAAAATACTAATAATCTGCGACTGATTTCTGAAAGCTCCAAAAATTTGGCAAAGCACGGTCAGGAAGTTGTTCAAAAGGTGGTTGATGATATGGAAAGTATTTCCCAGTCCGTTCTTAATTCTGCCCGGACCATACAGGAACTGGGAATTAAATCCGACCAGATACAAGAAATTGTAGCGACGATTACCGCCATTGCCGAACAGACTAATTTACTGGCACTTAATGCTGCAATCGAAGCGGCTCGTGCCGGTGAACAAGGGCGCGGTTTCGCAGTCGTCGCTGATGAAGTCAGAAAGCTCGCAGAGAATACGCGACGTTCGACTGAAAAAATTGCCAAAATGACCAATGAAATTCATGCGAGTTCAACCTCAGCTGTTAATGAAGTCGAAGCAACTGTGGAGTTGGTGAAGAATGGCGCGATTCTAGCCCAAAAGGCAGGTGACGCTATTGTTGAAATCAATGAAGGAGCATCCAAAGTGGTAACTGGCGTTGGAGAAATTGTTAATTTGATTAACGAACAGAGTCGTACCAGCAAAGCAATTGTCCAGAATGTGGAAAAAGTTGCACAGATGTCCGAGAATAATAACTCTGCCGTCCATGAAGTGAGTGATACGGTAAAAAGAATGGAGCAACTTTCTGAAGAACTCGAAAAATCTGTTCACCATTTCAGAGTGTAGTGGTTTTTTGATGCTAGCCGGGCCAGGAATTATGTGTTTTCTGATCGATCAGCCCGGTTAGAGGGATAAACGTCGTTGCGTATCATAATTTACACGCAATGATGCCTGACGTATGATGGAGAAAGTCCTTAATATAATTAACCTCAATTGACAGCAGTTCACAACAAGACAGCAGGTTTTCTCATCCTAGTTTGGATCGTACTGGCTTGGATGTCTTCTAACTATTATAGTGCCCATATGTCAGATGTGGCATATAAGGAGGGACTTGCCCAGGCACATAAGGAAGTAGATGCGGTAGTCGAAGATATTGACGGCTATCTCAAGGTTCTTCGAGGTGTCCCACGCATTGTGGCCCGTGAAGAATCCGTGCGCAGAGACTTGGTTCATTTTGGATCTAAAGTTTTACCTTCCAAGCTGGGGCTTGAAGAACGCAAATTTCGCTGGACTGATGAAAGTGATCGCTCGGGCTTGAATGACTTTCTTGCAACAGTTACGGGAGCGATCGATTCCGATGTAGTGTGGGTTATGAATGCTGCCGGAGACTGTATTGCATCCAGCAATGCAGGTGAACCAAATAGTTTCGTCGGGTCTAATTACGCTGAGCGCGAGTATTTCCGAATGGCGCGAGAAGGCAAGCCCGGTAAACAATATGCGATAGGCAAGGTAAGCAAAGTTCCCGGCTTGTTTTATTCCTATCCGGTATTGGATGACAAGGGGCAATTCATCGGAGTGGTTGCTGTTAAACGTGATATTTCCGACTTTCTTCGATGGACACAATCCAATAACGCATTTATTGCTGACTCCAACGGTGTAATTGTCCTTGCAGGAGACAAGAGTCTCGAATATAAAACCTTGCCGGATTCTTCGGTAGCAACCTTGCCGCCTGCAATCAGGATAGCCCGCTACCAAAATAAACCTCTCACTCCTGTTGATATCCGGGAATGGAAGAGTGATCCTCGCCCTGAACTGGTTGTGCTAGAAGGGAACTCTGTTCCGGTTGTTTTGGCTTCTATGGGCGGCGCAGACGGGAATATTAAAGTTTACGTGCCCCAGCCATTGCCTGAACTCAATCGCATTTCATCACAACGATTCTGGATATTCCTGATGGTAAGCATTGCCGGAGTAATGATCATCGTTGCGGCAACTACCTTGGTGCTTTACGTGCGTACCATGCGTCAGGGAAAAGAGATTGCCGAAAGCGCCAGTCGCTCGAAGTCACAATTTTTAGCTAACATGTCACACGAAATAAGAACGCCCATGAATGGTGTTATCGGTATGGCGCAATTGTTGCTCGACACCCGTCTCACTGAAGAACAGCGGCAATTTACTCGCGACATCGTTGTTTCCGGCGAGTCGCTGTTGGCTATTATCAATGACATTCTCGACCTCTCAAAAATTGAGGCTGATCGCATGGAGTTTGACAATCATCCTTTCGCCCTGGTTGATTTGACGGAGTCCGTTGCCTCGCTGCTTAGAATCAGGGCAAAGGAAAAGGGAATAGGCTTAGTCTTCAATATTGCTCCCGATGCAGCTTTGACTTTTATCGGCGACAGCCTTCGTATCCGCCAGATTTTGTTAAACCTGACTGGCAATGCAGTGAAATTTACCGATCAGGGCGAGGTTAGCGTGAATGTATTGCGCATTCCGGCGGGACTTCGTTTTGAAGTCATCGATTCCGGTATCGGTATATCCTTGGAAGCGCGCGGACGGCTTTTTTCCAGTTTCAGCCAAGTGGATGCCTCCAATACGCGCAGGTTCGGGGGGACCGGTTTGGGCTTGGTCATCAGCAAACGTCTGGTCGAGGGAATGGGAGGCAGCATTGGAGTTGAAAGCACGGATGGGAAGGGCAGTCAGTTCTGGTTTGAATTACCACTGGAAGCTTGCACAGAACCACAATTAGAAAAGGCAGATACTTCCTTAAGCACAAACTTGGAGCCGGCAGTTGAAGTTGCTCAGGATACTTATGAGCATCTTCAATCTGTGCAGCCGGTCACTGTAGCCGAGCCGGTAGCGAAAATTGAGAGCGTCCCGATGCATTTGTTGCTGGTTGAAGATAACAAAATCAATCAGAAACTGGCTATGGCATTGCTTGGTCGCTTGGGCTATACAGCCGATCTTGCAGAAAATGGACTTGAAGGCGTTTCGGCCGCTGAGAAGAAAAATTATGCTCTGATCCTGATGGATATGCAGATGCCGGTTATGGACGGTCTTGAAGCGACAAGAAAAATCAGGCAGCAGGGTGGGCACAATGCGCAAATCCCAATCGTTGCACTGACTGCCAATGCAATGCAGTCGGACTATGAGGCCTGTCGTGCTGCGGGGATGGACGACTACCTGACGAAACCAATCAACCGTGAAAGTCTGGATGCCTGCATCAAGCGCTGGATGACGGTTGCATCCGCCTCACCCAATTAACCCGCTTCGGTTTCCGATGCAGCATCCGCTGCCTTGGCTTTGCGCGGCACGGTTTTCGGGTCGCACGTAATCGGGCGATATATTTCCACCCTGTCCCCATCATTGAGCACGGTGTCCAGTTTGCTGATCTTGGTGTAGATTCCGACCTTCTGTTTTTCGAGATCGATGTCCGGAAATTGTTTGAGGATTCCCGATTTATTGATCGCATCCTGAATGGTTGCTCCCTCGGGTAATTCCACATCAAACCAAACCTGGCGTTTCGGCAGGGCGTAGGCGATTCCAATTTTCATAAGTTTTCCTTACGCGGCACTATGGGCACCGCCCATCTGAATAGCTTTTCCTGCGCGCACATCCAGCATCCGTTTGCCGACCACCATCAGACCGGCCACCAGAAATCCGCCGGGAGGCAAAATCATCATCAGGATGCCACTGTCGGCAGGGAGCAGGCGCATTTCCATGAATTTGAAAGCCGGCCCCAATAACAGGGACGCATCCGCAAACAGCGTGCCCGAGCCGGTGATTTCACGCACTGCACCGATCGCGGTGAGGGCCAGAGTAAAGCCAATGCCCATAAAAATGCCGTCCATCAGCGACTGTGCTGGAGGTTCCTTGGAGGCGAAGGCTTCCAGGCGGGCGAGCGGCAGGCAGTTGGAAACAATCAGTGGAATGAACAGCCCCAGCACTTTGTAAAGTTCGTGCATCCACGCATTCATGCACAGATCAACCAGCGTGACCATGGAAGCCACGATTAGAATGTAGACGGGAATACGAACTTCCTGGGTAATTTGACTACGGAAGATGGAGACCAGCAAGCCGGATGCGGCCATCACCACCGCAGTGGCCAAGCCCATGCCCAAACCGTTGGTGGCACTGGTGGTCATCGCCATGGTCGGGCATAAACCCAGCAACATGGCCAGCACGCCGTTATTTTCCCACAAGCCATCCTTGACAATGGTTTTGTATTCGGTCGTCATGTTACTGTCCTCCCAGCATTTGCGCTTTATGCGCGTCGAAAAACTCCAGGCCTTCTTTGATCGCCCGCACCACGCCACGCGGCGTAATGGTGGCACCGGCAAACTGGTCAAATTGACCACCATCTTTTTTAACTTTCCATTTCTCGAGCGGAGGATTGCCCAGACTCAAGTCGGTAAAATGCAGTATCCAGTCGGTTTTCTTGACATCAATCTTGTCGCCCAGGCCGGGGGTTTCCTTATGGGCCAGTACACGCACGCCAAGTACCTTGCCTTGGGCATCCACACCCAGCATCAGCTTGATTTCTCCGGCATAGCCCGAGCCATAAATTTCATAGGCCAGACCGGTCACTTTGCCTTCTTTGGTGGCGCGATAAACCGTGATTTCCTTGTCCCGGTCATTTTTCATGGTGATCGAGTCTTTTACCAGATTATTATCGTGAACGCTGTCCGGAATCACCTGACTGAGCGAATTCAATTTGTCTTCCAACGCGCGGGCAGCAATATCTTTTTCAGTGATGCTGTTGGTCACCGCGAGCAACGCGCCGAAGCCCAGGCAGAATACCCCCAGAATGACGCCATGAACCATAGTACGGGACTGTTTCATGGTTTCTCCTTCGACAACGGCAAGGGCTCTCCCTTGCGGCTGCGTCCAAAGACACGAGGACGGGTGTATTGGTCAATAATCGGCGTCAGCCCGTTCATTAACAGTACCGCGAAAGCCATTCCCTCGGGGTAACCGGCAAAGGTACGAATCAGCCAAGCCAGCAAGCCCACACCCACTGCAAAAACCAGTTGTCCCGACTTGGATACCGGCGAGGTGACGTAATCCGTGGCAATAAAGAACGCGCCCAGAAAAGTGGCACCCGACATGACATGGAACAGGCCGGGGGTGTAGCGGGCCGGATCAACGGCGTGGAATAATGTGCCCATCAGAAACAGCGTGGTGATGACGGCTACCGGGATGTGCCAGGAAATAATCCGCTTGTAGAGCAGAAACAGACCGCCCAGCAGGATTAAAAAGGCCGAGGTTTCTCCCATGCTTCCCGCGCGGTAGCCCATCGCCATATCCATCAGGTCGGGCACTTGTGCGACTTGAGCCATGGATTGGGTCACTGGAATCCCCCGGGATAGTTCTGTTTTGACGTAACCCAGTGCCGAGGCAGCACTGACCGTGTCGGGCATGTGGCCGCCGAAGGTGATGGCGATCGCATCGGTAAAGCTTGGAGCGCTTGCCGAGAACAGGGGATGCGGTAAAACCCAAGAAGTCATGATGACCGGGAACGATACCAGCAGGACGGTACGCCCCACCATGGCAGGGTTGAATACATTTTGACCCAGACCACCGAACGCATGTTTGGCCAGCGCGATCGCGAAGACGGCTCCCAGCAAACCGATCCACCAGGGAGACCAGGGAGGCAAACTGGACGCCATCAGCCAGCCGGTGAGTACAGCTGAATTATCGCTGAGCGAAATCTTGGCGGGCTGATCGGCAAGCGAAACACAAGCTGCTTCGATGGCCACGCAGGAGGCGATGGTGGTGAGGAACAAAAACAGTGCCGGCCAGCCGAACAGGTAAATATCAAAGGCCGTGGCAGGTAGCAACGCCAGCAGCACCGTGGTCATGACTTTCTGTACGCTGTTTGCCTTGTGGGTAAACGGCCCGCTTGAGGTGGCTAGTGTCATGCGTTAACCTTTTCTTCTTGGACGGAGGGGGCTGGGGGCGGCGCAGTTTCACTGTCGGTAGGCGCCGCCGCCGTAGCGGCCGCTTTTTTGGCGGCCAAAGCTGCTTTCTTGGCTTCAGCCACTTTTTCGATGCGGATGGTACGCGCCTCGACCAGTGTTTTAACGCGGTCGTTTTTGCGGCGTTCGCGGTCCTGGTCGTTGAGCATACCCTTGGCGTAATTAAAGTAATGCACCAGCGGAATATGCGACGGGCATACCCAGGAACAGCTTCCGCACGAGATGCAGTCCATCACACCCAGCTTGGCAGCGGTATCCAGGTTATCCTTGCGGATGAACGCGGCCATTTCCACAGGGGACAAGCCGCAGGGACAGATCGTCACGCAGGTTCCACAGCGGATGCAGGGGCTGGTGGGGTTATCGTTGATTTCTTCGGCAGTTAGCGCGAGGATGCCCGAAGTGCCTTTGACGACGGGAACGTCCAGACTGGGTAGCGGTTGCCCCATCATGGGGCCGCCATTAATGATGCGTTCAGGGCGTAAAGCAAAACCGCCGCAGAAATCGATTAAATCGCTGAGCTTGGTGCCGATGCGTACTTCGACATTCTGGGGAGTGCGCACCGCGCTACCACTCACGGTGACCACCCGTGTCAGCAAAGGACGTCCAAAACGAACGGCGTTGTAGATGGCACGTGCCGTGGCCACGTTATGCACCACGATCCCCAAATCGGCGGTGAGTTTGCGCGCGGGGGTTTCGCGACCGGTGATGGCCTGTACCAGATGGCGTTCGGAACCCATCGGGTACTGCACCGGCACGGCGGCGACTTCGATGTTCGGGAAAGCGGAGGCGGCCTGAGTCATGGCGGCGATGGCCTGCGGCTTGTTATCTTCGATACCGACGACTATTCTGGATACACCCAAGGCGTGGGCCATGATGCGGCCACCGTCAATGATTTCAGCGGCATGTTCGCGCATCAAACGGTCATCACAGGTCAAATAGGGTTCGCACTCGGCGCCATTGAGCAACAGGGTGTCCAGTTTTTTCTGCGTACCCAGATTCAGCTTAATGGCCGAAGGAAAGGCAGCTCCGCCCATTCCGACGATGCCGGATTCGGCTACGCGGTTATGGATGGCATGGGCATCCACGGTAAAGGGGTTTTCAATGGGGGCAGGCAGCTCAGCCCATTCGTCCTTGCCGTCCGGCTCAAGGATGATGGTTAACTGGGGCAGGCCGGAAGGATGGGGGGCGGGCACTTCGGTGATCGCCGCAATCCGGCCGGAGGTCGCCGCATGCTGGGGCGCGGATACCGCACCCTGACTGCGCGCCAGCATCTGGCCTTTTTTGACTAAATCCCCCTCGGCCACCAGAGCCTCGGCAGGCGCGCCGATATGTTGCTGAAGCGGTATATAAAGCGCGGCAGGCAACGGCATCACCACGATGGCTTTCTCGCTGGTCTGGTCTTTGCGGTAGTCGGGGTGGATACCGCCACGAACTTGGAAAAGTTTCATCTGTCAGAAATCCTTGTCAATGCACATGATGCTGGTCGCCGGGCTTGGACCAATGCCAGGTACCCAGTGTCACCGTAATCGGGCGCATCACGATCGCATCCGTGGGACACACGGCGGCACATTTTGCACATCCGTGGCAAGGCTCGGCAATGATGGTATGCATCAGTTTATTCGCCCCCAGAATGGCATCGACCGAGCATTCCCTGATGCAACGGGTACAGCCAATGCAAAGATCTTCTATGATAAAAGCGTATTCAGGGACTTTTTCTTCATGTTCGGAGAGATCGGCTGTCACGCCCAGTTTTTTTGCCAGCGCTTCGATGACTGCTTTGCCACCGGGCGGGCATAAGGTGATCGGCGCTTCGCCTTTAGCCAGTGCCGCTGCCGCTTGTCCGCAGCCGACAAAGCCGCATTGGCCGCATTGCGAGCCGGGCAGCATGGCCTTCAATTCTTCTTCCAGCGGGTTTTCTTCCACCGCAAGAAATTTTGCTGCTGCGCCGAGGATGGTGCCCAGTGTGACACCCATTGCGGTAAGACTTCCGATCGCCACTAACATATCATTCTCCTTAACTCGTACTCATACCGGAAAAACCCATGAACGCCAGAGCCAGCAAGCTGGCGACGATAAAACCGATTGGCGGGCCGGCGAATAAGCGCGGTACTTCCACCAATGACAACCGTTCACGCAGGCCGGCGAAAATCACCATCACCAGGCTGTAGCCGATGGCCGAGGCAAAGGCAAACAGGGTGCTGGAAATGAAGCTCATCCTGCCTTCAACCAGTAATAGTGCCACGCCAAGTACGGCGCAGTTGGTGGTGATCAAGGGCAAATAGATCCCCAACATTTGAAACAGTGCGGGTGAGACTTTTTTGACGGTCATTTCGGTGAACTGCACTGCGGCTGCAATCACCAGAATGAAGGTGACCGTGCGCAGGTAGCCCAGACCAAACGGTTGCAGCAGAAAGGATTCGACAGCCCAGTCTGCCATGGAAGAAACAGTGATCACAAACGTGGTGGCCATGCCCATGCCTATGGCGGTGTCTATCCGGGTGGTCACCCCCATGAACGAACACAGTCCCAGAAATCGCGCCAGAATGACGTTGTTTACCAGGGCCGCACTCACCATCAACAGTATGTATTCTTTCATTGGAGGTCCTTTACCTGCTCAAGATTCGTTACAAGTCTCGCCGGGTCGGGCGCGACGAAGAAAGCGCGGGGCAAGATTGCCCTGCATCATCAGGCGTCCTGCGCTGAGGTGAGAAAATCCCAGTCCTAGCAGAAGGCCGGCGACCATGGCTGCCATGGTGGCCAAGTCATTGCCAAATTTCCATTGTGCCAGTGCACCGGCCAGCAGAAGGGTGGCAAGCGGTATGGCGTAGGCAGTAATCGCTGCTTTAATCAGCGCGTTATCTGGAATACCGATCACCACACGTTCGCCCACCCTGAGATTCACTTCGTTGTCTATTTTGAAGCGACGATATTCCAGCCGGCTTGCCAGTGTTCCGATACCCTTGGCGCCGCAAGACCCGGATGCGGCACAGGCACCACAACTCCCCGTCTGTTCAGGGACCAGCCAAGCGGCTCCATGATCCACCGAAACTACATGCGCAATCCCTTCGTTCATCGAGGGAGCCGTGAAATCCGGCGTGCTTTCGGTGTGCGTGTTCATCTCAGGCTTCAACCGTCGAAATCACGCCTTCGGGGGTGACGAAAATGGCTTTGTCGCCTCCGGCAGCTTTGAGGATCGATTGCCGCAATTCAACAGGCGCCATCAACATGGCTGTAGACAGGCCATCGGCTATGATGCCTTTGTCCGCCACGACGGATACGCCCAGAAGTGCAGGTGCGGTTCTTCCGGTGCGTGTATTGAGTATGTGGGTGAAAGCGCCGGCAGAATCAAACAGGGTGCCGTATCCGCCGGAGGTGGCGACACATTTGTTGACAACTTCGAGGGTGGTGAGAGTGCTGCCCGGATTGGCAGGATTGGCGATGCCGATGCGCCAGGCAGTGCCATCGGGTTTGGTGGATATAGCGCGCGGTTCGCCCATATCTACCAGCATGCGATCAAATCCGTGGGCGCGCAAAATGTCAGTCACGCGGTCGGTGATGTAGCCCTGGGCGCCACTGTTGAGGGTTAGGCCCATGCCGGGGCGGGAAAAGGATACATGATTATTTTCGGCACCAATCTCGACTGCTCGCCAATCAACCAGGGCAAGTGCTGCGGCTACGTCGCGTGGTGCAGGGCCGGCTGGATCGGGGTTGGCTGCAGTGAAGTGGCGGAAATAGGTTTGCCATAAGGGCTGTACAGTGGGGTCATACACTCCGTCACTGATCTTGGCGAGGGTCAAGGCTCGCGTAAGCATGGCGATGAAATCGCTTGGTGCATTTTTTAGCACACCTTCCCGATTGAGTTGGGAGATTGCGCTATCGCTACGGTACACGCTGAAAATGGCTTCCAGGCGTTTGAGTTCGTCCAGCCCGGCGGCAATGGCTGTGCGAGCTTGCGCTTCGTCGGTGTGGTAAAGCTGGATGGAGGCCGGCGCTCCCATGGAGGTACCATCCCAGCGCACCGGTCTGGCTTGGGCGCCTCCTGCCTTCAGTAGCATGGGCAAGCCAGCTGCTGCGGCAACGAAAGTGATAAAGCGGCGGCGTGATATGACGGACTGCATAAGGTGCGACCTCAAGAATATTCCCCTACATTAGGGGGTGTTGACTTAGTATATGCAAAAGTAATGCCAGACATTTAAATGACGCTTGATCAACAGGTTGTATTAAAAACATCACTGCCGGTCTGTCCTCAATACGACCAAATTGTCGGAAAACAACTGAAGGTGCCACAAAAATGAACAAATGTTTCATACCGCAGAAAGTCGAAGCAGTTAGACCCAATTCCTTCGAATAAGTTTTGAAGTGAACTTATTCGAAGGGGCGACTTGATGGGTTTTATCAAGTGAGCATTCAGCTTTCCTGATGTGGTTGCTTCTGCAAATCCTCAATCTGCTTCTTTGTAGCTCTCTTCCAGCAACTTTGCCTGTGCCGCCGCCAAACGTGCGATAGGCACACGGGGGCCTGAGCAAGAGACGTAGTTAAGGCCAATGTGATTGCAGAAGTGGATGGAGGCGGGGTGGCCACCATGTTCGCCGCAAATACCGATTTTCAAATCCGGATTAGTTGCGCGGCCTCTTTGCACTGCCAGTTTCATCATTTGCCCTACGCCCTTGATATCCAGGACCTCAAACGGGTTGTCTTCCAGAATTCCAGTCTCATTGTAAGCAGGAAGGAATTTGTTTTCCGCATCTTCGCGGCTGAATGAGAAGGTGGCCTGAGTCAGATCGTTGGTGCCGAAGGAGAAAAATTCGGCTATTTCTGCCATGCGACCGGAGCGAATGCAGGCGCGGACCACTTCCAGCATGGAGCCGAATTTGAACCGCACATTGATACCATGGGTTAGCGATACCACTTTGTGGATGCGCTGGACATAACTATGGATGCGCTTGAGTTCTTCAACCGTAGCCACTTGCGGTACCATGATTTCAGGGTAAATTTCGACGCCTTCGCGGGCACATAATGCGGCCGCTTCCAGGATCGCTTGAATCTGCATCGAGTAAATTTCAGGGTAAGTAATACCCAGCCGCACACCGCGATGGCCGAGCATGGGGTTAACTTCAGCCAGTGCGCGAACCTTTTTCAGGATCACTTCTTTTCGGCTGATGACATCTTCTTCCAGGTGAGATTCCTTGAATTCACTCAATCCGCCCATCAGCTTGGTCAGGCCGTCTGCATATTGCATATAAAGCTTGGGGTTGAGCAACTTAAGGGTTTCTGGCAGTTCTTCCAGTCCTTTGATGGTGTCGCGCAATTGGTGCAGGTGGGCGATTTCCAATTCGAGTTGTGCGGCCGTGGGCAGGAATTCGTGCATTGGCGGATCCAGCAGACGTACGGTGACCGGAAGCCCTTTCATGGCCTTGAAAATACCCTTGAAATCGGCACGCTGTATGGGTAGCAACCGATCCAGTGCGGCTTGGCGATCTTCCGGTGTTTCAGCCAGAATCATTTCCTGAACGATAGGTAAACGGTCGGTGCTGTTGAACATGCGTTCGGTACGGCACAGGCCGATCCCCATAGCCCCATATTCGCGCGCGCGCAAGGCATCGCTCGGGCTGTCCGCATTGGCCATAACTTTCAGGCGGGATATTTCATCCGCCCACTTCAGCAAAGTAACCAGCTCTTCAGAAAACTCTGCTTCAACAGTAGGGACTTCACCGGCATAAACATGGCCTGTACCACCGTCAATGGTGATGATGTCGCCTTCCTGTAAAGTGGTGTCACCAATCTGTGCACTGCGCAGCACGTCGTTGATTACAATTTGTTCACAGCCGGAAACGCACGGTTTACCCATACCGCGAGCAACCACCGCAGCGTGAGAAGTCTTGCCGCCACGGCTGGTGAGAATACCTTGTGCCTGGAAGAATCCGTGAATATCTTCAGGCTTGGTTTCTTCGCGTACCAGAATGATTTTTTCGCCGTTGCGTCCGCGTGTTTCTGCTGTGTCGGCATCAAATACGATTTTGCCGGATGCGGCACCGGGCGAGGCGGGAAGACCCTGCGCCAAGGATTTTCCATGGAAATTCGGGGCTAGTTGGGGAACCAGCAATTGCTCCAGAACTGCGGGTTCGATACGCAGCAACGCGCGTTCTTTGGAAATCAGGCCTTCGTTGAACATTTCCACCGAGGAGCGCACCATGCCGCGTGCATTCATCTTGCCGTTGCGTGTTTGCAGGCAGTACAGAATGCCCTTCTCGATAGTGAACTCGAAATCCTGCACTTCATGATAGTGTGACTCAAGTCGGTTATGCAGCGTCATCAATTGGCCGTAGATCTCGGGCAATTCTTGTTCCATTTCGGCGATGGCCTTGGGCGTGCGTATGCCGGCGACCACGTCTTCACCTTGGGCGTTGACCAGATATTCTCCGTAGATGACATTTTCGCCTGTGCCGGGATTACGGGTAAAACCCACGCCTGTGCCGGAGTCATTGCCCATGTTACCGAACACCATGGTACAGATGTTGACAGCGGTGCCGCTGGCTTGATCCTTGGTGATTTTAAATTGTCTGCGGTAATCGACTGCGCGTTTGCCCATCCATGAACCAAATACTGCACCGATAGCAATTTCCAGCTGATCGTACGGGTCTTGAGGGAAGGGCTTGCCGGTGTGGCGCTCAACGATGCCAAGGAACTCACCTGCCAGTTCTTTAAGGTGATCGACATTCAAATCCAGATCCTGGGGCGCACCATATTTGCGCTTGATCGCGGTCATGTGTTCATCGAAATGCTCGTCGCTGATGTTAAGCGCGATTTTGCCGAACAGTTGGATGAAGCGGCGATAGGTGTCATAGGCAAAACGCTCATTGCCGGTTTGCTTGATCAAGCCTTGTAGCGATGTCTCATTGAGACCCAGATTGAGAATGGTGTCCATCATGCCCGGCATGGACATGGAGGAACCGGAACGGACTGAGACGAGCAAAGGATTTTCGTTGCTGCCAAAACCTTTGGCGGTCTTTTTTTCAAGTGCCTGCATGTGGGATTTGACTGAGTCCATCAATCCGTCAGGCAGCTTGCTTTTTTCCAGATAGGCAGTACAGGCATCGGTTGTAATGGTAAAACCCGGGGGGACATTCAAGCCAATCTGCGTCATTTCGCAAAGATTGGCACCTTTGCCGCCAAGCAGCATTTTGTTTTTCCCATCACCATGCTCGAATTCATATATGTATTGCTTACTGTCAGTCATAAAATTCCCCTGGTTAACATTTCCATATCGCTTAAATCGCGCCAATCATCACAATTGCTTCGACACTCTCTTGCGTCTAAAACCACATCCCAAACTGCGCCTGTCAATCGTAATCCTACATTTTATCAATTGTTCAAGGCGCAGTCACTACAATTCCTGCAGGATATGAGCGAACAATCCAGTGTCAAAAAGTCGGGATTTAATTAACCTTGGTTGAAGCAGCCATCCGTTCGAAATGCGCAAAGCGTTTTTGCAGTTCTTCATCGTAAAGGGCAAGAATCTGTCCGCTATCTTCACCCATATCTTTTACCAATCCACGGAAGCGGGCCTCGTTCTTAATAAAGTCACTGTACGAAATCGAGGGTTTCTGAGAATCCAGAGTCAGCGGATTTTTTCCTTGTGCTTCATTGCGCGGATCAAAACGATACAGCGGCCAGTGCCCGGAACTGACCGCCAGTTCCTGTTGCTGGTGTTGCTTGCCCAGATCGTAGCCATGTTCAATACAAGGACTGTAGGCGATAATCAGCGACGGCCCCTCAAAAGATTCCGCCTCAAGGAACGTCTTCAGTGTGTGAATGTCCTTTGCTCCGTAAGCAACCTGGGCAACATAGACATGACCGTAGCTCATGGCGATCTGTCCAAGATCCTTCTTGCCGGTCCGTTTACCACCGGCAGCAAATTTGGCCATAGCACCCAGCGGCGTGGCTTTTGACATTTGTCCACCGGTGTTCGAATACACTTCGGTGTCGAGTACCAGAATGTTGACGTCACGGCCGGAAGCCAGAACATGATCCACTCCGCCGAAACCGATGTCATAAGCCCAACCGTCGCCGCCAATAATCCAGACGCTTTTCTTGGCCAGATAGTCGGCCAGACTTTCCAGATTACGTGCCTCATCAGATTGAATGCCCGCCAGCACTTTACGTAACGCCAGAATGCGCTCGCGCTGAGCATAGATTCCGGCTTCGGAAGATTGATCGGCATGGATCAGCGATGCGACCAGATCAGCACCAATCTGGTCTTTCAGGCGCAACATGATTTCACGCGCCTGTTCGGCATGCTTGTCGATACTGACGCGGTAACCCAAGCCGAATTCGGCATTGTCCTCAAACAGCGAATTCGACCAGGCCGGACCGCGTCCTTCGGCATTTTTAGCATAGGGCGTGGTCGGCAGGTTACCACCATAGATGGAGGAGCAGCCGGTCGCATTGGCGACCACCATACGGTCTCCAAACAACTGGGTAGCCAGCCGGATGTACGGGGTTTCGCCACAGCCCACACAGGCCGACGAAAACTCGAATAGCGGCTGCATTACCATGGATCCTTTAATGGTCGAGGTACGCAACTGGGTTCGGTCAAATTCGGGCAAGGTCAGGAAAAACTCAAAATTTTCACGTTCATCTTTGAGCAAGGGCGCATGCGGGCGCATCTCAAGGGCTTTATGCCCGTCGACTTTGGATACCGCAGGACAGATGTCCGCGCACAAGGTACAGCCGGTGCAGTCTTCGGGGGCAACCTGGTAGCTGATGTGCATGCCTTGTTCAAACTCTTTGCCTTTAACCTGAATGTGTTTGAAGGTTGCAGGTGCATCCTTGGCCAAATTCGCATCAAATACTTTGGCGCGAATGGCTGAATGGGGGCATACGAAAGGACATTTGCCGCAGTAAATGCAAAGCTCTTCATCCCATACCGGAATTTCAGTGGCCAGGTTGCGTTTGTCCCACATGGCCGTGCCGGTTGGCCAGGTTCCGTCATTCGGGAAAGCACTTACCGGCAAGCGGTCGCCACGACCTGCCATAATTTCTGCGGTGACATTTTTAACAAAGATCGGCGCATTGGCGGGTACCGGAGCGGGCATCTCATGGGTGCTGCTGGCTACCGACGGCACGTTCACCTTGTGCAAATTGGCGATCGTTTCGTCGATGGCTTTCCAGTTGGCATCCACCACCGCCTGACCCTTCTTGATGTAGGATTTTTCAGCTGCATACTTGATTTGCTGGATCGCCACGTCGCGTGGCAATACGCCGGAAATGGCGAAGAAGCACGTCTGCATGATGGTATTAATACGGCTACCCATGCCCGTCGCCTTGGCGATGGTAATGGCGTCAATGACGTAGAACTGTATTTTCTTGGCGATGATCTGCTGCTGCATTTTGTGCGTGAGCATATCCCAGACCTGGTCTGCTGCAACGGGGGTGTTGACCAGAAATACCGCTCCTTCGGCGGCGAAGTCCAGCATTTCATAACGTTCCAGAAACACCGGTTGATGACAGCCAATAAAATTGGCGTCGTCTTTTCCGATCAGGTAAGGTGAGTGGATTGGATTTTTGGAAAAACGCAGGTGGGAAATGGTTGCCGCCCCCGCTTTTTTGGAGTCGTAAACGAAATATCCCTGGGCGTACAGCTCGGTTTCCTCTCCCATGATCTTGATCGTGTTCTTGTTGGCACCGACCGTTCCGTCCGAGCCCAAACCGTAGAACATACAGCGATTAACGTTTTGCCCGGCATCGTTACGGAAGTTTGCATCCCACTCCAGGCTGGTGTGGGTCAGGTCGTCGAAAATGCCGATGGTAAAGTGATTTTTAGGTTGCGCTTTCTTTAATTCATCGAACACGCCTTTGATCATGCCGGGAGTAAATTCTTTTGAAGACAAGCCATAACGTCCGCCGACTACGCGAGGCATTGCTGTGAAGCGGCTGGATCCGGAGGTGAGCGATTCTGCCAGAGCGGTTACCACATCTTTGTAAAGTGGCTCTCCGTCGGCACCGGGTTCTTTGTTTCGGTCAAGCACGGCAATTTTTGTTGCAGTGACGGGAATGGCCTTGATGAATTCTTCTGCGGCAAAGGGGCGATAGAGGCGCACTTTTAGAATGCCGACTTTTTCACCGCGTGCGGTCATATGCTGAACAGTTTCTTCCGCTGCATCACACCCCGATCCCATCAGGATGATCACCCGTTCTGCATCTTCAGCGCCGACGTATTCATATAGTTTGTACTGGCGTCCGGTGAGTTTGGCGAATTTGTCCATTGCTTTTTGTACGATAGCCGGCATGGCTTCGTAGTAGACGTTCACCGATTCACGCGCCTGGAAGTACATGTCGGGGTTTTGCGAAGTTCCGCGCAACACGGGGTGATCCGGGGTGAGCGCACGCTTGCGGTGCTCGAATACTAACTTGTCGTCGATCATTTCCCGCACCACTTCGAGAGGAACCTGTTCTACTTTGGCTACCTCGTGAGAGGTGCGGAAGCCATCGAAAAAATGCAGGATAGGCACACGTGCTTCCAGTGTGGCGGCTTGGGCGATCAGCGCAAAGTCCATCGCTTCCTGAACGGTGTTGGATGAAAGGAAAGCAAATCCGGTTGAGCGGGCTGACATGACATCGCCATGATCGCCAAAAATAGAAAGCCCCTGGGCAGCCAGAGAGCGTGCTGCCACATGCATGACGAAGGAGGTCAGTTCCCCTGCTATTTTGTACATGTTCGGAATCATCAACAGCAAGCCCTGGGAGGCGGTAAAGGTGGTCGTTAGCGAACCCGTTTGCAACGCCCCGTGCACGGTCCCGGCGGCACCGCCTTCACTTTGCATTTCAATGACTTCCGGTACTGTGCCCCATAAGTTTTTAACCCCTGCGGCTGACCATGCGTCGGAATATTCCCCCATGGCCGAGGAGGGGGTGATCGGGTAAATTGCGATGACTTCGTTGGTCAGGTGGGCAATATAAGCGGTGGCTTCATTGCCGTCGAGGGTTACCATGGTTGTGTGAGACATTAAAACTCCTTGCAGTCAGCATTAATCAGAATTGTCCAATCAGGCGGTTAAGCGCATTGGACTCACTATTCGATTTCTAAAATTAAAAATATTTTAGTAACCTGATGAAATCCACGCTTAGTTTAGTCTGAAGCTGACCCTATACTACTCTTTAGCCCGAAAAAAGCACGGACTTACCCAGCAAACTCAATCAGGAAATTTTTCCGGGATGGAACTGATAGTGATTTATTGTTTTTCTTATGATTTATTATTTTTTGATTTGTTTTCCTCAGTCGTGAAAGGTTAATCAAAATTATATTATTTGACTAATCAATTGCTTTAATCTTTAATATTAATATTTCAAATATATGAAAATAGAGAGTGGTCAGGATGACAGCTGAGAAACAACAATACTATAAGAACAACCGTCTTAAGCAGATGCGCGCGTTTTGTCAGGTCGTTCGCAGCGGCAATATTACCAAAGCTGCGGAGCGGTTATTTTTAAGCCAGCCCTCGGTAACCTTGCAAATTCAAGCTTTGGAAAGAGAGTTGGGCGTCACTTTGTTTGAGCGGCGGGGTCCCAATCTCACGCTGACACCGAATGGTGAGTCACTTTATACGTTGGCTGTGCCGCTGGTGGATGGAATGGATAGTCTGGAGGCTAACTTTGCAGCTCAACATGGCCTGCTTGATTCAGGGGAGTTGAACATCGGTGCGGGGGAATCGACTATTCTCTACATTCTTCCTGAAGCGGTGCAGCGCTTTGTCGCGGCTTACCCCGGCATCAAACTGCGAATACATAATGTCACCGGGCGCGATGGGTTGAAGATGCTGCGCGCAGACGAAATTGACCTCGCTGTGGGGTCGATGCTGGACGTGCCGGATGATATTTCCTATCAGCCGGTGGTGATGTATGACCCGGTGCTCATTGCCCCGCTTGGGCATCCATTATCGTTATTACCCAACGTTACCCTGGCTGATGTTAGCCAATACGGTCTGATTTTACCTCCCAGACATCTTTCCACCTGGAGTATCGTCAAATATGTTTTCAAGCAACACAATTTGACTTTTACCGTCACGCTCGAGGCCGGAGGCTGGGAAGTTATCAAGAAATATGTAGAATTAGGTATGGGAATTTCCATTGTGACCGACATCTGTTTGACCGGGCAGGAAAACCTGGTGCGCATCCCTCTAAATCAATATTTTCCGCAAAGGGGGTATGGACTGGTGCTACGCAGGGGTCGCTTTCTATCTCCCCCCGCGCAACGCTTCAAGGAAATATTGACTGAAGTTTATGGACTGATCAGAGCAGGGCAATAGAATTATCGACAGTTTCTATTACTTTTAGTTGATTCAAAATAATTTTATCTTCAGCTGAAAAGAAAAAGCCGCGTACAGCCGGTCTTTGTAGCCGGGAGTGAAAATAATATTTGCGCCAATGTTTTTATGTTCGAAGCTGGCTTGGGGTAATGCTGCCGGAAACCAACTGCCGTGAAAAGCTTTTGGATAACCATTAATGCCCCCAATGACCCCCCCCAGGCGAACCGGGCCATATTCAAGCGGTTGCCAATCCCATCCTGCATAATAGGAAGTCTTCCAGTCACTATTGTGAAATCCTCCCACCACAATTGAACTGGTGGTTGAGTAGCGATACTCCCCTCCCAATCCCAGGTTATTGTTATTAAGGTTCCTGTCTTTGTTGAAATGATAGGAATAAAACCCCGGATTGATCCAGAGTTCCTGGATTGGCTTGGGTGCAACGTAACTGAAAGGTCCAAGATTTTCTGCCGCAGTGACTGCAGAAATAGAAACCATGCTGAAGCAAATGATCTTTAGCAATAGTAAAGGGAAGGAGAATTCAGGCATTCGGCGAATTGTAAATTATCAAATTCAGTTCGGGAGTTGAACTATACATTAATTTGTCGCGGATACTAAGGCTGTTAGCCATGTGCAACCGGCCGATATCCAGATTGTGTATACTTCGTGCCCACGAAATGAGGAAAACATGCGTTTGAGTTCGTTATTTACACGTTCTGAAGGTAACACAGAAGCGGCGACAGGTTCGTCGTATATACTCTATTGGCGCATGTTGGGTGCGCTCGCGCTGGGGATTGTGATTGCCAGATGGACTTGGGTTCTGTTTGCACCGCACTCGACAGCAGTTGCAGTGGTACCGGAGCACGGAGCCACGATGGAAGCGGGTCGTCTGTTTGGAGTGGCAAGTCTGGCAGTTCCAGTTTCTGAAACAGCCCCTTCTTCAAATTTACGGCTCCTTGGTGTATTTGCCCCGCCCTTGGGCCGTCCCGGATTTGCGATATTGCAACTTGAAAATAAGCATCAAGTAGGGATCGCCGCGGGGGAAAACGTGATACCCGGCACCAAACTTTTGGAAATTCATCCGAACTATGTTCTGGTGGAACATGCCGGTGTGCAGCAACGCGTGAAACTTGTAGATAAGACAACTTCCGCCTCCGGGGTTGCATCTACGCCTGAAGCAAGCGAGTAATTAAACAAATATATCGGTTATAGGGATAATTCAGGATGAGAATGACTTGGAGCTTCTTCATGGTACGCAGTCCGGTTGTGTGGGTATTGCAAATACTGTTTTGTGCGACACTAATATTTCCCCAAATGGGCATGACAGCTCAGGAAGAAAAGGTTTCACTTAACTTTGTGAACGCGGATATTGATGAAGTGATCAAGGCGGTGTCACATATTACCGGTCGCAATTTCCTGATTGATCCGCGTGTAAAGGGCACCATCAATATCGTTTCTGCAACACCGATTCCCTCTTCACTGGCCTACGATATTTTATTGTCCGCACTCCGCTTGCAGGGATTTGCCTCGGTGGAATCCGGAGGTGTGACCAAGGTAATGCCTGAAGCAGATGCCAAGCTTTACGTTGGGTCGTCCGGCGATAGTCATGGCTCCGGTGACAAGTTGGTGACTCGGGTCTATGTGTTGAAATATGAGTCAGCCACACAACTGGTTCCGATTTTGCGTCCGTTGATTGCTCCCAATAACATCGTGACGGCCTACCCCAACAGTAATACCCTGGTTGTGACCGATTATGCGAGTAACCTGAAACGCATTGAGCAGATTGTGGAGTCTATTGATCAGCCGAGCGCGGAAGTGCCAATTGTCATTCCGGTCAAACAGGTTTCTGCGGCAGAGCTGGCACAAACGATCAATCGGTTAATGCAGGCTACCGGGACCGGTACTCCCGGTGGTGGTACGGATTCCAGCCAGCGTTTCGTGTTGACATTGGATACGCGAACCAACAGTTTATTGTTGAGCACCGACAATCCGGCAAGGATAGCGCGTGTGCGAGAGTTGGTTGAAAAACTCGATATCGAGACGGCTGCGCCGGGAAATATGCATGTTATTTACCTGAAAAATGCCGAGGCGTCGAAGGTGGCGCAAACGTTGCGCGCGGTGATGTCAGGCGATACCTCGGCGACAGCCAGCGCGGCTGCAGGATCTGCAAATACTGCCGGTGCGACAGGTGCATCAGGAACTTTTGCTTCTTCTGCTGCGCCAACCGGCGGTGGAATCGTCCAGGCCGATGTGGCATCAAATTCGCTCATTATCACTGCCCCAACTGCGATTTATAACAATTTGCGGGATGTCGTGGAGAAGCTTGACGTGCGCAGGGCGCAAGTTTACGTTGAGGCGTTGATCGTCGAAGTAGAGGCTGACAAGGCTGCGCAATTTGGTGTCCAGTGGCAAGCTTTGGGTGGTGTCAACGGCTCCGGAACGCAAGTGATCGGCGGAACCAATTTTGGTACCTCGGGAAACATTATAAGTGCGGCAACCAGCCTCAGCAGTTTGGGCCAGGGACTGAATATCGGGATCTCAAACGGAACCATTACCCTTCCCGGTTCATCAACACCGATTCTCAATTTGGGGATGCTTGCGAGCGCCCTGGAAACAGACACGAAATCGAATATTCTTTCCACGCCAAATTTACTCACGCTCGATAATGAAGAAGCCAAAATCATCGTTGGTCAGAATGTACCTTTCATTACAGGAAGCTATGCTCAAACAGGCACGACAGCCACGGCGACCCCGTTTCAAACCATCGAGCGCAAGGACGTCGGATTAACTCTGCGTATTAAACCCCAAGTATCAGAAGGGGGAACGATCAAGTTACAGATTTATCAGGAAGTATCCAGTGTTGATGCGACCACACTCACGAGTTCTGCGGGGGTGACAACGAATAAACGCTCGCTGGAGTCGATAGTACTTGTGAACGATGGGCAAATCATCGTGCTGGGGGGGTTGATCCAGGATTCGGTTAGCGATAATAAAAGTAAAGTCCCCTTTCTCGGTGACGTGCCCTGGTTGGGAAGTTTATTCCGCTACGAATCACGGACACACACCAAGACAGATTTGATGGTATTTTTGCGTCCTTATATATTACGCACCGAGCATGATTCACAAGGACTGACCCAGAGCCGCTACGAATATTTGCGCGGAGCCCAGCAGCAAAGCCAAATGTCGACCAGCCCCCTGCTGCCCAATATGCCTGCCCCGTCCGTGCCGCAGCTGGAATTGAAGCAGCCTTTGCCGGCGCCGTCATTACCCGCTACCACGAAGCCGTAGTTTCGATATGGATCAAATTCAGCCAACCCTGCCCGATCGGCAAATTTCCAGGAAAATTCCCTATCCTTTCGCCAAAGCCAAAGGGATATTGCTGACCAATTTCTCTGAAGACGTGGCGGAAGTTCAAGTACGTGCCGATGCCACGGCCGAGGCTCTGGCGGAAGTTCAGCGCGTGCTGGGCGTGCCGTTGCAGGCCACGATGTTGCAATTGGACGCATTTGATCAGGCTTTGGCGGCAGCGTATGCCCAAGCCGAAGGGGGCGCGGCGGCAATGGTCGGAGATGTTGAACAGGACATGGATCTGTCGCAGCTGATTCATGATTTGCCGCAGACCGAAGATTTGCTGGATGCGGAAAATGATGCCCCGGTGATTCGCATGATCAATGCCTTGCTCACTCAGGCTGTGCGCGAGAATGCCTCCGACATCCATATTGAGCCATTCGAAACCCGTTCGGTCGTTCGCTTCCGGGTTGACGGCACACTGAAAGACGTCGTTGAACCGCATCGCGTGTTGCATGCGGCCATGGTGTCACGCATTAAAATCATGGCTGAACTGGACATTGCGGAAAAACGTCTGCCCCAGGATGGACGTATTACTTTGCGACTGGCAGGTCGACCGGTTGATGTGCGCGTGTCGACACTGCCTACCGGACACGGTGAACGGGCGGTGTTGCGTTTGCTTGACAAGGATGCGGGCCGGCTCGATCTGTCTCGCCTGGGAATGGAAGCCGCAACCCTCGCTGCAGTAGATGACATGATGGGACAACCGCATGGAATAGTGTTGGTAACCGGCCCGACCGGCTCAGGTAAGACCACCACATTGTATGCTGCTTTATCCCGCATTGACGCAACCGTGACCAATGTGTTGACTGTGGAAGATCCGATTGAATATGATTTGGACGGTATTGGTCAAACTCAGGTAAATCCGCGTATAGACATGAGTTTCGCACGTGCGTTACGTGCTATTTTGCGACAGGACCCGGATGTGATCATGATCGGTGAAATACGGGATCTGGAAACCGCACAAATTGCGGTGCAAGCCAGTTTGACAGGCCACCTGGTTCTGGCGACTTTACATACCAATGACACGGCTAGTTCGGTGACACGGCTGACGGACATGGGAGTCGAACCGTTCCTGCTCTCTTCCAGCTTGCTGGGGGTGTTAGCCCAGCGCTTGGTACGTTGTCTCTGTACCGATTGTCGTGAAAGTTACGTGCCCGTCGCAAATGAGTTGGCGTTGCTGGAAGGCGCACGTCCCACTCTTCTTTACCGTCCGGTAGGCTGCGCTGTCTGTGGAAATAGCGGCTATCGTCGGCGTACCGGTATTTATGAATTTCTGCGCGTGGATGACGGTTTGCGCCGCTTAATCCATGATCGCGTGGCCGAACAATCTTTGCGTGAATACGCATTACAGCATGGCATGCATGGCCTGCGTCAGGACGGAATGCGTCTGGTCACTTCAGGAATTACTTCGCTGGAAGAGTTGTTGCGCGTGACGCGTGATTAATTCAGCCCAATAAACCCATGGCCGCTTTTCGCTACGAAGCTCTTGATACCGCCGGAAATACCTGCCAGGGAGTGATTGAGGCGGATGTATTGCGTCAGGCTCGCATGCGTCTGCGCGAACAGGGTTTGATGGTAATCGCGGTCCATCCGGTGTCGGACGAAGCGCTGGAAAAAGGAAGTGGTCAACGTTGGAGTTTTCGTAAAGGAATTTCCTCCGCACAACTCAGCTTGTTGACGCGCCAATTGGCGACTTTGCTGGAGGCTGGACTAACCATCGAACAGGCGTTCAGCGCACTCATTGCGCAAACCAAGAATGAATCGGTGCGCCAGGTATTGGCCGGAGTGCGCGCCGAGTTGATGGAAGGCCATACGCTGGCCCAGGCAATGGGGCGCTACTCAAGTATCTTTCCCGACATCTATCAGGCTCTGGTAAAAGCAGGCGAAGCCTCGGGTGAATTGAGTCATGTCATGCTGCGTTTGGCCGATTACACCGAATCTCGGCAAGCTTTGCGGCAGAAAGTCGGGTTGGCTTTTGTGTATCCGGCAATTGTCACGCTAGTGGCACTCATTGTGGTCACAGGATTGCTGGTATATGTGGTGCCACAGGTGGTGGGGGTGTTTCAGCAATCCCATCAATCCTTGCCCTTATTGACGCGTTTGCTGATTGGCCTGAGTTCGATCTTGCAAGCCTCCTGGTATTACATTTTAATTTTGCTTGCAGGAGCAGGGTTTGGGGTTCATGTTTTGTTGCGTCGTGAAGAAATTCGATTTCGCTGGCATAGCTTCCTATTGCGTACGCCAGTAGTCGGAAGTCTGGTCAGCGGCGTGAACACCGCACGCATGGCCAGCACCCTGGCTATTTTGACAGGTAGCGGCGTTCCCTTGCTGGTTTCCTTGCAAGCTGCTGCCGGGGTGGTTGGCAACCTGCCGATGCGGCGTGCCCTGGAAGAGGCTTCAAGAAAAGTACGCGAAGGCGCGGGGCTCAGCCGTGCACTGGATGTTTCGGGTTTGTTTCCACCTATTCTTATTCACTTGATTTCGAGCGGCGAGTCAAGCGGCAGGCTGGATGCCATGCTTGAACGCGCAGCGACCCAGCAGGAGCAGGAAGTGGGGAGTTATACCTCTGTGCTGACCGCACTGCTGGAACCGTTGCTGATTCTGCTGATGGGAGGGGTCGTGTTAATTATCGTGTTGGCTATCCTGATGCCTATCATTGAAATGAATCAGATGGTCAAATAGCGACACAGGACATTTTTATTCTCATAACATTGTCCGTAGTCGAAACAACCCCGGTTTTATCCAACAGCGCTGCATTCAGCAAGGAACGAACGTCCGTATGCACGCCCTAGACATCACACTCCGCCCGCCGTGCCACTTCGCGCAAGGACAATGCGCGTGCACCAATCATCTTGCCTGCCCCCTCCACAGCAATTCCTACCCCCACGCTGCGTTTCACCTTAGAAGAATGTCAGTATGTTGTTTACATTAGGTACGCCAAAGCCCGTCACGGCACTGTAACCAGCGCCCGCATTACATATTGCACATGCTTGGGTGGAAGTGTCGTCAGAACCCATTGTCACGTCAAATAGACCTGTCGAATCCACTTTGGCTTGATACAGGAACCCGTTGAAACCATTAGGGGTCGCCACCATCAAAGTTTGCAGTGTAGTTTCCTTCTTGGTTGCACGGTCTTGGGCAATCAATGCTGCAATCGCTGCCCATTGTGGTGGGCCTGCGCTGGTACCGCCCATTCCGTACCACCCGCCGCCTATTACAACACTTACAGGGCTGGCATAAGGGGCTGCATTGTAGGCAATATCAGGAATAGCGCGTTTTGTCGGGTCAAGTGCCGTTACAGTTGCCCCAATGGTCGAAGATGTTTGGAATGCGGGCTTAGCTTCACACAAACTTGCTCCGCCACCGCCGTCAGCCCATGCCACTTCCGTAGTAACCGATGGCAAGTTGTAAGCAACAGTCGTGATGGAAGTGCCACCAACAGTGGTCACATAAGGTGAAGCGGCAGGCCATTCCTGGTTTGTTCCGTTGTTGCCAGAGTCCCCAGCAGATGCGAACAGGATAATTCCACTGGCTTGAATGGTCTTTAGAATACCGTCATATGAAGCACCTGTTTCAGCGCTGAATTCAGGACCACCGAAACTCATGGAAATGGCTACCACGTTAGGTTGAGCCGCTGCCGTTTGCACTGCCGCCAGCAGGTCGGTTATAGCATTGCTTTTAGCCGTAATCAACAAGATGGCTGCTGCGGGAGCCATTGCATGTGCCCACTGGGTATCCAAGGCAACTTCATACATCCAGTCAGAAGTTGATTTGGCAACCACTTTGGCACCGTTGCTCAAGTCGATTTGTTTGAAGCACGCGTTAGTGGCAGTGCATGTCGGCAACTTGTAATACGTGCTGAACGTATTCAGGTCAGTTTCGATTGCGGCACCATATACAGACCCAGGGGCATCAACTATCGCTATAGTCTGTCCTGCTCCTGTCAAAGTGCTTGGGAAGCTATAATGCGTAAGAACATCTGAGGGGGCCAGAGTTTGACCAATGCCTGTACCCGCCAAGTTACGGATAGCTTGGTAGTTGATATTAGCTAAAGGAGTGGCAGTGCTATGAGGGTTTGCTGTGATGGAGTTGCTAACCACGGCTGGCATTGTAGACGTTTCTGAACTGCTGCCAACAGCACCTCCGCCACCACATGCGGCTAAAGATGACAACTCTATGGAGTTGCTAACCCCTGCTGGCGTTGCAGATGTTCCTGAACTGCTGCCACCACCACCACCACATGCAGTTAAAGATGACAACACTAATGCTGTCAGCAGATATTTACTATTGATTGATTTGATTTTTGCACCCTGTGTATAGTAATTATACAAAGGCAAAAATGGTGGCACAAGGGACAGACATATTCGTCTGGCAGCTTGCTGGCATGGTATTGAACCTTAAGCCCCTGTAGCATTGCGTCACCGACTTTCGCCGATTTTGCCACTTAACTCTTCACAGCACCGCTTTTATCAGCGTTAGGCGTATGGTAATGGGAATTTGACTTGGGTGGTATGATATATATCACAGTGCCAAGGAAGCTGTGATGTACATCACAGCATTGCAGTTTGTATTGAAAATACTTTGATATATCACCCAGCTAGACCAGTACCAGCAGAAAAACAATGAGCAAAGTATTAGAATTGTTTTTAGTGGTTGGTAGTGCTGCCAATGCATTGAAGCTGGTCTCTGTCCTCAATTACAATCAGTCGCGGACTCAATGAAATCACTCCATCTTTAACCCATAGGCTGAGTTGCCTGTTCACACTTTCCCGACTGACGCAGACCATATTTGCCAGCTCATTCTGGGAAATATTCATGGAAATTTCAATTCTCGACCCAACGATATCACCATGATCATCAGCTAGTGCCAGTAGTTTTCTTGCCAAACGGGTTGGCATTTGATAAAAGGAAAGTTCTTCCATTAGCTCATCAGCTTTACGTAACCTTTGACTCAGCAATCGTAGTAGTTGAATGGCAACAGCTGGGTGTTTTTCCAAATAGGAAGTAAAAGTATTACGCTTAATCACAACCATCTGGCAATCTTCAATTGCCGTGCAGGTGGCACTCCTGTTCTCCCCGTCTAATAGTGCAGTCTCACCGAAGAAATTGCCACTTTCCAAAATGGCAAATATCATTTCCTTGCCGTCTTCGGTGAATGAACTTATCTTGACTCTGCCATGCAGTATGGCGAACATTTCATTGCCCGTTGTTCCTTTCTTGAAGATGATTTCATTCTCAGGGATAGTTCGAATCTCGGCTTTTAGGGCCAACTCGTTTAGTGCCTCAGTGGATAGGGAGGAAAATAACTCACTGCCCGCAAGCAGGCGACTAATTTCATGATTGACTGGTGCAGTCATAGAATTCCTTCGAGGGTTTAACTATGCTCGTTTGGGAGCATGATTTACGTATGACAGCAATCATTCCCGAATGTCAATTGCCTGTGGCTGATTTTATCCCCTATCATGAACGATTCATATAGACCAAAAGGTCTATGTAATTGCCTATGTATCAGCCTAATTCTGGCACCGGCGATAACGCCTATGGGTTCCTTGCGTCAAACGTAACATCCTTCACTAATTTCTGGTTTTCGGAGCCTTTGCTTGCGCCCACTTTTAAATATACGGGTGATTGGAAGGAAAGTTTAACTGAAAGGCCATGATTAGCCGCTAACAATTGGCGGTATCTTGAAATCCCAATTCACAAAAATCCATGTGCGGATTTCTTTTAAGCCCTTCCCTTTGCGCCATATAGTAGAATTAGCCCCACATTTTAACCCGTTAACTGCATAGTGGTATCTTGAAAAACGGGTATATAAGCGGGTATTGATAACTTATTATTAAATAATTAATAATATAAAACAATAGGTTAATGCATTGATGCGTATTTTGCTCAGTAACGACGATGGTTATTTTTCACCCGGTCTGGCTTGCCTTGCCGAAGCGATTTCGGCCATTGCGGAAGTCGTGGTAGTTGCGCCCGAGCGCGATCGGAGCGGTGCGAGTAATTCGCTTACGCTGGATCGGCCGCTTATTCTGCGGCGTGCAGCCAGCGGCTTTTATTATGTGAATGGCACGCCAACCGATTGCGTGCACTTGGCCGTGACCGGCATGTTGGACACTCAACCTGATATGGTGATTTCCGGCATTAACTCCGGCGCCAACATGGGGGACGATACCATTTATTCAGGTACTGTGGCTGCGGCTACAGAAGGATTTCTGTTGGGTATCCCGTCGATCGCAATATCACTGGCAAGTAGGGAGTTAGCACACTATGCTACAGCAGCGCGTGTTGCTACGGACTTGGTGCGACGTTTTGAGACGAACACCCACACCCATCCCTGGTTACTGAACGTCAATATACCGGATATTCCCTTTGATCAATTGCAAGGCGTCACAGTGACCCGTCTGGGAAAAAGACACAAAGCTGAACCGGTGGTAAAAGCGTCCAATCCGCACGGTGAAACCGTTTATTGGGTCGGGGCGGTGGGCAAAGCGCAGGACGCGGGCGAAGGTACCGATTTTCATGCGATCATTAATCGGCGCGTATCCATCACGCCGTTGCAAATAGACCTGACGCAATATAGCCAGCTTGAATCGGTACGAGGATGGCTTGAGGGCGGTGGTGCATGAACATCCAACGACACACCGGAATCGGCATGACATCGCAACGCACGCGCAACCGGCTGATTGAGCGGTTGCGAGCGGAAGGCATTCAGGATGAAGTGGTGCTGGCCGCGATGAATGCTGTGCCGCGCCATATTTTTGTGGATGAGGCATTGGCTAGCCGTGCCTATGATGATGTGTCGCTGCCGCTGGGGTTTGGGCAGACCATCTCGCAGCCCTACATTGTGGCACGCATGATCGAAATTCTGCGCAACGGGATGCAGCTCAATCGGGTTCTGGAAATCGGCACGGGCTGCGGTTATCAGGCTGCTGTATTGGCCGGTGTGGCAGATGAAGTGTATTCGGTTGAACGGGTGCAACCTTTATTTGAACGCGCAACGGGTTATCTGAAAGAATTGCAGATACGCAACGTTGCTTTGCGCTATGCCGACGGCAATATGGGACTGCCCGAAATTGCACCTTTTGACGGCATTATCATGGCTGCCGCAGCGACCCATGTTCCCCGTGCCTTGCTGGAGCAGCTTGCGGTGGGCGGCAGAATGGTTCTTCCTTTGGGTGCGCAAGAGCAATATTTGTGTTTAATTGAGCGTACCGAACAGGGCTTACGCGAAACTCGCCTTGAGCCGGTCAAGTTCGTGCCATTACTGATGGGAAAAGTATGATATCCGGAATTGTGAATGGTATTTTTGCTGTGCTGGTTGCGGCTGTGCTGGCGGGTTGTTCATCGGGCGCCGTGCGCGCTCCTATATCCGATGCAACCGAGAAAAAGCCTTTGGTGAAACGCGTTGAACCCGTGGTGACCGATATCCAGTCCAAAAAAAATGCGCAACCCGAAAAGGACTGGCGCCCGCAGATTTATGTGGTACAGAAAGGCGATACGCTATACGGCATCGCATTCAATCATGGTCTGGATTATCACGAACTTATTGAGATTAATAACATTCAGAATCCGGACGTCATCCAGGCGGGACAGGAACTGCGCCTGTTCAAGGCGGGGTCAGGTAATGGAGCAGAGTTACCCAAGACTAAGGGGCTTGAAATCAAGCAGCCGGTCATTCCCGTTAAAGACCAGCCCAAAGTGGCGATGCTTCCTTATTCCGATCAGGCGGTCGCAGAGATTCAAAAGTTACAGGAAGTTGTGCGCAAACCTGAACCGGTTGTGGTGGCTAAAGTCGAACCCAAGCTTGAGCCGAAGCCTGAACCCAAGCCCAAACTGGAAGTGATAAACGATACCGTACCATCCGATGAGTCTCTGGAATGGGGCATGCCTACTTTGGGCAAAGTGATTGCGGAATTTTCTGAAAGTGACAATCGCAAGGGAATCGATATTACAGGTACCAAGGGTCAAAACATTGTAGCTAGTGCGGCGGGCAAGGTTGTTTACAGTGGCAATGGCCTGCGCGGCTACGGCAAACTGATTATCATCAAGCATAACAATACCTATTTAAGTGCCTACGCGCATAATGATCAAGTGATGGTAAAAGAAGGGCAGACTGTCACCAAAGGACAAAAAATAGCCGAAATGGGCAACACGGATTCTGATCAGGTCGAATTGCATTTTGAAATTCGTAAGTTAGGCAAACCGGTTGATCCTTCCAAATATCTGACCTACAGCCGACCTTGAGCGGGGAAAATCTCACCTCAAACGATCATAGCCGTGACAGTGCCGGGCTGCGCTATGTTTACCCGGTGGTATCGCGCCGTGCCGGCGGAGTCTCGGTCGGTATCAATTTAAATATCAATAGCGCTTGCAACTGGCGTTGTATCTATTGCCAAGTACCGGAGCTGGTGCGCGGCACTGCACCGGCGGTTGATCTCGTCTTGCTGGAACAGGAATTACGCAATTTTCTGCATGAGTTGTTGCACGGCGACTTTATGCAGAGACGTGTTCCGGAAGAAGCCCGCCGCATTAACGACATTGCCCTGTCCGGCAATGGAGAACCCACCAGCGCGGAAGAATTTGCACAGGTTATTGCGCTGATCGGACGACTCAGAAAGGAATTGGTGTTGCCCGCCGACATTAAGCTGGTGGTTATTACCAATGGCAGTTTGATTTTTCGCGACACTGTACAGCAAGGATTACGTCAGCTGTCCCATCTGAATGGCGAGGTTTGGTTTAAACTTGACCGCGCCAGTGAAGCCGGGATGCAGCGAATTAACGACACTCGGGCCAGCTTGGTCAAAGTGCGCGAAAATCTGGCTACGGCGATTTCCCTGTGCACAACCTGGCTGCAAACCTGCTGGTTTGCTTTGGACGGAGTGGCACCGGAAAAGCAGGACGAAAATGACTATCTGGAATTTTTGAGCAGCTTGTTACGTGAGGGAATTAATCCGCAGGGGGTATTGCTTTACACCTTGGCACGTCCTTCGTTGCAGCTGGAAGCGCCACGCTTATCAGCGCTGAACAGTCAGCAGATGGAAGCTTTTGCCGACCGGGTTCGAGCATTGGGGCTAGAGGTTAAGGTCAGCGTCTGAATCAAGATTGTCAGTTTGAGCCAGTGCCTGTAACACCGCCTGGAGTAAAATCCAGCAGCGTTCTACCGATGCAATTTCCACCCGTTCTCCGGGCGCGTGCGCACCGCGAATATCCGGTCCAAAGGAGATCATATCCAAATGCGGATGACTGGCAGCGAGCAAGCCGCATTCCAGCCCAGCGTGAATGACTTGCAACCCGGCGGGCTGGCCAAATTGGGCGGTGTAAACCAGTTGGCATAGCGCGAGCAAAGCAGAGGACGGGTTCGGCGTCCAACCCGGATAAGCACCGTCTTTCCATGCGTGCAGATTGTAACCGGCTGCATACGAAACCAGCTTGTCGGCGAGCGCATCGGCACGGGCATCGTGTAGCGAACGCACCTTGAAGGTCACTTTTAATTTGCCCTGCTCCAGCACAAGCACGCCAAGGTTGGAAGAGGTGTCGGTCACGCCGGGAAAGTCATTGCTCATGCTCGACACGCCATTGATGGCGGTGTCGAGGAAGGCTACCAAACGGTCACTCTCCGCTTTGCAAACCGATTTTTCAGGTAGTGTGTCGTCATCCCGGCATGCGAATGAAACCTCGGCATCTTCCTCTGTAAACCGCGTTCTCCATGCTTCATGCCGATGCTGTACCCACCCGCTGATTCCAGGCAGGGCGGCAGCAGGTAGCGCGCACAATGCATAGGCTTCGCGCGGGATCGCATTTCGTGCTGTACCGCCCTTCATCTCGATCAGACGAACATCGGTATGAGCGGACAGGTCCCGCAATGCCTCCGCCAAAAGCTTGATCGCATTGCCGCGCTGGAGATGAATATCGATGCCGGAGTGTCCCCCGTGCAACCCGGACACCTCGAAGCGCAGCAGTCGATAATCCGCCGGTACATTTTCTAGCGCACAATCATGGCGTACTTCCACATCTACGCCACCCGCGCAACCCAGATAGAAATGTCCCCATTCTTCGGTATCCAGATTGATCAGCGTCTTACCCTGCAAGGTACCGGGAGCCAGTCCGCGCGCGCCATCCATGCCGGATTCTTCGTTGACAGTGAGCAGCACTTCCAGATGCGGATGGGGCAAACCCGGTTCTTCCAGTGCGGCCAGGGCAAGTGCCACGCCGATGCCGTTGTCCGCACCCAGCGTGGTGTCCTCCGCAATGACCCAGCCATCGCGCACTACTGTGCGGATCGGGTCGCGTTCGAAGTTATGCACGGTTCCGGCATTGATCTGGCACACCATGTCGAGATGGCCTTGCATAATTACGCCGGGCCTTGCCTCACAGCCGGGGCTGGCGGGCTTGCTCAGGATCAGGTTGCCTGCACCATCGACGCGGGCAGCAATGTCGCGCGTCTGCGCCCATCCGATCAGATACTCGATCAGCGGGGCCTCATGCAGCGAGGAACGGGGTATCGCGCACAGCGTGGCGAAATGCGACCAGACGGAGGAAGGCTGCAGATTTTTCAGAGGTGATGACATGTTATGCAAAGCTCATTTCAAAAGAATCCAACAACACGGTTAGTGCGCTCGAATTATCGTACAGTTGCCAGTCGTTCACCAGCGGTTTCATTCTTGCGCCAGCATAATTATAATGCGCACCACCCAGATTCTGGTGACTGCCCGGATCGTGCATTTTTTCAACATTACTCTGGAGAACCCATGCAAAAATTTATCATCGCCGTCATCGTTGCTTTCTTCACCGCTAATGCCGCTTTTGCCGCTGACGATTGCGCCGCCAAAGCCGCCGAAAAGAAACTGGCCGGTGCTGCAAAGAATAGTTTCATCAAGAAGTGTGAGAAAGACGCTGCTGCGGCCAAGTAATTCGCTGCTGTTCAGTGTCGTAGTGTCGTAGACTGGGGTGAGGAACGAACCCCAGCTTCATGCGTCCTCGAAATGCTGGGGTTCGCAAACTTACCACCAGCCTACGCGCTCAGGGTTTCCCGAATAACTCGTCAAGCGGGTTCTTGCCTGCGGGAGCGCTGCCGGAAACGCGCGTCGCAGTGAACTCTTCCTCGACGTTGTCGCGATAGAAGCTCCATGCCGCCCCCGAGCTGCTGAGACGGCGCCATATATTCTCGCCCACGCCGCTGTATTGCAGTGTGCAGCCGTTGTCGAGTTGGACTTGCAGCAACCGCGGGCGCGCGCATCGTAGCCAATGGCACGCAACTTGCCCGAATTTATTTTTTTCATTTCCATGGTGGCATCCTGAAACTATTTAGTCTGGCCTAATTAATACCATCGTAGGATGTGGTGAGCTTGCGAACCGCATCAATGATGGTACATCCACGCGAACGATGCGGTTCGCGCCTCACCGCATCCTACCGGACTATTTTGGTTTGCCCGCCTTGGCAATAGGTGCGGAGGTTTTGCGCGTCACGAATGGCGTTCCGGTTTGCTCAGCCAATTGGCGAGCCTTTTCCGCAGCACGCATCAAGGCTTGCGGAGCATTTTTCAGGCTGGAATCTTTCAAGTGCGAAACAGGTGCTTTCATTTATTCTGTCCTTCCTCTATCAGAACAGCGGGTACGCCGGAATTATCGTACAGTTGCCAACTATCCACCAGCCGCTTGTAGCGCTCGAAATTAGCGATGCCATGCACGAAGCGGCGACGGATAACCTTCTCTGGAACATTATGCCCGCCTTGTTTGACGCGCATCGCCACACGCTCTATCGCCATTTCCACATCCGGCAACGACAGAAAGGCCAGGTCCACCGAATAACCGGACGAACGCCAGACCGGGATCATCCGTGCATAGGTCAGGCCGGAAAGTGTGGTCTCGAATGCAAAGCTCACGCCACGTTTGCATAGTCCGCTATCGCTTCCAGCATCAATCGCCCCGCTTTGAACGCTGCCAGATCAGGTGCGAAGGGCGACAACCCGGCGGCAATCAAATCGGCGTTCACAAAGGTCGGACAGTTCGCCTCGTTGGGCAGGAACTCACGGGCAAAGGTCGTCTTCCCTGCGCCGTTCGGCCCGGAGATAATGACGATGCGTTTGTTTTGTGCCGAGGAACTCATGATTTCATTCTAACGAAAAACTATTGCGATACCGATGGTTGATGTCCATAAGCGACGCAATGCCCGTTGGTTATTGCGCCCTACGCTTTGCTATGCAGCTTCTAACTCTTTTAAGCTCTTCCCATGTTTGTTTTTCCAAGCTGTTAATCCATTTGCCTGACCACCATGAATAACTGCCGCAGCAGCGCTTGGACTTGAGAACTCTACATCTTTAGCAAATACTAATCTGTCACCTTCAACTACAAGACTGCCATCCTCATTTAAACGTTCTCGCAGTGAAACCGCCCAAGGATATTTGTGCGATGATTCCCTTACTGTAAGAACAGCCTGCGATCCTTTCAAGACGACGATACCATTTTATGATTCTGGCAACTTTGACCCGCTACCTTGATTGTTCATCAAAATTGCGCGGCCAGCTTTTTTTGCATGCTCAATAAGTTGACCTTCAAGGTAGCGAATATGTGCCTTCGTAAGATTTTCATCTTTACTAATAAAGAACACAATGTGATTCCAAAAGTCTTTTTCTAGATGAGCTTTAATTCGGTCTTTAATGGACTCTGCTTCACCAATATAGACAGCCATCTTTCCTGTCTCAGGATCATTTCCAGTAAGAAAATAGACGCCTGAATTTGACGATTCTTCTCTAGCAAGCACGTTATCAAATTCACTTCGTGGACCCGCAACTGCTTTTTCAGTCCAATTTGAAAGTTCCGCAGTGCGAAGCCTTTTGGGATCTCCATGAGGCAAAAATATTTTGATAGTTGCGCTTACCATAAGTATGTTCCGCGTCGAATTAGTCAGGATAGTATGTAGCTGTTTACCTGCTAATCGGCTTATACCGAATCCGCTTCGGTTTCGCACCCTCTTCACCCAGCCGCTTCCGCTTGTCCGCCTCATACTCCTGATAGTTGCCGTCGAAGAACGTCCATTTGGAATCGCCTTCCGCCGCGAGGATGTGGGTGGCGATGCGGTCGAGGAACCAACGGTCATGGGAGATGACCATTACGCAGCCGGCGAATTCGAGCAAGGCATCTTCCAACGCGCGCAGGGTTTCCACGTCGAGATCGTTGGAAGGTTCGTCGAGCAGCAACACATTACCGCCGGAGATCAACGTCTGCGCCAGATGCAAACGGCCTCGCTCACCTCCGGAAAGCTGACCGACCAGCTTGGCCTGATCACCACCCTTGAAGTTAAAGCGACCTATGTAGGCGCGCGCCGGTGTTTCGTATTTGCCCACGGTGAGGATGTCGTTGCCGCCAGAGATGGCGTCGAACACGGTCTTTTCGCTTTCCAGCGAGTCACGCGCCTGATCCACATGCGCGATCTTGACGGTCTTGCCAATCATGACTTCGCCGCTGTCCGGCTGTTCCTTGCCGGTGATCATGCGGAACATCGTGGATTTACCCGCGCCGTTCGGGCCGATGATGCCGACGATGGCGCCGGGCGGCACCTTGAAGCTGAAATTGTCGATCAGCAGGCGGTCGCCGTAGGCCTTGCTCACGTTGTTGAACTCGATGACCTCGTTGCCCAGTCGCTCGCCGACCGGGATGAAAATTTCCTGCGTCTCGTTGCGTGACTGGTGTTCCTGCGAATTGAGTTCTTCGAAACGTGCGATACGTGCCTTGGATTTCGCCTGGCGTCCTTTGGGATTTTGCCGCACCCATTCGAGTTCCTGCTTCATCGACTTGGCGTGGGCGTCGAGTTGTTTCTGCTCGGTTGCTAGACGCGCACCCTTTTGTTCCAGCCAGCTTGAGTAGTTGCCCTTCCACGGAATGCCGTGGCCGCGATCCAGTTCGAGTATCCATTCGGCGGCGTTGTCGAGGAAGTAGCGGTCATGGGTGACGGCGACCACGGTGCCGGGGAAGCGCACGAGGAATTGTTCCAGCCATTCCACCGATTCGGCGTCGAGGTGGTTGGTCGGTTCGTCCAGCAGCAGCATATCGGGCTTTTCCAGTAGCAGCTTGCACAGTGCCACGCGGCGCTTTTCACCGCCGGAGAGATTCTTGACCAGCGCATCCCATTCCGGCAGACGCAATGCATCTGCGGCGATTTCCATCTGGTGTTCTGCATCGCTGCCGGAAGCGGCGATGATGGCTTCGAGGCGCGCCTGCTCGGCGGCGAGCGCATCGAAGTTGGCGTTCTCTTCGGCGTAGGCAGCATACACTTCGTCCAGTTTCTTCTGCGCCTGCATAACTTCACCCAGACCTTGTTCGACTTCCTGACGCACGGTGAACTCGGGATTTAGTTGCGGCTCCTGCTGTAAATATCCGATTTGAATGTTCGGCAGATGCTGCACTTCGCCGTCATATTCCTTGTCCGCACCTGCCATAATGCGCAGTACGGTGGATTTGCCGGAACCGTTCAGACCCAGCAGGCCGATCTTGGCACCTGGGAAGAAACTCAGCGAAATATCCTTGATGATTTGACGTTTTGGAGGGACGATTTTGCTCACGCGGAGCATCGACATTACATATTGGGCCATGGCGGTTAAGTCTGAGTTGAAAGATGCGCGATTCTAACCCATTACTCGGACAAGTAGCATGGGTGGAGCGTAGCGTAACCCATCGTTTTATCTACAATGAGCTACGGCATCGATGGGTTACGCTACGCTCCACCCATCCTACAAAACCTGTCAGGGTGATATCATGCTCGAAATAACAATTTTTCCAGCAAGGGAGTTTTTATGAGCATCCGTACGGTTAACACCCAGCCATTCTCCGATCAAAAACCCGGCACTTCAGGCTTGCGCAAGAAAGTGCCGGTATTCCAGCAGCCGCATTATCTGGAAAATTTTGTGCAATCGATTTTTGACAGTATTTCCGTGCCACAACAAGGAGCAACGTTGGCGTTGGGCGGCGACGGACGCTTCTACAATCGAACGGCGATACAAATCATCCTGAAAATGGCGGCAGCCAATGGCTTTGGCAAGGTGCTGGTTGGGCAGGGGGGGATTTTATCTACTCCGGCGGCTTCGTGCGTGATCCGTAAATATCAGACTTTCGGCGGGATCATTCTCTCGGCCAGTCATAATCCGGGCGGTCCTGACGGCGATTTCGGAATCAAGTACAACAGCAGCAATGGCGGCCCTGCGACCGAAACGGTGACCGAGGCGATTTTCGCAAAAAGCAAAACGATCGATTCCTATCGTATTCTCGATGCTGCCGATGTGGCGCTGGATACACTTGGGACTTTTTTACTGGGAGAGATGCAGGTTGAGGTGTTCGATCCGGTCAGCGACTATGCTCAACTGATGGAATCGCTGTTTGATTTTGCCGCGATCCGTTCATTGCTCACAGGTGGCTTTCGAATTAAATTCGATGCCATGCACGCTGTTAACGGGCCGTATGCGAAAGAAATATTGGAACGTAGGCTGGGCGCATTGGCGGGGAGCGTGATGAATTTTGTGCCATTGGAGGATTTTGGAGGCGGCCATCCCGATCCTAATCTGACTTACGCGCATGAGCTGGTTGGCATATTGTATGGTGACAATGCGCCGGAGTTTGGCGCAGCCTCGGATGGTGACGGTGACAGAAACATGATTCTGGGCAATCATTTCTTCGTTACCCCTTCGGATAGCCTTGCGGTAATTGCGGCGAATGCAACCCTGGTGCCCGGTTACAAACAGGGCCTGGCGGGTATCGCTCGCTCGATGCCAACCAGTGCGGCAGCGGATCGAGTGGCCGAGGCTCTAAATATTCCTAGCTTTGAGACGCCCACCGGCTGGAAATTTTTCGGCAATCTGATGGATGCGGGCAAAGTGACGCTGTGTGGTGAAGAAAGTTTTGGCACCAGCTCCGATCACGTGCGCGAGAAAGACGGCCTGTGGGCAGTGTTGTTCTGGCTGAACATTCTCGCGGCTCGCAGGCAGTCGGTGGAAAGTATCGTGCGCGAACATTGGGCAAAATATGGCCGCAATTTCTATTCGAGATTCGATTACGAAGGCCTTCCCACCGAAGCAGCGCAGAGTGTCATGCAGCATTTAAAAGACCAATTTGCGAAACTGGAAGGCACCCGGTTTGGCAAATATACCGTGAAGTTTTGCGACGACTTCAGTTACACCGATCCGGTTGACGGCAGTATTAGCAAAGGGCAGGGCATAAGGATCATTTTTACCGACGGGTCGCGTATTATTTTCAGGCTTTCCGGGACAGGCACCGAAGGGGCGACCTTGCGGCTGTATCTTGAAGCGTATGAGTCCGATGTTTCACGTCACCCGCTTGATGCTCAAGTGGCGCTGGCCGAATTGATTGACATTGCTTTGGGCGTATCCGATCTGAAGCAACGCACAGGGCGTCAGCAACCGACGGTCATTACCTGATAAAAACAGTCAAGTTAAAAAAGTGGAAGTCATCGATTGATTTTATGACTTTCCCGAAAGAGGAGCGAATTGACTACCTATTTAAGTATGGAACGTTGGATTTCAACTATTGTATAATCCCGTCTCCATGACGAACGTCACACTGAAAATACTGCTGTCTCAAGCAGTTCGTGATTTGAAACGACTCCCCGAGTCCGGGCAGCCTCTGCATGTTCAATCTATCCCCGTTTTGTATCAAGATGTCTCCGGCAGGTTTAACCAGCACGCCGGTTTTTGTTTTAAAAATTGCCTGAACTGAAGCACGATTTTTTACAGAGAGAGAAAAAATGACAACGCACAAAATTATTTACACGATGGTTGATGAAGCACCGGCACTTGCAACTTATTCTTTGCTTCCCATAGTTCAAGCGTTCACCAAGGCTGCCGGCGTAGTAGTTGAAACGAGAGATATTTCCCTTGCGGGCCGGATACTCGCGAACTTTCCTGAAAATCTGACTCCAAGCCAGAAAATAGCCGATGAATTAACCGAGTTGGGCGAACTGACACAGCAACCGGAAGCCAACATCATCAAGCTGCCAAATGTCAGCGCCTCTTCACCGCAGTTGAAAACGGCAATCAAGGAATTGCAATCGCAGGGCTACAATATCCCCGATTTTCCTGAAGACCCACAAACTGATGCCGAGAAGGAAATTCGCGCCCGCTATGGAAAAGTACTCGGCAGCGCAGTCAATCCCGTGTTGCGTGAAGGTAACTCTGATCGTCGTGCCGCCGCATCGGTCAAACAATTCGCCCAAAAACACCCACACAAGATGGGTGCCTGGAGTGCGGATTCAAAGACTCATGTAGCACACATGAACAGCGAGGATTTTTACGGCAGCGAAATATCGGTAACCGTTGCCGATGCGGGGCCGGTGCGCATTGAGTTTGTCGGTGAAGATGGTAAAACGACTGTTCTGAAGGAAAAAACCACGCTCAAAGCAGGTGAGATTATCGACGCTTGCGTGATGAGTCGCCGTGCTCTGCGTGCGTTCTATCAGGAACAAATTGCCGATGCTAAGAAGCAGGGAATATTGCTTTCACTGCACCTGAAAGCCACCATGATGAAAATTTCCGACCCCATCATGTTCGGCCATGCGGTGACGGTTTATTTCAAGGATGTATTCGAGAAACATGCCGCTGTGATCAAGGAGCTGGGCGTTAATGTGAATAATGGTTTGGGTGATCTTTACGCAAAGATTGCCAAGCTGCCGGAAGCTCAGCGTGCCCAAATTGAAGCCGATATTCAGGCTGTTTACAAAACGAATCCTGAATTGGCAATGGTTAATTCGGATAAGGGAATCACCAATCTGCATGTGCCGAGCGACATTATTGTGGACGCATCCATGCCCGCGATGATTCGTGATTCAGGCAAAATGTGGGGAACCGACGGCAAGTTGCATGATACCAAGGCGATGATTCCTGATCGTTGCTACGCCCGCGTTTATCAGGTGGTGATTGAAGATTGCAAGAAACATGGTGCGTTTGATCCCAAGACTATGGGAAGTGTGCCGAATGTGGGCTTGATGGCCCAGAAGGCCGAAGAATACGGCTCGCATGACAAGACTTTTGAAATTGCGGCGAACGGCAGCGTTCGAGTGGTTGATGCCTCCGGCAAGACACTGCTTGAGAAGAAAGTTGAACAGGGCGATATCTTCCGTATGTGCCAGGCCAAGGATGCACCGATTCAAGATTGGGTGAAGCTGGCCGTTTCGCGCGCCCGTGCAACCGGAGTTCCTGCCATTTTCTGGCTGGACAAAAACCGCGCACACGACGCCCAGATTATTCTGAAAGTGGAAAAATACTTGAAGGATCACGATACCAGCGGGTTGGATATTCGCATCATGACACCGGAAGAAGCTATTCAATTGTCGATTGATCGCATCCGTGCCGGCAAAGATACGATTTCTGTGACCGGTAACGTGTTGCGTGACTATCTGACCGATTTGTTCCCGATTCTTGAATTGGGAACCAGCGCAAAAATGTTGTCGATTGTGCCGCTGATGAGCGGGGGCGGACTGTTTGAAACCGGAGCGGGCGGCTCTGCACCGAAGCATGTTCAGCAGTTCCAGCAAGAAGGCTATTTGCGTTGGGATTCGCTGGGCGAGTTTTTGGCACTGGGTGTTTCGCTGGAGCATTTGAGCCAGAAATTCAACAATGCCAAAGCTCAGGTATTGGCAGAGACGCTTGATCTGGCTAATGCCAGAATTCTGGATAACAACAAATCACCGGCACGTAAAGTGGGCGAATTGGATAACCGGGGCAGCCATTTTTACCTCGCCTTGTACTGGGCGCAGGCACTGGCCGAACAAACCAAGGACAAAGATATTCAGGCCCGTTTCACCGTGTTGGCCAAGACGCTGGCTGAGAATGAAACAAAAATCAATGCCGAATTGATTGCGGCTCAAGGCAAACCGGTTGATATGGGCGGCTATTACCATCCTGATTTCGAAAAAACGTCTAATGCGATGCGTCCGAGTGCGACGCTCAATGCGGCGTTGGCAGCGATAGGGTAAATATTGCGTGCCGCCGGAGTCCAGTTAACCGGGCTTCAGCGGCACGGGATGAGTTTCAATCTTGAACTATTCGTTAACTCAATATTAAAGATTGATACTATTGATTGGTCAGTTAGTGGCACTTTGATTTATTCTTAAACGTTATCATTCACTTCACAGGAGCACAAAACATGAAGAAAGCACCCGTTCGCGTTACCATCACCGGAGCAGCCGGCCAGATCGGATATGCGACTCTATTTCGCGTAGCTAATGGCGCCATGCTGGGGTATGACCAACCTATCATTCTGCAACTGCTCGACTTGCCCCAAGCCCAAGCCGCTTTGCAAGGCGTGAAGATGGAACTCGAAGATTGTGCCTTCCCATTGCTGGAACAAATCATCACGACTGACGATCCAAAAGTGGCTTTCAAGGATTCTGACTTCGCCTTGATGATCGGCGCACGTCCACGCAGCAAAGGTATGGAACGCAAAGACTTGATCGAAGCCAACGGCGCGATCTTTTCGGTACAAGGCAAGATCATTAACGATTATGCCTCCCGCAATATCAAGGTGCTGATGGTGGGGAATCCTGCCAACACCAACGCCCTGATCACCATGAAGAATGCTCCCGATATCGATCCCCGCAACTTCACCGCGATGACCCGTCTTGACCACAATCGTGCGATTGCCCAAGTGGCGCTCAAATTGTCACAAGCCAATCGCGATGTGTCCAAAATGATTATTTGGGGTAACCACTCCAGTACCCAATTTCCTGACTTGTCTCATGCGCAAGTGGGCGGTCGTTCGGTGAGTGACTTACTGACGGACAAGGAATGGGTAGGACGCGAATTTATTCCCGTTGTGCAAAAGCGTGGCGCCGCCGTTATCGAAGCGCGCGGTCTCTCCAGTGCTGCGAGTGCAGCCAATGCAGCAATCGCACATATGCATGACTGGGTTCTCGGTACGCAACCGGGTGACTGGGTTTCGATGGCGATTCCTTCTGATGGCAGCTACGGCATACCTGAAGGTGTGATTTACAGCTACCCCGTGACCTGTTCGAATGGTAAATATGAAATTGTTCAGGGACTGACTACCACCGAACAAGATCGCAAGCTCATGCAAGTTAGTCTTGAAGAACTGCATGAAGAGCGCGCCGTGGTTGCAGGTTTGCTCGGATAATACTGTCTAACTGAATGACGAATTTGAAGAGCTAAATTTTATCGCCATTCAGAGTTGTTTAATGAAAGCTTAGTCTTATTGAGCTTGAGTTTTCCAAATACATGACACTGTTGCCCCAAACCCCCTCCCTGCCCTCCCCCGGTGGGAGAGGGTACAGAACCCTCTCCCACCGGGGGAGGGCAGGGAGGGGGTAAAATTGTCACTTAATTATAAAGCATCAATAATCAGAGGGGCGCTGCAGATTTCTGCCAGCGCCTTTTCTTATTCTCCGGTGTTGATGAGCATACGCTCGCATTCTTTCATAAGCGACTGACCAATTTCGGACTGATAGTTCGGATCAAGTGATTCCATCATTTCATGCATCGTATAGAGTCCGGCTTCCCGCGAAAGTGATTCTGCAATCTGCCTCGCCAATTGATCGCTTAACTTGGACAATGCACTCCTTTTATCTAGGGGCAGGCTGAACTTACTTCTGGACAGCCAGTCGGCAGCGAGACTCGCCCCCTGAGCTTGGGTTAACCATTGATGATGCTCGTAGTAAACAGACAACCGCTCAGCTACAAGTGCAAAAATTAAAGCGATATCAGTTCCATGGCCGATTTCAGTGACTGGCAAGTTTGGCTTCTTAGTCATCGATGGTCTCATACGTATTAACTTCGCGAGATTCGAGGTAATGAAGAGCGTAACCGAACACATTTTTCTGGAAGTGTTCTGTTGCTTTATGGCCTTCATAGGCCTGAGAGTCGGTATATTGCTCGTATAGAAAGAACTTTGTGGGATCTTGGGGGGAAACTTGGGCTTGATAGTATAGATTGCCCGGCTCTTTGCGAGAAAGACGTGTCATTATTTTGATGACTTCGTGAATTCGTTCTACTTCGCCCGGTTTAGCTTTCCATAAGGCTGCCACAACGAATGCCATGATATTTTCCTTTGTTAGAACTTGAAGCAACAGAGAGGGGCGGTCACTTTAGAGTTGTTATTTCTGTCAGGCAGAGGGAATGATTTTTTCTTTCACCACTGCGCGTGCGCGGCCTTTGGAGAAGGTGATTTCTAGTTCTTTGCCAATAGTCAATTGATTCATATCAGTAACCAAAATCCCATTGATATCCTGCACCAGACTATAACCTCGCGCCAGTACCTGTTGGGGGTTGAGCATAGACAGGTTTTGCGCCGCATTTTCTAAGCGTGCCGAACGTTGCATTTGTGCCGAGTGCATTGCCAGGATCAACCGTTCCTGCAAGCGGGTTTGCCGCTCTTTCAATCTGGAGTAATCGCTGCTTGACGCTCGCAGGCGTTGAGCAAGAGACTGCCAGTACCACTGTTGTTTTTGCCTGTAATACGCAAAAGCTCGCTGCATACGCTGTTGCAATTGCTCAGTTTGTTGTTCTTTATTTTTTAATTGCTGTGCGGGGTGCACCAGTCTTCGTTGCAGGTAATCAATTGACTGCATGGCACTCTGCAAGCGGTTGTGTTGCGCGCGCTGCAAATGTTGCATCATGACGTTTAAGGTTTTAAATAGTTCATCACGATCCGGCACAACGCGCTGGGCCGCTGCTGTGGGAGTGGGAGCCCGTTCATCGGCGACAAAATCGGCAATAGTGAAATCAGTCTCGTGTCCCACTCCGCTTACGATTGGAATGGTGCTGGCTGCGATGGCACGCGCTACCGGTTCTTCATTGAACGCCCACAAATCTTCAATGCTTCCGCCACCGCGACATACCAGCAGCACATCACATTCGGCACGTTCATTCGCCAGGCGGATAGCCAGCGCAATTTTTTGTGCAGCGCCTTCTCCCTGAACCGGTGTTGGGTAAATCACCAAAGGAATGGAGGGCATACGCCGTCCGAGCGTGGTTAACACATCACGGAGTGCTGCGGCCTGAAGAGACGTGATAATGCCAATTTGTGCAGGCATGGGAGGTAATTCGCGTTTGCGTGTGGCATCAAATAAGCCTTCGCTTTCCAATTTACGTTTGAGTTTTTCGAATGCCTCGTAGAGTGCGCCCAAGCCAGCGGGGCGCATCTGCTCCAAGGTTAGCTGGAACTCGCCGCGTGCTTCATATAAAGTGGCCAGTGCCAACACTTCGACTTGCAGCCCATTTTTAGGGAGCCAATTGAGATACTGGCTTTTGTGGCGAAACATGACACAGCGAACTTGTGCCTGTTCATCTTTGAGCGAAAAATACCAGTGGCCTGAGCTGGCGCAGATGAAATTGGAAATTTCACCCCGTACCCATAACAACGGCAAACTGTTTTCCAGTAATTGCTTGGCTGTAAAGTTTATTTCCCGCACGCTGAACACGCGGTTCTTTTCCAGTGCATTTGAGTTTAAAAACATATTGACAATCCGAAGTAATTCACAATCCTTGAAAATACGTGACTTTTTTGCTTATGGGTTGATGTTTTTGGGTAAGTTATTTTATCTTGTTGTTTTTATTATAAATATTAATAGATTAAAAAATAGGCAATAAAGTATAAAGGGTTATTAGATAAAGGGTTATCCCTAACTTTTGATGATTTTTACACAAAGTTATCCACAGTTTCTGTTCATAACTAACAAACTGCTTTTGGAAAGCGATGTTAACTCAAATTATGCGGATTAAAACTTGCCCAAACAAGCGTGACAAGATAAAGTCTCGCCTGCTCATTTTATGCTTATCGGAGAAGTCGAGTGTTAGAAATTGTAAACGCTGCAGGGTGGCCCATCTGGTTATTGATTATCGCATCGATTGTTGCTGTGGCTTTAATTGCGGAACGTTTGGTGTTTTTGCGCAATGAAAACGTGGCACCTGCTAATTTGCTTGATGCGGTAGTGCAGGAGCTTAAGCAGCGAGGCGTGAGTGACGCCATGTTATCGCGGCTTGAGGAAGACTCTCCGCTGGGGCGCATTTTTGCGGCAGGATTGAGAAATATCAAAAGTTCGCAGGAGGTCATGAAAGACTCCATCGAGGAAGCCGGGCGCGCAACGACACACGAACTGGAACGCTTTCTGACGTCACTGGGTACCATTGCATCAATCAGCCCGTTGCTCGGTCTGTTTGGCACGGTGGTCGGAATGATCGAAATTTTTGGCGCACAAACTGCCGTTGGCAACACACCGGCCATTCTGGCGCATGGGATTTCGGTTGCACTGTATAACACTGCTTTCGGCCTGATTGTCGCGGTGCCCAGCATGATATTCTACCGCCACTTTCGTGCCAAAGTAGATAGCCTGATTATTGAAATGGAACAACAGACCATCAAATTGGTTGACATCGTGCATGGGACCCGTCGATTATGAATTTCCAGCGCGGTCGCAAACGCGAAGAACCGGAAATCAATTTGATCCCGATGATCGACGTGTTGTTGGTGATCCTGATATTCATGATGGTGACCACCACTTACGCAAAATTTTCCGAGTTGCAGATTAACTTACCCCAGGCCGGTGGCGAGCAGACGACGCAGCAGGCAAAACAGATCAATGTTTCGGTCGATGCTTCCGAGCACTATGCAGTCAATGATGTAGTGACTGTGTATACAGACGTGGATGCCTTTGCGCAAGTGTTAAGCAAGGCTGCAGGCGACCAGAAAGACCCTTCGATTGTCATCAATGCCGATGCCAAGGCAACTCACCAGTCAGTTATTAATATCATGGAATCAGCGCGAATTGCTGGATTTAGCCGCATCACTTTTACCGCCAGCCGGAAGTAAAGGCATTGCACAGGATGCATTGGCTGGAACGACATTGGTATCGCATCACTCCTCTGCATGTTTTGCTTCTGCCTGTCAGTTTGATTTTCCGGACGTTGGTCAGCTTGCGCCGTAGGCTATATCGCAGCAGTGTTTTATCCAGCGTGAGGCTCCCGGTACCTGTTGTTGTAATCGGTAATCTTACAGTCGGAGGCAGCGGAAAAACTCCGCTCACCCTCTGGTTGGCAAAACAATTGATTGATGAGGGGTGGCATCCCGGAATTATCAGCCGGGGCTTCGGAGGAGAGGGAAACGCTGCACCGCAAGCTGTTTATCCTTCCAGTTCAACCGACTCCGTCGGTGATGAAGCGGTGCTGATGGCGCAACACGGTCTTTGCCCGGTATGGGTAGGTCGCGATCGTCCTGCAACGGGACTTGCACTGTTAAGCGCTCATCCGAACTGCGACATTTTACTGAGTGACGATGGTTTGCAACATTATCGCTTGCAACGCGATGCTGAAGTAGTGGTGGTGGATGGAAGTCGGCGTTTCGGTAATGGCTTTTTGCTTCCTGCCGGTCCGCTACGGGAAGCACGATCACGATTGAGCGAAGTGGATGTGGTTGTTATTAATGGTGGCGAATCTGCACGCAACGAATATCGTATGCAGCTTGATGGTTCGGTGTTTTACAACCTGCTTAATCCGGAAATTAAAAAGCGTGCCTCCGATTTTAAGGGATTGCGACTGTGTGCCATCGCCGGAATTGGCTTTCCGCAGCGATTTTTTTTGCATTTGAATAAACTGGGCCTGGAAGTGGAAAAACGTCCTTTCCCCGACCATTACCGCTATGTACCGGCTGATCTGGCTCGTCTGGATGCCGATGCAATACTCATGACGGAAAAAGATGCGGTAAAATGCACGTCATTCGCACCTGAAAATTGCTGGGTGTTGCGCGTGGAAGCGCAACTTGACCCGACACTAACCCAATATATCCTGGAAAGGATCGCCCTGAATGGACGCCAAGCTTCTTGAAATTCTGGTTTGCCCGCTGTGCAAATCACCGCTGGTTTATAACAAAGCCGAGCAGGAATTGATCTGCAAGGCCGACCGGCTGGCTTTTAAAATTCAGGATGACATTCCTGTCATGCTGGCGGATGAAGCGCGCGTAATGACGCCGGAAGAAGTCGAAAAAATCCGGTGATGAATTTCCACGTTGTTATTCCGGCGCGTATCGCCTCCACCCGTTTACCGGGTAAACCGCTTTTGCCTATCGCGGGAAAACCCATGGTGATTCGGGTTGCGGAGCAGGCGGCGAAAAGTGGCGCGCAACAAATCTGGATTGCGACCGACCATCATCCTATTCTTGCTGTTGCTCATGAACATGGCTATAAAGCCTGCTTGACACACGCACATCACGCTAGCGGTACCGACCGCATCGCCGAAGTGGTGGAACAGCAAAATTGGCCGGATGAAACAATCGTGGTTAATGTTCAGGGCGACGAGCCGTTAATTCCTCCGGGCCTGATTCATGCGGTAGCGCAACACCTGTACGACCATCCTGAATGTGCGATCGCTACTGCGTGTCACCGTATTCATGACGAAGCATCCATGCGCAATCCGAATATTGTCAAGGCAGTGTTGGATAAGGACGGCAACGCGCTCTATTTCAGTCGCGCACCGATTCCCTATCCGCGTGACTCGTTTAGTCAGTCGGAGGCAACGGAGAACCCATTACCGGATAATGTTACGGTGCTGCGCCACATTGGAATATATGCCTATCGCGCGGGTTTTCTTCGTGCTTTCTGGAGGCTGGCCCCCGCTGCAATTGAGCAGATTGAGTCGCTGGAACAGTTGCGTGCACTATGGCATGGTTACAAGATTGGTGTTACCGTTATTGCAGATGCTCCGCCGGGTGGCGTGGATACCGAAGCAGATTTATTAGCAGCAAGAAATACTTTCGAAACTTTAATAACCAGAGGAGACATAAAATGAAAATCATATTACTGGGTGCACCCGGTGCCGGTAAAGGAACTCAAGCCAACATCATCAAGGAAAAATTCGGCATTCCACAAATTTCTACCGGCGACATGTTGCGTGCCGCAGTCAAGGCCGGCACCCCGTTGGGTGTTGCTGCCAAGAAAATTATGGATGCCGGCGGACTCGTGTCCGACGAAATTATTATTAATCTGGTGAAGGAACGCATCAAGGAAGCTGACTGCGCCAAGGGATTTCTTTTTGATGGTTTCCCCCGCACGATTCCCCAAGCTGAGGCGATGAAAGACGGCGGCATTCATATTGATTTTGTACTGGAAATCGAAGTGCCCGACACAGATATTATTCAGCGCATGGATGGCCGTCGCGTGCATCCAGCTTCGGGACGTACTTATCATATTTCATTCAATCCACCCAAAGTAAGCGGAAAAGATGATGTGACTGGTGAGGATCTCGTTCAGCGTCCGGACGATGCAGCTGAAACGGTCAAGAAGCGCCTTGAGGTTTATCACGATCAAACCAAGCCTCTGGTGGATTACTACGCTGCCTGGGAAAAGTCCAAGGAAGCAGGGGCGCCACGCTGCATCAATATTCCGGGTATCGGCAGTGTCGATGCGATTCGCGACCGAATTTTTAATGCTCTTGCGGTTTAACTAAGGGAAACCAATGACCCGTAAACCGATTCTCACTCTCGAAGATACCAAGCGTATCGCCTTGGCCTCCGAGGGGGAGGCGAAACGCAATGATTGGAAAGTGGTCATTGCAATTGTGGACGATGGAGGGCATTTGCTTTACCTGCAGCGTAGTCACGATACGCAGTTTGGTAGCGTGGAAACTGCAATTCAGAAAGCGCATGCTGCTGTCGCATTCCAGCGTCCGACCAAATCATCGGAAGATGCGGTGACTAACGGACGCTTGATTCACCTTGCACTGCCCGGCGTGATTCCCGCAGAAGGCGGCGTGCCTCTGTTTCGTGATGGGCAGATCATTGGCGGAGTGGGAGTCAGCGGTGTGCGTTCATTCCAGGATGGTCAAATTGCCCAGGCAGGGGTTGATGCGCTGGGTCAGGAATGAACGCTCATGAAGCTGAAAAATTAAATTGAAATCATTCTCTCACTTTAAAAAGCCTGCCCAATTGAGTATCGCCCGCTGGTTCGTTCTAGTGTTGGCAGCAACACAAATCACAGCCTGTAACACCGTTCCGCAGAAACCGGAAATCGTGGTAGAAAATTCGGTCAAACCACCCGAGGTGCATATAAATGTTCCTCCGCCACCCGAAATAATCAGGCACAAATTTATTCCCAAAGTGGCGCTGGTTCTTGGCGGTGGCGGATCACGCGGCTTTGCGCACGTGGGTGTGATCAAGGTTTTGGAGTCGCAGGGTATCGTTCCAGATATTATTGTAGGAACCAGTGTCGGTTCGGCTGTGGGTGCATTGTATGCCTCCGGTTTGAACGGTTTTCAATTGCAGGAACTGTCAATTCCGATGCGCGAAGGGTCGGTGATAGACTGGTCCTGGCCGAATCGTGGCATTTTTACCGGGCAGTTGTTGGAAGAGTTTATTAACCGCAAGGTCAATCAAAAACCTTTGGAGAAACTCCAGCGTACTTTTGCTGTTGTTTCTACCGACTTGAAAACGGGTGAGGAAGTTATTTTCCGTACGGGGAATACGGGAATGGCAGTACGCGCTTCTTGTGCCGTACCGGGCTTGTTTCAACCGACTGTGATTAACGGGCGAAGTTATGTGGATGGGGGGTTGGTCAGACCTGTGCCGGTAACTGAGGCTCGCTCGCTTGGTGCCGATTTTGTGATTGCTGTGGATATATCGAATAAGCCGGAGAATAATCCGACTGAATCGACCACGGATGTGTTGATGCAAACTTTCGACATCATGAGTCAAACCATCAATCGGTATGAATTACCCAAAGCAGATGTGGTGATTCACCCCGTCACAAAAAATATTGAGCAGGGAAGTCTGGATGATCGTCATGCCGCCATACTGGAAGGGGAAAAAGCTGCAAGTGCTGCCATGGCCGAAATTAAACTCAAATTGCAGAAGCTAAGTGAAAGCCGCTGAGAGAAATATATCACATTGAAAAATAAGACTCATTCGGTAAGGTAAAGCTGAACCACTCCTCAAAAAGTTGAATTACGCTATTTTTCTCCTTCTTTTCCATTAATCAAAAATGAACCTTGCTGATAGATTGACCCAATGGGTTATTTTTAGCTGGCCGTCATCATTTAAATTAATTGGAGAATCCAATGAGCTCTATCGGTAATATTGTTTCTGGTTTTAGCAATTTGTCCTATTTGCAGCCATCAACCAGCTCAACACAGCAAATAGGTGGGAGCGATTCTGACGGTGATAGTCAGGGAAGCAGGAATACCGGCGGCGTTGGCAAAGCAAATTTTATGAATGCTATTGCACAAGCTCTGGGGCAAGATTTGTCGGGAAACTCGGCGACTTCAAGCTCCACCTCATCTACTTCTAATGCAACCAGTAGTTCTGCCCCAAGCGCTACTCAAGACCCTCAGGCTGCATTGCAGGCATTTTTGCAAAGCCTGTTTGCCTCGCTCGGTCAGGCAAACGGTAGTCAATCAACTGGAAGTGATTCGGATGGTGATAGTGATGGTAGCAGCGCAGTTTCAGGTGCGGGACGTCAAGGCTCTAATATGTCGGCCAACATTCAGAATTTGCTGCAGCAGTTGAACGCAACTAGTCAAGGTTCAACAGCCGGCACGCAAGCGTCCAGCTCGTTGAATAGTCTCGATTCAAGTTTCCAGAATTTGATTAATTCGATCAATGCCGCTCAAGGTCAAACTTCAGCTGCCTCGGCAAACAGTGCCCCTTCTTTGCAAACCTTCTTGCAAAACTTGATGCAGGATATGAGTAGCGGGCAAAATATCAGCGGTGCTTTGCTCAGCACGCACGCTTAATCAGAAAATTAAGTTGGAATGCATATTGTCGGAGTGTGGTCACGCTCCGGCAATTGCTTTTATTGCCAAAGATAAGCGTCCATAGCGAGGCCACCGTAGCAGAAATTGGGGCGATAGCGTATAGGGGTATTATCTCCTGCAGCGCCCATGGCAACAAAAAGCGGTAAAAAATGTTCTTCCGTGGGGTGTGAGTCGGCACCGTAAGGCACAGAACGGTATTTTAGTAATGCAGGTACATCCTGAGTGGCCAGCGCATCGGCAACCCAATCGGTAAATATTCGGGCTTGGGGCAAGGGCGCTTGATCATCACTTGCATTCCAGTCCAGCCAACCAAAGTTATGTGTGATTGCGCCTGACGCAATGATGAGTACACCTTCATCGCGCAAAGGGGAGAGTGCTTGTCCTAAAGCAAAATTTGCGGCCGTATTGTCATTGCGTGCCAGCGAAAGTTGCGTAACCGGTACATTGGCTTGAGGGTACATTGCGGTTAGGGGTACCCAGGCACCATGATCAAGGCCCCGACTCGGATGAAGATCCGCAGGCAGGCCTGCAGAGGTTAAGAGTGAAACAACACGCTCAGCCAGCGCCGGTGCACCGGGCGCGTGATATTGCATTCGATGAAGTACGGGCGAGAAGCCCCCAAAATCGTGTATGGTTTCAGGGGCGCCGGACAAACTGACTGTCGGATGACGTGCTTCCCAATGGGCGGATACCACCAGGATTGCAGTTGGCTCGGAGACCGATTTCCCAATCTCGCGCCAGCAAGCTACAGTATCCGGTGCCTTTAACAAGGCATCCGGCGCACCGTGAGAGACAAAAATAACTGGCATACGTGTTGACATATCGATCTCCAATCCTGACTGTTCAGATTTATTCCTTGAAAGCTTCCACAGGCAAAGTCAGGCTGACTTCGTCTGAAACATAAGGAACAAATTTGCTGATATTAAAGTCGGAACGCTTGATCTTGGTCACAGCATTGGCACCAATGGCATCCTTTTTACGCATCGGATGAACTTTGTTTTGGTAAGCTGTAACGGTCAGAGTTACCGGTTTTGTTACACCCTTAATGGTCAGGTCGCCTATTAATTCCACTGGCTTGTCTCCGTCAAATTTGACGGATGTGGATTTGAAAGTGATCGTCGGGAACTTTGCAGTATCGAAGAAATCCTCGTCCTGCAAGTGCTTGTAAAACTCTGAGTCACCTGTGTTGATTGATTTTGTATCGATACTGATATCCGCAGAACCGGTTTTGGCTTCACGATCCAGAACAATCTTGCCGCTGATTTTGTCGAAGCTGTGTGATTGGGTTGAGAAACCCAAATGGTTGTACTCGAAACGGGGTGCCGAGTGTGCCGGATCGATGGTATAAGTTTCAGGTACGGCGAAAGCGCTACCGACGAGTGAAGCCAATGCTACAGAAAGGGCGAGTCTTTTCATGGTGAATCTCCTAGAGTTGGAAAATTAATGGAACAAGTGAAACAACTTCTGGGTACTTCTAAAATTTGAGTATTAGAAGTGCCTGCTACTTCTTGCCGGAAGCCGAAGCGACCAGCCGGAATTTAATTTGTACTTCGTTGGCAACCGTGCCGAAATCTGACCAGGAGCCTTCGCCAATACCATAGTCGCCCCGGTTCAGCACGAAGCCTCCTTCGAATATACCGTTACTGCCTTCCTGGCGAAATGTGCCCTGTGTTTTAGCGTCGAGAGTTTTTCCCTTGATGCTCATTTTTCCGGTCATTTCAAAGCGATTATTTCCAAGTGGCTTGACTGATGAAGAGACGAAGCGGGCAACCGGAAATGCTTTTGTATTGAACCAGGTTTTGTCGCCTGCGGAATCGTTGGCCTCGTCTGATCCTGCGTCGATGCTGGCAATATCCAATTCCATCTCAGCTTTTGCCAGGGTGGGTTTGGCCGGGTCGAAACTGATCTGGCTTTTGAAGCGCTTGAAGTTGCCTTCAACCGGCACATTCATTTGTTTAAAAATAAATGAGATGCTGCTCTTGTCGGTTTGCACCGAATTGAATTCAATTGCTTGAACGCTGGAAATAAACAAGAGTGCAATCAAGCCGATAATAAATACGATTTTTGATGAAAAACTGTTCATGGAAATCTCCTAACGTTAAACTTTCTTGAGAAAGGGCAGCATGCGAGTGAGTACGTCGTCACGGTCAATAAAATGATGTTTGAATGCGGCACCGGCATGCGCCACAACGACTCCCGCAAGAGTAAAATTCAGCATCTTGTGCACAAAGGCAAGTAAATTACCCAATTCCTTGTCCTTTGCCAGCAGGTCGGGAATCGGCAAAATGCCGAAGTAGACCGTCTGGAATCCCTTGGCTGAACTCATCAACCAGCCGCTGAGTGGAATGGCGACCATCAGAACGTATATCAGCAAGTGAACCACTTCTGCGGCAGTATGCTGCCAGGCAGGCATACCGGAGGGTGGGCCGGGAGGGCGGTGCGTAAAACGCCAACCCAGGCGGAACCACACCAGCAGAAAGATGGTTACGCCTGCCCATTTATGCCACGAGTAAATTTTCAGTTTAACGGGTGACAGCGGCAGATCGTGCATATAAAAACCAACGCTGAAGGTTGCAACCAGCGCAAATGCAACCAGCCAATGAAGTGCGATGGCAGTGCGAGTATAGTTGGCAGAGTGTTCCATGACGAATCCCGATAAGCAATGGTTGCACTGTACACAGAACGCGGATAAATAAATAGCATACAATTAGCAAAAAATTATTGCTAATATTGCAACAATAAAATGAGGTGCATTAACAATGGACAGAATCGATAGCATGCGGCTTTTTGTACGAGTGGCTGAACTGGGAAGCTTTTCGGCGGTGGCCCAGCAAATGAATATTGAGCGTTCGGTTGTGACGCGCAAAGTGGCGGCGCTTGAAGCGCATCTCGGAGCCAAGTTGCTCGCTCGAAGTACGAGGCGGCTTAGTCTGACTTCAGCCGGGGCACCTTACCTTGAAAAGTGTCGCGAAATTCTCAGTCTCGTGGAAGCTGCTGAAGCGGATCTCACTGAAAATCGACAGGCTCCCCGCGGTCATATTCGGATTACGCTGCCCTTTTCATTCGGTATACATCAACTGATGCCGATGTTTGGTGGCTTCATGGCCGAGAACCCGGAAATTTCACTAGAACTGGACTTTAATGACCGCCGGGCCAATCTGATTGAAGGCGGGTTTGATCTTGCCATTCGGATTACTGATCGGCTTGGCCCCGGGGATGTGGCCAGAAAGATTGGCAGCAGCAAAGGGGTGGTGGTTGCCTCTCCCGAGTATCTGAAACACCATGGAAACCCGAAGCACCCAAGCGAACTGATCAAGCATGAATGCTTTGGCTATCTGTTGGCAGCACGCTCAGGCTGGGCTTTTATTATCGACGGGGAGATGCAGTGGTTTCCTATTTCGGGCAGGCTGGAAGCTAACAGCGGTGATGCATTGCTGGTCACCACGATGAGTGGTTTGGGGATTAGTAATGCGCCCACGTTTATAGTCGAGCAACACGTGCGGCAAGGGAAATTGGAAATTCTGTTCCCCAAGTTTGTCACACCCGAAATGGGAATCTATGCGGTTTTTCCAAGCAACCGTTATGTTCCCCATCGTGTCAGAAGTTTGGTCGAATATCTTGCACAACGGATCGGACCAAAGCCGACTTGGGATGAAATTTTGAAAATCAAGCCTCAAAACCATGATTGATCGAAACATGAAGTATAGATTTTAGTTAAGACAGGAAGTCAACGCTGTCAGAAAATCAGGATTGCTCTGAAATCATTGACGTTGGTTAAGGTTGGCCCGGTTATGACGGAGTCGCCGAGCGCTTGGAAAAATCCGTGTCCATCGTTGTTGTCCAGACTTTCCTTGGGGAGTATTCCAAGTTTCTGCGCACGTTGTAAAGTATCTGGTGCCAGATAGGCCCCTGCGATTTCTTCCTGCCCATCTACGCCATCTGTGTCACCGGCAAGTGCGTGAATTCCAGCCATGCAATCCAGCGCAACACCCAATGAAAGCAGGAATTCCACATTGCGGCCACCACTTCCACTGCCGCGCACGGTTACGGTTGTTTCTCCACCGGATAGCAAGACACAAGGGGGCGCGAATGGCTGTGTATGGAATGCTACCTGTCGGGCAATTCCCGCCATTACTTTGCCAACATCACGCGCCTCACCTTCAATACTATCGCCCATAATGTAAGGGGTGATCCCGGCAGCGCGTGCCACGTTTGCCGCAGCTTCGAGTGCCATTTGCGGGGTAGCAATCATGCGGGTGTCATTACCTGCAAGGCGTTCATCTGCTGGCTTGACCGATTCATACTTTCCGCTTGTAAGGCTCTCCCTGACTTGATCAGGCAATTCAATGCTATATCTGCGGACAATAGTCAGAGCATCCTCGCAAGTCGTTGCATCACCCACGGTGGGGCCGGAAGCGATGTCACAAGGATTGTCTCCCGGTACATCGGAAATCAATAGTGTGACGACCTTGGCAGGATAGCAGGCGGCAGCGAGTCTTCCTCCTTTGATCGCCGAGAGGTGGCGTCGAACCGTGTTAATTTCACTGATGGTTGCGCCAGACTTCAATAGGTTGCGGTTCACCTCCTGTTTGTCTTCAAGTGTTATACCTTCAAGCGGTGAGACTAATAAGGCAGAACCACCGCCGGAAATAAGGCAGAGCACTGTATCGTCCGGGCTTAGATTTCTTACAAGACTAAGGATGCGTTTGGTTGCATCGAGACCGGCTTGGTCAGGTACCGGGTGGGCCGCTTCAACAATTTCGATTCTTTTGCACGGCACCCGATATCCATAACGGGTGATTACTAATCCTGAAAGTGGACCTGGCCAGTGATCCTCGACTGACCGCGCCATTGCCGCAGAGGCTTTACCAGCACCGATCACAATTAAACGTCCTCTGGGAGCTTCAGGCAGATTAGGCGGGACACATTGGCAGGGTTGAGCTGAAGCAATTGCAGCATCAAACATTTTTCTCAAAAATACCCGTGCGCGATTATCGTCATTTTTGATTTCGGAAGAATTGTTCATGCGCCTATATTTCCGGGTGCGTTGAGTTATGGTCCCGCACACTCATCCGATAGATTGTTTAACCCTTGGTAAGCATGGCTGAATGTTGCATGCCTGTCATTGCCCGTGCCGGTGATATTGACGATGTCGATACTGTCAAAGTCGGCATCGTCCCAATCAGGAACCAGCGAGGGATCACCACCCAGTGCAGTCAGTAATTCTTTGGCCAATTTTTCGCCAAGATGGTGTTCCCAGGCAACAATTTGTGTACCCTCTGTGCGGGCGAGGATTGCTTGAGCGAGTTGGGTCGTCTCTTCCATTCCATAATCGACGTTAACAGGCATGCCAACCCGGATAGCCAAAGGTTCAATGGTGGCAAGCGGACGGATGTAGGCATACAAAACGCCCTTGTCGGCTTTTTTGACAGCCGGGTTCGGCGCATAGATAGCGACAGGTTTGCCATATCTGGATAAAAGTAAGGGTGCCAAAGCCAAAGAGCGGTTCAGTCCGCGGCAAGTTAATTGCCCCAAGCCCAGAGCCGTTTTTTCTCCATGGCGCACGATGATGATGGATGTGTCGGCATGGGCAAGCGGCATGAGCAACACACAGCCGAATACACAGCACCACAATATTTGATTAAATGATTTCATTGCAATTCCTCACGGAGAACACTTACAGGTTTCTGAATTTTTTGATCAGGTCATGGGCAAGCTGAATTTCTTTGGCCTGCTCAGTCGCCATGGCGATCATGTCGGGCGGTACCCCTTGGCCCATTAGTTTATCGGGGTGGTATTGACTCATCAGTTTACGGTACGCACGTTTAATTTCCTGGTCGCTACTGTCTTTGGTGACCCCCAACGCTTTGTAGGCGTTATCCAATTCGGACTCGGGGCTGGCTCCGGGACTGGAAAAATGCGATTGATTCAGCACCATATCCAGCATCTGCCTGAATGCGGCCTGACTGTATCCGAGGCGTGAGGCGATATTGGTTAACAATGCTTCTTCGGCAGGATGAAAAACGCCATCTGCCATGGCCATGACGATGAGATAGGCCAGCAGCACTTGCTTCAAATTGCGTGTATTCCCGCAAACGGCCATGAACCGGTTGTAGGTAGGGCCAATGTCAAATTCAAGATTAGCTCCCTGCTTGAACCACGCGATGGCCTGTAAGCGATGTTCCGGGCTCATGCCCAGTTTGTGCATGAACTGCTCGACATGGTTAATTTCATCTTGCGTAACATGTCCGTCGGCTTTGGCAAGTTTTCCCATGGAGATGAAAACAGTTTCCAGAAAAACAGCCTGACGAAGCGCATTCTGCAAAGGGTTCATCGCACCCGCTCCGTATGCTCTCATGCGGTCAATTACCGAGCCCGTGAACAGCCCAAAAATTGCCCCGAACAATCCGAAGAAAATATAACCCGCAATCATGCCAATAAATTTAAACAAAACCACTCCTGAATTAAAGTAAGGTCAATAGGGTTGCAAAGCGATGCGCTGAGAAGTATCTGGATTAAATGGCCGGATTAATTGGCGTTCTTGCTTACCCCAACCGCAACCCCCTGAATATTTTGTTGCCCCGCCCAAGGCACTAGATCACCATCAATAATAGCCAAATCTCCATCTGTAGGACGGATGTCAGGATCAATCACTACGTAGTCACCGGGATAAATTGTCATTCCACGAGGCGTGTGAATTTCTTGCATGACTTCAACAAGAAATTGATTACTGGTATGTGTAATGTCTTTAGTCATGGTGCACGATGTCTCCACGGTATCAACTAACGAGATGATGGAGAATTATATAGTTTGCCATCAGCCTTGTCGTGACTCTGTAAGATTTTTGTTTCTAAGAGACTTTTTCAATAAACAGGGATTCCCTAAATTATTATCTTTTTTTGCCGATAGGTTTAGTGAGGGGGGCCAAATGAGGGTAAGCCGGGAATGGTAGTTTGAACTCAGGGAGCCCGGTCGCAAGTAATCAAGAGGAATATCAATTATGTTATCCGCAATAGGATCATCAACAAGCATGGCTTCTGATAGCAATTCAAACAGTGCGCAGATCGCTGTTCTTGAAAAACTGCTCGCCCTGGATCAAAAACAACTGAAGGCGGCGCAAAAAAATGCAACGACTCAAGCCAGTACTCTGGCAGTCCAGCAACTGACTGAACAAATTGTTGAGCTTGAGGCAGAAATTGCCCAGTTAGAATCAGCGCAAACAAACAGTGCAACGAACGCTACTTCAAGCGCCGCTTCATCTTCCAAAACTTCATCCGCCAACCTGCCGGCCAATCTGGGACAGAATGTTAATGTGACGGCCTGATTACAAAATGAAAGAAAGAGGCGGTAATGCTGCAGATATTGGAGAAGGTTCGATTTGTTATCATGATTTGTGCAGGAATGTTCAGCGCGCTTCCCGCGTTAGCTGTTCCGAGCCATTTCTCAGTCACAATCGAGTCGGCGCTGTTATGCCAAGACCAAATTGACGCCTATTACTTCACAGACTATATGGTTGCCAATTTTGGGCCGCCCACTAAAGTAGAAGGAGAGGCCAATTGGTGGACAGTTTCGACTACTCTGTTTGGTGCCAAGCTGGATTCAGTATTTGTGAGCAATTCGGAAACGAGTTCCGTTTTTATTGGTGCCATATTTGCAGATGCTACCGATGTGCTGCGGCAAAAAATCCAGGATTCAACCGGAGTCATATATCAGGTAACCAGCAATCCGGAACAATGGGTTTCCCCTTCTTTTAGCGTCATGATTAAATACAAATCCTCGGAGACCCCAAGTAAAATGTACTGCTTGAAATGAGTGTCACTACAACTGGGTTGTTTGTCTGAGATCAATCTTTTAATCAAAATTCGGGATTGATTGGTTCCACGCAGTGGGAACGTGTAAAATTCCGCTATGACCGTCCCTGAATTCGTTGAAACATTTGGCTACTATGCCGTATTTTTTGGTGCGCTGTTTGAAGGCGAAACGATTCTCATTTTTGCCGGATTCGCCGCACATCGCGGCATGCTTGATTTGCATTATGTTATTGCCATTGCGTTTGTAGCCAGTACGATGGGAGATCAAATATTCTTTCATCTGGGGCGACGTTACGGCATGGTCATCCTTGATCGAATTCCACTGTTGCGCCCGCGCGTTCCTGTTGTCCAAAAATTACTTGCCAAGTACCACACCCTGCTTATTCCCGCAGTACGATTCCTTTACGGCTTGCGGATTGCCGGACCTATCGTGATCGGAATCAGCGGGGTCTCTTCATCCAGATTTGCATTGTTAAACATGCTGGGTGCGATTGTCTGGGCGGTGATTATTGCGCTTGTCGGTTATTATTTTGGCGCGTTGCTTGAGGTGCTCATTAAAGATCTCAAACACATTGAGGTATCCGTCTTGATCGGAATTCTTGTTGCGGGTGGGGGAATATGGATCTGGAGACTTACCAAAAAATAGTCTCGCAAGTGATGATAGACTGCCCCACATGAAAAATGTTCATATTGTAGTTCCCTATCTGTTTTTGCCCAAGCATGTGGCGACTGAGGCTAGCTCCGGTTTGGCTCTGCCTGCGCTACTCACGCTGTTGTCTCGTGCGCAATCTTCTCAATTACCGCCAGGAACACTGGAAGACTGGTTGTGTGATATTTTTGGCGTAAAAGACCGGGCCATTGCACCCGTGACACTTCAAGCAGATGGCGCCGGGCAGGGAACATCCTATTGGCTGCGGGCCGACCCGGTCCATCTGCGACTTCAGCGGGATCAGCTGATTTTACAGTCTGCAGGGGCGCTGATATCCGAAGAGGCTAAACAATTATGTGCAATCTTGAATGCGCATTTTTCTGATGAGGGACTGAATTTTTTTGCGCCTCATCCTCAACGTTGGTATTTGCAACTCGATGCACCACCGGATATAAGTACGCATCACTTGGCTCAGGTGATCGGAAAAGATGTTCAAAAGTATTTGCCGCACGGCTTGGAAGCTTTGCACTGGCATGGCGTGTTTAATGAAATTCAGATGTTGCTGTTTGAAAATGAGGTCAATCTTGCGCGCGAAATGCGTGGGGAGTTACCAATCAACAGCGTATGGTTCTGGGGCGGCGGTCATGAAACGGGGAAGTTGGCACAGCCCTTTGTAAAAATTTACGGCGACAGTGAGTTGGCTGAAGCTTTTGCTCGGGTTGCAGGTGTTTTGTACGCTCCACTTGATTGCGATACTTCACACTACCATCCCCCTAATGAGTCGGGAGATGAATTGATCGTCTTTGAGTCTCTGCGGCATGCACTGCAAAATGAGGATGTTTATGCCTGGCGTGAAGGGGTGCTGCATTTTGAAAATACCTATGCGGTACCCTTGCTCGGGGCATTGCGCTCTGGGCAGATCGAACAGTTAACGCTGGATATTCCTGGCGAGGTGGCCACTCGTCGATGGGTATTATCACGAACGGCGAGCTGGAAGTTCTGGTTGCGGAAAAAACCCTTGGCGAATTTTTCGGTATAAAGCGCTTGAATTGCTTTCTTGGCCTCAGTGCCAAGTCTACTGTATCATTCTGCCTGAGCAAACAAAGGCACGTTAAGTTATGAAAGTTACCTTCCTGGATTTTGAACAATCTGTCGCTGATCTGGAAAACAAGATCGAACAACTGCGCTATGTGCAGGACGATTCCGCGCTGGATATTTCCGAAGAAATCGGTCGTCTGCAAAAGAAAAGCCAAACGCTGACAAAAGATATTTACGCCAAGCTAACCCCTTGGCAAATATCGCAGGTATCACGCCATCCGCAGCGTCCTTATACAATGGATTACATCCAGCACCTGTTCACCGATTTCGAAGAATTGCATGGCGACCGCAGTTATGCCGATGATGCGGCAATTGTGGGCGGCTTAGCTCGCTTCAATGGTCAGAGCGTGATGGTAATCGGACACCAGAAGGGCCGTGATACAAAAGAACGCCAGTACCGCAATTTTGGTATGCCGCGTCCGGAAGGATATCGCAAGGCGATGCGTTTAATGCGTCTGGCGGAAAAATTCGGCATTCCCATTATGACTTTCATTGACACTCCCGGCGCCTATCCTGGTGTGGGGGCGGAAGAGCGCGGGCAGTCAGAGGCCATTGGTAAAAACCTGTATGTCATGGCGGAATTACGTGTCCCGATGATTTGCACGATTATCGGCGAAGGTGGTTCCGGGGGGGCACTGGCAATTGCAATTGGTGATGTCCTGCTGATGCTTCAATACGCAACCTACTCGGTTATCTCGCCTGAGGGGTGTGCATCCATTTTATGGAAAAGTGCGAGCAAGGCACCCGATGCGGCGGAAACTTTGGGTATTACAGCAACCCGTTTGAAAGCATTGGGACTGATTGACAAAATTGTCAGTGAACCGGCTGGAGCAGCACACCGGGATTATCCGGCGATGATGCAAACCTTGAAGAAAGCGCTGCAAGAATCGCTTAAACATGCCGAGTCCATGCCCATCAACGACCTGTTGCAGGCACGTTTCAATCGCGTAATGGGCTATGGAAAATTCAAGGAAGTCAGCCTCTGATTTAGCTGGGTGCGTTGCGGACGCGCTCTCACCTTGGGTTTCTTCAAACAGCCCCATTTTGCTGGCACTGAGCGGTGGTGTGGATTCCGTCGTGTTATTGCACGTGTTGAGTCAACTGGCCCCGAATCGTTCCTGGCGCTTAAGTGCTCTGCATGTGCATCATGGCATGAGTCCTCATGCCGATTCATGGACCACATTTTGCACGGAGCTGTGCGCCCGTTACGCTATTCCCTTGCAAGTTGAACAGGTGGATATCACTCCGTTGCGAGAACTCGGCATCGAAGCTGCTGCACGCAAGCTTCGTCATGCCGCACTCGACCGGCAGCCTGTGAATTTTATTGCGCTTGCACACCATCAGGACGATCAGGCCGAGACCTTGTTGCTGCAGTTGTTACGCGGTGCCGGATTACGTGGAGCCAGTGCCATGCCGATTATCCGGCTTCGCGCCGGAAAACCCACTCAACTACGTCCCTTGCTCAACGTGGCACGCAGTGAATTGGTAACCTATGCGCGGCATCATGCTCTTCAATGGGTGGAAGACGAAAGTAACCTCGACGAAGACTACCCCCGTAATTTTGTGCGCCATCGAGTGATGCCTGTATTGGAACAGCGTTTCCCTGCATATCGCACCACTCTGGCGCGGAGCGCGCACCATTTCGCCGAGGGTAGTGAATTGCTGGATCAGCTGGCCCAGATAGATGCTCAGGGCTCCATGCACGGCAAGACCTTGGAGGTGGAACGTTTGCAGGCCTTGACAATTCCCCGCGCAAAAAACTTGCTGCGATATTTTTTACACTACCTTGGTGCGCCCATGCCACAGGCAGTACAACTGGATGGCATGTTGCAGCAATTATGCGGCGCGAAGCAGGGTGCAACCATAAAAATTACTTTTGGTCATTGGCAACTCGGGCGCTTTAAAGGGAAGGTTTATGCTTTTCCGGCGCTACCTGAACCGGATGAGAAGCTTTGTGTGGAATGGAAAGGCGAGCCTTCGATTGAACTGCCCACACTGGGTGGAACATTATATTTTGCACCTGTAATCGGCCATGGTTTGAGTCTGCAAAAACTGCAGGGCGCGCAGGTGACTATCCGGCTGCGCCGTGGAGCCGAACGTATTTGTATCGACGATAAACGTCCCACCCGAACCTTGAAAAACCTGATGCAAGAGCAGGAGCTTCCACCTTGGCAACGCGAGAGATTGCCGCTGTTGTTTTGCGGCGAAACCTTAGTTGCCATTCCCGGTGTCGGCGTAGAATGTGCCTATCAGGCCAAGCACGAAGAAACGGCATTGATGCTCAGGTGGGGCGCATCCGCATAAAGATCTTGGATCTATTCAATTCCGATCAGCCTTAACATTTTCTGCCTGTCAGCAGCGACCGTTTTCATTTAAGCAGTTTTACGAAATCGCGAACTGCTTTGCGCCAACGATGAATTCTGATTGTTCTGCAATATCATCACATCTTGTAAGTTTTTTATTAATTTTCCATGTTTAATGGAGGGTCTTAATTTCAATTATTTTGATCTTTTTAGTGTTACATTACTCGCTATACCAATAGTAATTTCCAATGGTATTTCGCTTCTGGACGAAGCTCTGGAGTTTGATCTTTCTATTATTTTAGGAGTATATGCAATGGCAATGTCTGGCGTTTTACGGCCCGGTCACATCGTTCTTCGAGTCCTCGATCTTGAGGAGGCGTTGCGTCACTACGTTGATGTTATTGGTCTGATCGAAACCGGGCGTGACGCTCAGGGGCGCGTTTACCTGAAAGCGTGGGACGAGCATGATCATCACAGTGTGGTATTGCGTGTGGCCGACCAGGCTGGCATGGATTATCTTGGATGGAGAGTCGACTCAGTCGCAACGCTTAAGAAATTAGCTGCAGATATTGATAGTTCCGGTTTGGCAACGGAGATGTCATGGATTCCTGCAGGAGAACATTTGTGTACGGGCGAGCGCTTCCGTTTTACCACACCAACGGGCCACGTAATGGAACTGTTCGCCGAAAAGGAGAAGGTCGGGAACGGATTGCCGGATACCAATCCGGACGCCTGGCCGGACGGCCTGCATGGAATGGCTCCGTCGCGTTTCGATCATTGCCTGCTCTATGGTGACGATCTGGATGGTTCAGTCCGTTTGTTTACCGAGGTACTGGGTTTCGGATTGGCGGAGAGGGTTATGGCTGGGCCGGATAATAGTCTGATGATTGGTGCGTTCCTGAGTTGTTCAACCAAAGCACATGACGTGGCCTTCATTCGCCAACCCTTCAAGGGAAAATTACACCATGCTTCCTTCCTGCTTAATAACTGGTATGAGGTGTTAAAGGCAGGCGACATCATTTCCAAAAAAAATGTTTCCATAGATATAGGCCCCACTCGACATGGAATTACGCGCGGTGAGACGATTTATTTCTTCGACCCAAGCGGTAACCGAAATGAAGTCTTTTCTGGAGGCTACGCCTATTATCCTGATAAGCCTGTTATTACCTGGACTGAAGATCAACTTGGCAAGGCTATTTTTTATCATGACCGTGTCCTTAATGAGCGCTTCTTGACTGTCTGTACTTGATGAATTGGGCTGGTAACGGGCTTAGACCCAATTAAGATTACTGGCTATTCCTTTGACGTTTTAGGTAATACGGCAGAAGGGAAGGAAACTTTGGAGCACTTTTCTCGCAGTGTATCGGAAGGCAGTTTTCCAAAGGCAGATTTGTAGCTTTCCGAAAAGCGACCCAAGTGGGTGAAGCCATAGTCCATGGCAACAGTTGTGACATTTAAAACCTTGTTTGCAGGGTTAAGAAGCGTTGCGTGAACATGTTCCAGTTTTTTCTGGCGGATGAAATTTTTTGGCGTCGTACCGGCGAATTTTTCAAAAATCAGGTAAAGCGAACGAAGACTCATATAGGCATACTGAGCCAATTCGTCCACAGAAATCTCGCGTTTGATGTTGCATTCTACATAGTTAGCAATGCGCTCAAATGAAGCAGATTGAACAGTGGGAGGAGAAAGGGCCACATTATGCTTAAGCATCGTCATGAGTTTGCCCGTGACAACTCTGGAATAATGATGAAGTATCTGGGGGGGCAAAATTTGTCCCTCTGCTTCGTTGCATAGTAGCGTTACCAAGTTAAGTAACGTTTCAACTTCTGCGAAGTCATAAGGAGTTTGCTTGAATTTCACGCATTTATCCGGATTCAGCCAATGATTCTCAAGGCAGACTTCGTTAAGTAAGTCCACTGGAATATTCATTATGAATTTTTCGCAATCTTCAGAATAGGTAAGATCGATCGCCTCATTCGGATTAATTACTAAAATTTGCCCGGTCGACAATATGATAGTCTCTTGGTCAACCTTATAACTGCAGTGGCCGGAAAGAATGAACTGGACATGATAGAAATCTGGCAATCCTTCAGAGATTACTCTGGCTTGCCCCCCATATCTTATTCTGCACAGACTGACATTTCCAAGCCTGGTGTGACTTAAGGTCGCGCCTGACTGTTCAGTATTTGATAATTGGAGAATGTGTGGCCCAATGTGTTTATTAACGTAACCGGATACATCAAAAGGGTTGGCATCAAAATAAATCAGGCATTTTTTATTGGACAAACCGAGTTCGACGGCTGGACTGTTCTGCGTCTTTTGCAGCAAATTGGTTTCTAAACTATTTACCAAGCCCATTGCAGTCCCCCCGTTACCAATTTTAATCAAGCAATTTAACGGGTGGCGAATCTATGGTTGATTCTTACTACCCTATCGGCATGGGGAACATTATATATCTCGTTTCAAAATTAGGCATCTTAAAGCCCTACTGGGCTATATGAATGGAAGTGATTGCTAACCCAGATCTCCGCCTCCTACCGGTAGAACCACACCCGTAATGTAAGAAGCATCATCTGACGCAAGAAAAAGTATGGCGCCTGCTTGTTCATCCAATGTACCGTAACGCTTCATCAAACTGCTATCTACTGTTTGATCAATAATCTGCTGATACCATTCTTTCTCTTGTGCACTTTGTTCCTTGGCATTTCTTGGGACACGGCGTGGTGGTGCCTCCGTTCCGCCTGGGGCAGTGGCATTCACTCGAATACCTCGTTCGCCATTTTCAAAAGCCAGGCAGGCAGTCAGCGCGTTCACGCCACCTTTTGCTGCCCCATAAGGCGCACGGTTGATGCAACGTGTGGCAATGGAAGACACATTAACGATGGCTCCCTTTCCCTGTTCTAACATGTACGGAATGGCTGTGTGGCAACACCATAGGGTAGGAAAAAGGGATCGACGAACTTCAGCTTCAATTTCATCTTCTGCATAATGCTCAAAGGGCTTGGCCCAAATCGTTCCACCAACGTTATTGATCAGGATATCCAGCCGACCGAAACGTGCCTTTGCAGCATCCATTACACGTTTGCATTCACTGTATTTCTCAAGATCAGCCGTCAGCGACAGCACTTCAGTCTGGTCTTGTAATTCTTCTCCAAGCTCAAAAACAATTTCTGCCCGATCCACCAAAACCAGATGTCCCTTCTCGGCTGCAATAAGTTCGGCCACACGACGGCCGATGCCTTGTCCTGCACCCGTCACTACGACCACTTTATTTTCAAAACGATATCGCATAAGTTTTCCTTGGATAAATACGCCACAAATTAAACTGTGGGGGAAAATTTTTCATAATGAAAGCTGGCCGGGTGAACGGCTTTTTCGCGCAGGTAGTGAGAGACAGCCTCAACCATGGGAGGGGGGCCGCATAGATAAATATCAACCTCGCCATTATTAAGTTGCGCCGGTTCAATATGGTCAGTGACATACCCTTTTCTGGGTCGGGTACTTTCCTGACTTACGACGACGATGGTGTAATTAAAGCTGGGCAGGAGTTGGGAAAATTTCTCAAGCTTGTTCAATTCAACCAAATCCGCATCGGTATTCACCCCATAGATCAGGTTGATAGCGTGGGAGCTGCCACCGGTCGCAATGACTTTTTCAAGCATCGCAAGAAACGGAGCAAGGCCGGTTCCACCCGCCAGCATGAGCACGGGGCGTCGAATATCACGCAGATAAAACGTTCCAAGTGGCCCAGCTATAGTCAGGGTGTCACCTGGTTTTGCCTGCCCAAGCAAATAGCCACTCATGAGACCACCAGGAACATTCCTGATCAAAAATGACACGGAACCCTCAGCGGGTAAGGAACTGAAAGAATAGGCGCGGTGCTGGCTGGTTCCCGGAACCATGATCTGTGCATATTGCCCGGGAAGGAAAGCAAGTTTGGTCAAAGCTTCTCCCTGCAGTGACAGTTCAAAAGTGCTTTCTGAAAGCCTTTTGACACTGCTGATATCGGCAGAAAAATTGGCTTGTTTTAATTTGCAAACATCCGAAGAAACAGGAATTCTGAGGACACAGTCAGATTTAGGATGCATTTGACATGTAAGCGTATAGCCCTCGCTTGCCTCTTCAGCACTTAGGGCATCTTCAATATATTCTCCCATGGTGAATTCCCCCGATTCAGCATGACACTTGCACGTTCCACAAGCACCATCCCTGCAGTCGATCGGAACGTTGACCCCTTGTCGGTATGAGGCATCGGCAACCGTTTCAGATTCTTTGCAGTCAATGAAACGGGTCACGCCATCTTCAAAATTAAGTGCGATTTTATAAGCCATGTTTCTCTCCGTCATAAGGTAGCGTGAGTGCTCATTGGCGTCCGTTGAGAAAAAACGGTGCCGAATTTTGGTCAGAGTCGACACCGGTTTTAAGTTTACCCAGTGAGCACTAATGAGGTCGCCATTGTTAAACGTGGTAGATGTCGATGACGTGGCGGATATAGTCTGTCTTCAGAACAATCTTTTTATCCTTGATAATCGGGCTGGTGCCTGACACGTCAAGGGTATAGAAGCTGGTTCCGCAGAAATGATCAATATGATTATATCGCACGCTCGTGGTATAGAAATTGAAGCGCAACTTGAGCATGCCATTCCCCTGTTCCAGAATTTCCACATTCGTAATATTGTGGGTAGTGCGTGTATCGGGAATGGTCGCGCTGGAACGGTCGGTGCGGATACGGAAAATACGATCTTCTAATCCGGCCCTGCGTCCATACCACATCAATGAGATTTGTGATTGCGGGTCAGTGGTCAATTCACCGTCATCGTCCCAAGCTGGCATCCAGAACTGAATATTTTCGTCATAAAGAGCCAACCAGCTATCCCAATCGCGATCATCAAGATAGCGTGCTTCGCGGTACAAAAATGCGCAAACGGATTCGTAAGAAATAGTCATGTTGTCGCTCCCTTATGCTTGTTGTTCGGCGGCTACTGCTTCATGCATCTGTTCAAGCCAGTAGCTGTGCTGCATCACATAGAGCCCTTCATCTTCTGGCTTGACACCACTCAACAAAGGTTTCAGACCAATTGTGTCAGCTTCGGCATCCGGCCCTTTGACCCAGTGCATGGCTCCCCGGGACATGTCGTTCCATTCCAGTGCACGACCATTGAAACCCTCCTGGCAGGCACGGAATTCCTCCAGATCATCAGGAGTGGCCATGCCCGAAGCATTGAAGAAGTCTTCGTACTGGCGGATGCGGTGAGCGCGAGCCTCGGCTGATTCGCCCTTGGGGGCGATGCAATAAATAGTGACTTCAGTACGGTCTACGGCAAGCGGACGAAACACGCGAATCTGCGAACTGAACTGATCCATCAGGTAAACATTCGGGTAGAGACAAAGATTACGCGAATTACCCACCATCCAATTGGCCTTGGATTCGCCAAATTTGGAAACAAGTTCGTCGCGAATCCGATGCAGAGGGCGATCTTCCGGATTGTCCCAACGGGTCCAGAGCAGGAGATGGCCGTTTTCAAACGAATAGGAACCGCCGCCTTTTTTGGCCCACCCCCCAGCGCTCATGGCGTTGATGTTATCAGCTCCGGCATCTCTTTCCTTGCGTTGGCCTTGGGTAGCCGCGTAATTCCAGTGGGTTGCGGTGACGTGATAACCATCTGCGCCATTCTCGGCTTGAAGCTTCCAGTTGCCTTCGTAGACATAGGTGGAGGAACCACGCAGCACTTCCAGACCCTCGGGAGATTGATCAACGATCATGTCGATGATCTTCTTCGATTCCCCCAAAAAGTCGGAAAGAGACTGAACATCCCGATTCAGGCTTCCAAAGAGGAAGCCCCGGTAAGATTCGAAACGGGCGATTTGCTTAAGGTCGTATTGCCCGTTGCCGTTAAAGTTTTCGGGATAGCCCGTTTCACGGGGATCTTTAATCTTTAGCAATTTGCCCGAATTGTTGAAAGTCCATCCATGAAAGGGACAGGTGTAAGTGGACTTGTTACCATGCTTGAAACGGGCCAGTGTCGCCCCGCGATGGGCGCAGGAGTTAATGAACGCATTGAGCTCACCTTCCTTGTTGCGAGTGATGAAGACCGGTTGGCGACCTATCTTTGTAGTGTAGTAATCGTTGATTTTGGGCAATTGGCTATCATGAGCCAGGTAGACCCAATTGCCTTCGAAGATATGCTTCATCTCCAGCTCAAACAGCTCTTCGCTAGTGAACATTTCCCGTTTGCAGCGAAATACTCCTTTCGCTTCGTCCTTTTCGACGAGCGCATTCAAATACCCCTTCGTAATGCTCATGGCATATCCTCCATTATTATTGTGACAGTGACCGATAGTGAAACTGCGAGCGAATCTTACGGGCAGGGCGGGGTGCGACATATCCACTTTGTGCAAAAATAATATCCATTTCTTGCAATTGTGACCTTATGCAGGGAGTGGATATTTTTTTGCACAAAGCGGCTATTGCGGTAGCCTGTTTCAATTTATTCTATATTTGAAAAATGACCGGTGACCGAGGATAGTCAGTCAAAGGCGATTCGATTGCCAGAGGCGCGCGGTTCTTGTGTAAACTAGAGCAAGAGGATGGTGTAAAAATGGATCAAAATGCTGGATTTGAATGGAGCGATAACTTTCTGCTGGGGTATTCACCCATGGATGACACCCACCGGGAGTTTGTTGAGCGGGTCCATGCCTTGCTGACGGTAGACGATGCAAATCTTCCTGAAGCGCTTAAGGCATTTTCCCAACATGCCGAAGCACATTTCGAGCAGGAAAACCGCTGGATGGAAAAGGAAGAATTTCCTGCACGTGATTGCCACATAGATGAACATAACAAGGTGCTGGTGTCTGTGCGCGAGGTTCAGCAAAAGCTTGGCGAAGGTGATTTTGAAATAGCACGACAACTAGCTTTAGCCTTGATGGATTGGTTCCCCGGCCACGCGGACTATCTTGATTCTGCCTTGGCGGCCTGGTTGGTGAAGCGAGCCCATGCAGGGGCACCTCTGGTATTTCGTCGTGATATCAAGCGGAACTGACGTTCATAAATATAACAACATTTACCTCCAATAGTCTGTTGGTGGACTCTCACTCATCGATAGACCAGAACCGGAATGGTCGAATGTGTCAGCACTTTGTGTGTTTCGCTGCCTAGCAAAAGAGCACTTACTCCTCGTCGACCATGGGAGGCCATAAAAATCAGGTCGCACCCGCTTCTATTGGCGGCTTCGATGATAGCCTGGTAAGGTTGATCACTGGTCAAAATCAGCTTGGTGCTATCGACCCCCGCTTCCCGGGCAAAGTGCTGGGCATCATCCAGTATATCGTTTGTCTTTCCATCAACTATTTCGTGGTAGTGACTAAGCGTGTTTGGATCCAAAATGGCGTCTATGCCATAGTTGAGAGCAGGGGACACTTGCTCTGCGCTGAAGAATGTTATCCGGGCTCCGGTTTCTTTGGCGAAGGAGATTGCCTTGGCAATGGCTTCACGAGAAAGTTGCGAGCCGTCAGTTGGAACAAGAATGTGTTTAAACATGATAATCCTGTTGTTGATTATGGTTGAGGCACTGGTTACCTCATGTTCCATTGGCCAGTGCAACGAAGTCACGCTTTTCCATTAACCAGGAAACAACAAAACCTGCCAACAGACTCCAGAAGGCGGCTCCAATGTTAAACAGGCCTATATCGGCAACTGAGACCATCAGACTAATCAGTGCGCCAAGAGAAAATCTGCCACTGAATGAGGCAATGAAAGCGCCCTGTAGGACGCGTAGCATAGCCAGCCCTCCGAGCACCATAATGTATTCCTCGGGGGCGGCCAACATTAATCCGGTGAAGGTAGGTGCCATCAATCCGAAAATTACCCCAAAGATGCCAAAGGTAATCGCAGCGGTGTATTGGCGGTTAAGGTCACCCGAGGATGTGAGCAAGGCATTGGTCGGCCCAGTCAGGCATGTGCTGACGGCTCCAAACACGGCGCTGATAGCCGCCCCCAAACTGGATACCACTGCAATCGTATTAACCGGCGGTGCATGCCCCGCTGTCTTTAGGACGGCAACTCCCTGGCCGTTCTGCACGACTAAGACGGTGATGGCGAGTGGCACGACCAGTTCGACAAGTGCACCTAGCGACCAGACCGGTGTCTGAATGATCGGATGAACGAAGGTTAAGCTACCTAGTGCCACTGTATTTATGCGCCCCATTACGACAGTTACAAGGGCACCGACAATCAATGCACCGATGATGGGGGGAATCCGCCGCCCCAGTTCAGGATTGGCCGACAGGATCAGGAAGGCGACAACCATCGGTGCGGCAATCACTACGTCGCTGTGCAACGCGCGTACTAGATCTAGTCCAAAACGCAGGAAAACTCCGGCTACCATGCCCATAACGATGGGCATCGGCAATAGGGACATCAGCCGCTTGACCCAGCCGCTGGCCCCCATGATCAGGATGAGAACACTGGTCGCGTAAAAAGCGCCGATCACCTCAGCAAAACTCAGGTGCTGTAATGCAGGGCCAACAAGAACCGTTCCCGGAATGGTCCAGGCAAAACCAAGCGGCATTTTGTAGCGCCAACTCATAACGATACTAATCAGGCCGTTGACAAAGAAAACACCAAAAACCCACGAAGCCAGTTCGGCCTGGGACAAGCCGCCACGCGTACCCACCGAAAGTATTATGGCGACGGGGCCGGTGGCTGCAAAAATAAAACCAATTAAACCATTGGCGAAGTAATTTAGCCCAAAATCTGCATAGACTTGCCGCAGGCCGGGGTGCTCGATGGCGGGATGTTCAAGGTTTGAAAGCATGAGATGAAGTCAACAAATAGGCTGGTAATGGAAACACTGCTCCGGCTAAATTAGCAGGGGGAATTTCCCATAAAATTTATAAAAATGTTGGATAAGTATACATGCTTGAAGTATTGCTTACATGGGGCTGTTGTTTGTCTTTTAGAGAAAGTCGATTACCGGACAGCCGTTGATTATTGCATTGCTCGCTATCCTGAACACCATTCAAGTTTATTTGAACATCGGTTTGCATATTGACTGAATTGCCATGTGGATGAGGATTGCTTCCTGACAGAATCTTCTGCATCCATTGTTAGTATGATTTGGAATGCAAAGTTAAATGCACTTTTTCGGTGCGTCAATGAACCATTATGACTCCTCATCGCTCATGATATTTTGTGAACGCTAAAGTTTGAATTTAGGTTTTTTGCTTGATTTTATTGTTTACCGTCTTGCCCGCACACGCGCATTCCTTTAAGGTGTAGTCTTTAAGTAATCAGCAACGCTGAACCCGCGTAAAATTCCACTGTCAGAAATGTTAAAATAAAACCCAAGGAAAAAATCAATGAGCTATTGCGTCGCTACCATGATTGATGCTGGCATAGTATTTGCATCGGATTCACGAACCAACGCCGGAGTGGATAATATTTCCACTTTTCGCAAAATGAAAACTTTTGTACGCGAAGGTGAGCGGGTATTGGTCGTGGTTAATTCCGGCAACCTTGCGGTGACTCAAGCCACGATCAATCATCTTGAACAAGCGATTCGGCATAATACTGAACCGAATTTAATGAATGTCTACTCGATGTACGAAGTTGCCGAATTGATCGGTGCTGCGCTGCGCGAGGTACGGCATCGTGACGGTCCGTTTTTATTGGAAAATAATGTTGATGGCAGTGCTAATTTTATTGTGGGCGGACAAATTGCAGGAGAGCATCAACGCCTCTTTCTCGTGTATTCAGAAGGTAATTTTATCGAGGCGACTCTGGAGACCCCTTATTTCCAAATTGGCGAAGTTAAATACGGCAAGCCTATCATTGACCGCGTAATTCGTGCTGAAACGTGTATGGATGACGCGATCAAGTGTGTGCTGGTTTCTTTTGATTCAACCATGCGTTCGAACCTGTCAGTCGGCCTGCCGATCGATTTGGCATGTTACAAACGAGAGTCCTTGCATTTGGGCAACATTCACCGCTTTGATGAACAGGATGCCTATATGAATCTCCTGCGTCAAAGTTGGGGCGAGGGTGTGCGCCGGGCATTTGCCCAATTACCCGTTTTTGAATGGTAGTTATCGGCTCAAATAAATGCCGATGTAGTTCACTCATCTTGAAAGGTTCACAATGACCATCCGTGTCGCACTTAACCACCAGACCAGTTATAGTTTTGACCATACTATCAGTCTCTGGCCCCATGAAATTCGTTTGCGTCCGGCCGCGCATGCCCGCACACCCATTCTTAGCTATTCGCTTAATGTAGAACCCGCTGGCCATTTCCTTAATTGGCAGCAGGATCCGTTCGGTAATTGGGTTGCCCGGCTGGTGTTTCCCGAGAAAGCCGAATCACTGAAAATCACGGTTGATCTGGTCGCCGACATGACGGTAATCAATCCGTTTGATTTTTTTATCGACGAGTTCGCAGAAAAATTCCCTTTTGAATATCCGGAAAGTTTGAAACGCGAACTGGGGCCTTACCTTGAGTCTGAGCCCATCACTCCCTTGCTGGATGCATGGGTCAAGAAGGTTCAAAAGGAATTGCTGAACAAAGAACTTCGTACCATCGACATGTTGGTCGGGATCAATCAGCGAGTGAAGGATGATGTAGGTTACATTGTCCGCCTCGAAGCCGGTGTGCAAACGCCAGAACAGACGCTTGATCTGAAACGTGGATCCTGCCGCGATTCCGCTTGGTTGCTGGTTCAGGCTTTTCGTCAATTGGGGCTGGCTGCCCGATTCGCCTCAGGCTATTTGATTCAACTTAAATCTGATGTGAAAGCACTTGATGGCCCTTCCGGAACAGATCACGACTTTACTGATTTACATGCCTGGACTGAAGTGTACATTCCCGGAGCGGGCTGGATTGGGCTCGATCCAACCTCCGGCCTGTTGGCAGGAGAAGGGCATATCCCTTTGGCGTGTACCGCGATGCCCTCTTCTGCCGCACCGGTAATTGGTGTGACTGAAGTGTGCGAAACGCATTTTGATTTTGCGATGCATGTGTCCCGTATTCATGAAGATCCCCGTGTCACCAAGCCCTATACCGAAGGACAATGGCAAGCGATACTTGACCTTGGTTATCAGGTGGATGATGAGCTAAAGAGGAATGATGTGCGCCTCACCATGGGTGGGGAGCCGACTTTTGTTTCCATTGACGACATGGAAGGCCCGGAGTGGAATTTCACCGCATTGTCGGACAAGAAGCGTGAGCTTTCCGGCGAATTACTCAACCGGCTTCAAGGTCATTTTGCACCGGGAGCCATGCTGCATTTCGGCCAGGGAAAATGGTATCCGGGTGAACCTCTTCCCCGTTGGGCATTGGGCTGTTACTGGCGTATAGACGGCAAACCCATGTGGAATGACCGGAAACTTCTGGTGGTTTCAAACGGTGAAGGCAAGCAGAAAGCCAATGATGCATGGCGTTTCATCCATCGCCTGACGCAAGAGCTTGGGCTGGATGATGGCTACGTGATTCCCGCTTATGAAGATATCGCCCAAATCATCGACAAAGAACAACGCTGGCCGGAGAATTTAGATCCGCTGAAGGCTGACCTGAAAAAAACCGATGAACGACGCAGACTGGCTAAGTTGATCGAACGCGGCTTGGGCGAGCCCGTGGGCTACGTGTTGCCTCTGAAAGCATTGCCTGCAGCTGCCAACCGCGAACCTAATACAACCTATGTTTCTGTCGGATTTATATCCAGCAGGTGGCCATTGCGCCGGGAGCATCTCTATTTGATCGGGGGGGATTCCCCGCTTGGCTTGCGTCTACCGCTTGAATCCCTGCCATGGGTTGCTCCGGAAGAAAAGGAAGAGGAGTTTGGTCGCGATCCATTTGATGCGGCAGTTGAATTGCCAGCCGTCAATACTACGCAAAAGAAACAGCCCGTGCCGGCAATGACGCATCATGATGGCTACGATCCGCGTGAAATTGTGCACACCGCTTTGTGTGTTGAAGTGCGTGCAGGTGTCCTCTGTGTATTCCTGCCTCCAGTTCCTTTGCTGGAAGATTTTATCGTGCTGTTGGCGGCCATTGAAACAGTTGCTGCTGCACTTAAGCTGCCGTTGCGTCTGGAGGGTTACACGCCTCCGTCTGATTCACGTTTGAAAGAGTTTCGTATCACTCCTGATCCCGGTGTGATTGAAGTGAATATTCATCCGGTCAGCACTTGGGCGCAGTTGGTAGAGAATACTCATACGTTGTACGAAGAAGCGCGCCTGACCCGCCTCGGTACTGAAAAATTCATGCTGGATGGTCGCCATGCGGGAACCGGTGGAGGAAATCACGTCACGCTGGGCGCTGCGACTCCGGCTGACTCCCCCTGTCTGAGACGGCCCGATGTGTTAATGAGTTTGATCACTTATTGGCAGCACCATCCCGCGTTATCCTACCTGTTTTCCGGTTTGTTTATCGGTCCTACCAGTCAGGCACCCCGTGTGGATGAAGCTCGACATGAAAGTCTGTATGAACTGGAAATCGCTTTTCAGCAAATGGCTGAACGCCTGAGGCCCGGTGCGGAAATTCAGCAGCCTTGGCTGGTTGATCGCTTGTTGCGCAATCTGCTCGTCGATCTTTCCGGTAATACGCATCGTGCAGAATTCTGCATCGACAAGCTCTATTCTCCAGATAGTGCTACCGGACGTCTGGGGTTGGTGGAATTTCGCGGTTTCGAAATGCCACCGCATGCACAAATGTCGTTACTACAAATGTTGTTGCTTCGTTCACTGGTTACCCGTTTTTGGCAAACTCCGTATCGAGGCAACCTGACACGCTGGGGGACCGAGTTGCATGATCGCTATATGCTGCCTCATTTTGTTGCGCAGGATATGCGGGACGTGGTGCGTGATTTGCAGCGGGCCGGGTACGCTTTCGAGTTCGATTGGTTTGCCCCTTTCCTTGAGTTCCGTTTCCCACGCTTTGGTACGGTGGTTTACCAGGGCGTCGAAATTGAACTGCGCCAGGCTATTGAACCGTGGCATGTGCTGGGAGAGGAAGTGGCGGCAGGAGGTACCGCACGCTATGTTGATTCTTCGGTGGAGCGTATGCAAGTGAAAGTTCGAAATATGAACGATAATCGGCATATTGTCACCTGCAATGGTCGCCCGCTTCCACTTACCGGAACCGGTACGCGGGGTGAATTTGTTGCCGGAGTACGCTACCGTGCCTGGTGCCCACCCTCCGGTTTGCATCCTACGATTGATGTTCAAGCGCCGCTGGTATTCGATCTGGTGGATAGCTGGAGTGGACGTTCAATCGGAGGATGTACTTACCACGTTGTCCACCCGGGAGGGCGGAGTTATGACACTTTCCCTGTTAATGCCAACGAAGCCGAAGCGCGCCGCGTGGCGCGTTTCTGGAATCATGGCCATACACCCGGAGAAATGCATGTCCGGCGTGAGGGGCGCAATCCAGATTATCCGCTGACGCTTGATTTGCGTCGTGCTCCGGAGCCGCTAATAGAGGGTTAGACTGGTCAGACAATTCAGTTGCTGCAGAAAATGCTACGTAAAAGGAATTAATATGTCCTGGGCAGTCCCGCATTATCAGCATCCTATAGGGAAGTACTTTGACCAGAGAACCAAGCGAGCCAGGGCAATTGCGTAAGATTGCGGAGGCTAAACTTGATCGGAAACCGATCAAGTTGATCGATCCGCAGCCCGGCGAAGAACTGTTACATGAACTTCTGCACGAGCTCAAGGTTCATCAGATTGAATTGGAAATGCAGAATGAGGAATTGCGTGCGTCACATTTTTGTCTGGAAGCATCACGTGATCGCTATGTAGACCTTTTTGATTTTGCTCCAATCTGCTATGCCACTCTTGGCAAAGAGAGTTTAATTAACGAGATTAACTTGACGGGTTGTATGCTGCTGGGGTTAGAGCATTCAAAACTGATTAATCGACGTTTTTCAAAGTTAGTGTCCCCTCAAGACAGGGATCGTTGGGATCGCCTTTTTGTCAACATGATGTCAGTGGAAAGCTTTGAAAAGCAATCGCTCGATCTGGCTATGGTGCGTGCAGATCAGTCAATATTTTATGCTCATTTGGATTGCGCGCGGAGAGCTTCTGAGGAAGGTCAACCCATATTACGCATCGCGTTGAGTGATATCAGCGAACTTAAGATTGCTTTGCTAAAAGATTAAAACAATCACTATGCTTGGGGTAGCAAGCATAGTGACTCGTTAGGCTAGTACATGTGCTGACCACCGTTAATTGCTATGTTTGCTCCGGTAACGAAAGCCGCTTCGTCAGAAGCAAGGTAAGCGACCAGTCCTGCAATTTCGTTGGGTTTGCCAAGGCGAGACTGAGGGATCAATGGCAGGATTTTGCTTTCCAGTACATCTTGAGGAATCGCCATGACCATCTTGGTTCCAATGTAACCCGGTGAAATAGTATTCACGGTGACGGCCTTTTTAGCAACTTCCAAAGCCAGTGCTTTGGTAAATCCGTGCATGCCGGCTTTGGCTGCTGCATAGTTGGTTTGTCCAAATGCACCCTTTTGTCCGTTGACCGATGAAATATTGATCACACGTCCCCAGCCGCGTTCTGTCATACCGTCCATGACTTGCTTAGTCATATTAAATGTGGAATCGAGATTGGTGTGAATCACTGCGTCCCAGTCAGCTTTGGTCATTTTCTTGAAAGTGGTATCCCGAGTGATACCAGCATTGTTGACCAGTACGTCGATTGGACCAATTTCCTTAGCCACTTGTGCGACACAGGAGACACACGAATCATAATCAGCCACATCGCAGGGATAAGCATAAAACTCATTACCCAATTCTTTCATCGATTTGAGCCATTCTGCCGAGTTTTTGTTGCTGGGGCTATGTGTCGTAACTACTTTGTAGCCAAGTTCTGCCAGCTTGATGCAAATTGCTTCACCCAGTCCACCCATGCCACCCGTTACTAATGCTACTCTTGCCATTTTTATTCTCCTCTTGATTTATGATTCAGAATCGGGGTTGCACTATCTGACTGAATGTTTACCCCTAATATGCATCAGCCTTATTATTAGAAAAACAAGTCAAACTCATGACTAGCACATATCTTTTAGTTATTTTAATGACAGGCAAGTCCATGTCAACCAAATATTGCAATACTTCTTTTTAACATATTTAATAATCGAATATTATATTATTTCAATTACTTATCGAATACTAATGTGATTTAATTGGGTTACGAAGGTGTAACTTTTGAAATTTGATTGCAGGTCTGGTAACGTGCCTGCAATTAGGCAGATTTGCTAAAGAATTGGGTGATAAAAAAAGCCCCGAACAAAGTCGGGGCTTTTTGCTTGCAGATAATTGAGCTATCAGCACATGTGCAAACCGCCGTTAATAGCGATATTGGAGCCAGTAATAAAAGCGGCATCATCCGAGGCCAAGTAAGAAACCAATTTTGCGATTTCTTCCGGTTTGCCCAAACGTCCAACTGGAATAGTTGAAATAATTTGGTCGCGGACTTCTTGCTTGATTGCCATAACCATCTCGGTACCGATATAACCGGGCGAGATCGTATTGACAGTAATACCTTTGGACGCTGTTTCTTGAGCCAAAGCTTTGGTAAAACCGTGCATGCCTGCTTTTGCAGCAGAGTAGTTGGTCTGTCCGAATTGGCCTTTCTGACCATTGACTGAAGACATATTAATCACGCGTCCCCAACCTTGAGCCAACATATCATCCAATATTTGGCGAGTAACATTAAACACACTGTTCAGGTTGATATTCAGTACATCATTCCAGTTTTCCAGAGGCATTCTTTTGAACACGCCATCTTTAGTGATGCCGGCATTGTTCACCAGAACACTGATGTTTCCCACTTCTGCCTTGATCTTGGCAACCATGGCCGTACAGGACTCAAAATTCGATACATCACCCTCAGCGATATGTACATCTCTACCTGCTGCACGTTCAGTTGCCAGCCAGGCCTGCGCTTTAGCTTCTTCCGGGGCAATGTAATTGGCAACGACAGTAAAACCATCTGCACAAAGCTGTTTGCAAATGCTGCTACCGATACCGCCCGTTCCGCCTGTTACCAACGCAATACGTTTGCTCATGTTAATACTCCTGACTAATTACAATATTAAATATACTTGCCATTTTTAAACACGGCAGGCTGGCTGCCGTGTTTAATTTAGAGGTCTCGTAGAGACTTATTATTTTGCCGGTTTCTTGAAGGTTGCTTTAAAAACTTCAGGAACAGCATTGGGTGTTGCTGGTTTTGGTTTTGCCGCTACTTTGGCTTTAGTTGCTTTTGCCGGTGCTGCCTTGGTAGTGGTCGCCTTGGCAACCGGGGCTTTCTTGACTGCGGGTTTGGCTGCAGGCTTTGCCGCAGCCGGTTTGGCTACCTCAGTGACTACAGCAACCGGTTTCTCAATTACCGGGGCAGGTGATTTCTTCGGGGCTTCCTTTGCCTTGAGAGGGGCAGAAACGTCCCGTGTGATTAACCATTTTGCAATCGCAGGTGCCAATTCCTTTTGGGAACGAGCGCCAACAAATACCCCAATGTGGCCGCCCTGAAATTCATACAGGGTTTTATCTTCAGAACTGACCAAATCATTTAATGCTTTGGTCGCGGCTGGTGGAACCAAATGATCCGCAGCAGCGTAGATCGTCAGAATCGGCATATTGATGTCGCCAAGATTGACTGTCTTGTCGCCTAATTTCAAAGTACCTTTGGCAAGTTTGTTGCCTTGGTACAGATCCTTGACGAACTGACGCAAACACTCACCCGCTTGACCGGGACTATCAAAAATCCACTTTTCCATACGCAGGAAATTAAGCAGCTTTTCCTTGTCTTCCATGACATGGAGCATATCAACGTATTTCTTGATATTCAGGTTGAATGGCATGAGCATGAGGAAGCCGTCATTCATCAGGTTGCCCGGTACTACGCCATAAGCGTCAACCAAAGCATCAACATCCATTGATTTGGACCAGTTGAACAACAGAGCGTCATCGGTGGTGAAATCAAACGGGGCAACCAGTGTGATCAGGTTGTGCACTTTTTCCGGGTGAAGCGAAGCATAAATACCCGAGAAGGTTCCGCCTTGGCACACGCCCATCAGACTGACTTTTTCAGTCTTGGCATGCTTGCGTACTGCATCGACGCAGTTATCAATATAACCGTTGATGTAGTCATCCATGCTCAGATAACGGTCGGATTGAGTCGGATAGCCCCAGTCGATAATGTACACATCCAATCCCAGATTGAGCAGGTTGCGAATGAAGCTGCGATCGGGTTGAATGTCCAGCATGTAAGGCCGGTTAACCAGCGCATAAACAACCAGCACAGGGATGCCGCAGGCTTTCTTGGCTTCGGGTTTGTAATGAAAAAGAGTGAGCTTGTCTTCTTCGTAAATTAACTGTTTTGGGGTAGTGCCAACATCAATATCATCAATGTCAGTGAGGAGCTCAGCACCCTTCATCAGTTTGCTGTTTACATCACTTAACTGCTTGATTGCTGCTTTTGCATCAAAATTTGAAAAGAGGTTATTCATGACAATGGGTCCTTGGATTTCAACGTTGAGTTTTCAATTCTTGAACTTGTGATTCCAGACTTTTCACCTTTTTACGCAAGTCATACACGAGTTTGTATACCTCGTCCATTTCTGAGCGGCGGGCAATAGGAAGATCGAAAAGTTGGCCTTCAATAATTTCGTTATACATTTTGCGCGCGGTAAAGCCTGCGTCGGTCATTGCATTACGCTTTGCAGAGAACTCTTTAGTTTGGAAAAGTTTGTTGAATGTTTTCTCGTTGCTATCGATCCACAAGGCGAAAAAGTCATCAAATTTTTCGAATTTCTCACCGGCTCCCACTTTAGCGGCGACGGCCTTAATGACAGCTTGCGTGCCTTCATATCCGGTGGCCTGCATTAACTGATAGTATTCAGCCTGTTTGCTCGAAAATGTTGAAAGCGCTTTTGCATATTTCGACATTTGTTCGATTTTTTCGCGATCTTTACCCAAAGCAGGGACGCTGAATATTCTTCCGGTTGAGTTTTCCAGCAGTGCCATTGAAGCCTTCAATTGCGTGAAAATTGCTTCAGGCTGTAGAGAATTTTGCGAGAAATCTCCATTAAGGAAATTAGCCGACTGGGTTTTTGCAACATCGGCCCAAGGCTTGCCGAATTGTTCGTAGAGATCGGAAAATTGCTTGGTCTGATTTTGCAGTTGGGCAATTGCATCGAAGTCAAAGTTGAACAGCTTGTCAAACAACTGTTTGATTTTAGTCGGGTCGGTCAAGTTGCCATAATTGGCTGGATCGATCGATTTATCACGAATAGCGTTCAGCAATGGCTGCCAGAGCTCATACAGTTTTTGCATGGCTTCCGTGCCAAATTGCGTTTTGCTGAAGGTATCCTTGGCTAAATTTCCATCGGCGCCGAAAGGGAAAGCTTCTAATACGGATTTGCTCCAACTTGTAAATGGGTTGTCACTGGCGGCAGTCCCATTCTGGTACAACGACTGCACCTGTAAAGCCTGATCACGCAACGCATTGACAGCCTGCTGTTGTATTTTCATCCAACCATCTAAGTAATTACTGGGGTTTTCCACTTTCATTCCTCTTCAGTCTCGCCGGGCAATTGGGCGCTTGGTATCGGGGGCAAACTGACGTCGGCAACCTAGAGGTGCCGACGCGGATTTGCATTGCATAAGTTTAAACTAAGACTTATTTAGTTTTGCTTGTGTTGGCAATTTCAATGAAATTCTTCAGCACATCACGGCTTACTGCCAATTGCTTTTCATAAGCGGCAATCCAGCTTTCCTGTGTTTTCAGAGCTTCTTCAGTGGCGGTTTGCGAATTGTTGGCAACGGTGCTGAACCATGTGTTGAATTGGTTCAGTGCTTCCTTGGTTTGCGGTGTCTCAGGCAGGCCGGGGATGCTGGTGAAGGCTGCATGTGTTTTGCTTATGGCATCGACCCATTGCGCGCGCAAATCTTTTTGGGCGGTCAGCAAGCTGCTGAAAACTTGCTTTTGCGTGTTTGCCAAAGTGTCAAAATATTCTAATTGCTTATCCATTTTCGTTCCTTTCAAGTTTAAAATAAATTAAGTCGGACTTAGGCTGCTTTGGCTTTTGCTTTGGTTGCCGGTGTAGCCAGCTCAACTGGAGCAGCCAGATCAATGATGTTTTTCAGAACGCCACGGCTCACCAATACTTGCTTTTCGTAGGCGCTGATCCAGCTTTCCTGAGTTTTCAGGGCTTCTTCAGTTGCGCTCTTGGAGCTGTTAGCCACAGTACCGAACCACGTGTTGAAGTGTGCCAGTGCTTCCTTGGTTTGTGCTGTTTCAGGCACGCCAGGAATGCTGGTCAGTGCTGCATAGGACTTGCCAACAATGTCAATCCATTGTGTGCGCAGATCTTTTTGTACGCTCAGCAGATTGTTGAAAACTTGCTTTTGAGCGTTTGCCAATACATCAAAATACTCGAGTTGCTTTTCCATTTTATTTCCTTTCAAAGTTTAAAAAATTATTTGCCTTGGTTAGGCGGGTTTTGCTTCAGTACATCAAAAAAACTTTTGGTGACTTCGCGGCTCATATCCAGTTGCTTATCTACAATTTCTTGCCAGGCTTGCTGTGCTTTAGCGCCGTGTTCTGCCATATATTTTTGTTGCAGTTCACCCAGCGTATTTTTTAACATTTGTATTTCATTTTTAAGCGTTGTATTTTCTTTCAATAACTCGTCATATTTGGCTTGCGGTACAAAGCCCATTGCCTGGTAAATCTCCGACATGCGGCCCATCATTTTGTCGACGCCCGGAAAGGCCTGGCTTTCCGTCGAAATACCCCAAAACTTGTTAGCCGCTTCAATACCTTGTTGCTGGGCAATCTTCAAAAATTCATTTGCACCTTGTTTGAACATCGGATTGGAAAACATTTCCAGCATCATGCGCATCTGTTGTTCGGTCATCATGGTCAAGGTACCTTAATTAGTTAGGGTGTTTTGTTTTTGCCGCAGTATCCAAATGAACTTCGCCGGAAGCTGGATCGTTTTCGTTGCCTGACCACAGTGTCCATGGATTGCTCATCATTTTAAACATGTCGACATCTTTCATGGCACCAAATTGCTTCAGCCATGAACCCAGCATACCAAAATAATTTTTCAGATCCCAACCGGAGTTGAGCATAAACGGCAGCGAACGATTCAGATCTCGAATGTAAGAACGCACGACATAAGCAACGTTGATATCCGGGTCGCCGAAAGCTTCAAGATGAGCTTTGAGTCTGTCGTACTCTTCTTCATCCAGCCTTAATGTAATAGGTTTTAGTGCCATTTCTACTCCGATCAAATTTCTAAAGTAATCGTATTGTACTACAAAAGTAATACGTGTCAACAAAAAAATAAGGCTGGAATAAAAATCCCAGCCTTAAAATTGAAATTAACTAAAATTGTCTTAAGAAACAGATTGTTTGAGTTGATCCAGAATAGCCGGATTTTCCAGAGTTGAAATATCCGCAGTAATTTCTTCCCCCTTGGCTAAGGTACGCAGCAAACGCCGCATGATTTTTCCCGAGCGGGTTTTAGGCAAGTTGTCACCGAAACGGATGTCATCAGGTTTGGCGATCGGGCCGATTTCCTTGCCGACCCAGTCACGCAGGATGGCAACAATTTTCTTGGCCTCTTCACCTTGCGGGCGTTCGCCTTTTAATACGACATAGGCAACAATCGCCTCACCCTTGATGTCATGCGGCTTGCCCACGACGGCAGCTTCTGCAACCAGCGGATTGGTTGCCAGAGCTGACTCAATTTCCATCGTGCCCATGCGATGGCCCGAGACGTTCAACACGTCATCGATACGACCCATGATGGTGAAATAACCGGTTTCTTTGTCGCGTATTGCACCATCTCCCGCCAGATACAGTTTGCCACCCAAATCTTCAGGGAAGTAGGATTTCTGGTAACGGTCCGGATCATTCCAGATCGTGCGGATCATTGAAGGCCAGGGTTTCTTGATCACCAGGAAACCCCCGGTGCCCCATTCCACTTCATGGCCTGCTTCATCAACCACTGTAATTTGCATACCGGGGAAGGGCAGGGTGCAGGAGCCAGGTATTAAAGGTGTCACACCGGGCAACGGGGTAATGACATGGCCGCCGGTTTCTGTCTGCCAGAACGTGTCCATGATCGGGCAACGGCCGCCACCCACTTCATTATAGAACCACAACCATGCTTCGGAATTAATTGGCTCTCCTACGGAACCCAACAAACGCAGACTGGAAAGATCATGCTGCTTGGGTAAATCATTCCCCAGTTTTATCAGCGAGCGGATCGCGGTAGGAGCAGTATAGAAAATGCTGACTTTGTGTTTTTCAATGACACTCCAGAAACGCGAAGCATCCGGATAAGTCGGGATACCCTCGAACACAACCTGTGTGATGCCCAAAGCTAACGGACCATATGCAACATAACTGTGGCCGGTGATCCAGCCCACATCAGCGGTGCACCAGAATACGTCATTGTCTTTTGCATCAAAAGTCCAGCGCATGGTGTTCATGGCATGGAGCAGATAACCGGCCGACGAATGTTGTACGCCCTTGGGTTTTCCGGTAGAGCCTGAAGTGTAGAGCAGGAACAGCGGATGCTCGGCATTCACCCATACCGGGTCGCAGGTGTCAGGCTGGTTGGCAATCAGATCATTCCACCAGATTTCACGTTTTGGATCGAGGGTAATGGGGGCATTAGTGCGCTTGAATACGACGACTTTTTCAATGCAATCACACAACGGATCCTGCAGGGCTTCGTCTACCGCCGGTTTCAATGGCAATTGCTTGCCGCCACGAAATTGGCCATCGCAAGTAATGACAACGCGTGCCTTGGCGTCATAAATACGTTCCACCAGGCTTTTTGCAGAGAAGCCACCAAACACCACCGAGTGAATCAGTCCCAGACGGGCGCATGCCTGCATGGCAACTACAGCTTCAACTCCCATTGGCATGTAGATGACCACGCGGTCACCGGTATTCAACCCAAGCGATTTAAGCCCATTGGCAAGTTTACATACCTGATGATAGAGAGAGCGAAAGCTCACGGCAGTTGAGGAGCCATCATCAGCTTCAAAAATAATAGCTGTTTTATCCCCGTTGGCAGCCAGATGACGATCAAGGCAATTGTATGATACGTTCAACTCGCCATCGTCAAACCAGCGGTAAAAAGGAGCTTTCGATTCGTCCAGAACGTGGGTGAAGGGTTTTTGCCATATCAGCAGTTCACGCGCAAGCCCGGCCCAGAATCCTTCGTAGTCCCGATCCGCCTCAGCACAAAGCGCTTTATAAGCATCCATTCCTGATACGGCTGCCTGATCTACCGTAAGCTTGCTGGGATGAAAAATACGATTTTCTTTTGAATCGCTACTCATGCTGCCTCCTTATTGTTGTCGACTAAATAAAATTAAATCTATTGGGCTCCTAAACTTCAAATTAGAGCACTCAAACTAAAAATTGGTGAACTTTTACCGGAGACTTGATTTTATTATTTTTGATATGATCGTATGCCGATACATACAAGAATCCTGATTTAAGCAGATAATTTTAATCCTCCTGCCGATTAAAAGCACTACAAACTTTATCGAAAATTCAAATTTATACTTCATCAAACGCGAGCTTTTAAAGATGCAACGCAATCGATTAAGTAATGGATTTCATTCGTATTCCATTCGTACTATTTTGCGCTTACGATTGAGGTGCGAAATATATTACAAATGGTGTCCGGTGGGAGTCAACAATATTTGGGCGTGTCTGACGTGAATGGTCGTATAAAATGTCTGGCATGTTATTAATACGATTTGATCGGATTGTTTGTGTAGCCGAACATAAAATAAAAAAGGAGTTTATCAATGTTTGACCTGAGAGATTATGGCAACGGAATTATTGCATTCGATGCGTTGTATGTGCGGCCAATACTCGCTGCCATACATATGATCGTTGAGAAAGGTCGCGTTGCTTTCATCGATACCGGCACAAATGATTCTCTGCCCAATGTATGCGAGGCATTAAAAAAACTCGGTCTGGATGAGAATGCGGTGGATTATGTGATTTTGACCCACATTCATCTGGATCACGCGGGTGGAGCCGGCGTAATGATGCAGGCCTTTCCCAAAGCTAAACTTGTCGTTCATCCGCGCGGCTCGCGGCATATGGCGGAACCCTCCAAGCTGGTTGCCGGGGTGTCTGCAGTTTATGGGGAGGACTATGTTCAGCGGGTCTATGGTGAAATTGTGCCCATACCCGCCGAGCGCATTATCGAGGCAGTCGATGGACATGAGTTGTTTCTTGCTGGGCGCAAATTGATTTGCATGGATACTCCCGGCCATGCACGGCATCACATTTGCATTGTGGATGAGCAAACTGGTGGCATATTTACCGGTGACATTTTCGGGCTGTCATATCGCGAGTTGGATGTGGAGGGGAGGCAGTTTATTTTTCCAACAACTTCACCCAGTCAGTTTGATCCGGAAGTGATGCGCGCCTCGATTCGCCGTTTGTTGGCGCTTTCGCCGAGTGCCATGTACTTGACGCATTACGGTCAGTTATATGAGGTTGCCCAACGCGGCGAAGACCTGCTTCGCCGGGTTGATGCTCTGGTTGAACTGGCGCTTGCAGAACGAACTGCCGGAGATGTCCGGCATGAGCGAATCAAAGCGGCAATGACAAGTTACCTGCTGGGGGAAATTCACAATCACGGTTGCACGCTTCCGGAAAAGTCATTGCTCGAAATCTGGGAATCGGATCTTGAATTGAACACCCAGGGGATTGAGATTTGGCTGGATTCGTTAAAGTAAATCAAAACCCGCCCGTAACCACAGAATTGGGTATGGGCGGGTTAATTCAGCTTACGGGATCATCCAGCTTAAGAAATAAGCCTGAATGGTTGTTATCACCCCGACCAATCCAGCCAGCATCAAACTATGTTTCAGAGTAAAACGGAACAGGTCGGACTCACGCCCTACCAGACCTACCGCAGCACACGCCACAGCGATGGACTGGGGGGAAATCATTTTGCCGGTGACTCCCCCGGTTGAATTGGCGGCAACCATGAGAGTATCGCTGACGCCGATCTGATGGGCTGTGTTCGCTTGCAGGTTGCAGAACAAGGCGTTGGAGGAGGTGTCCGATCCGGTCAGAAACACGCCCAGCCACCCCAGGAAAGGCGAGAAGAACGGAAAGGCCAAACCCGTTCCCGCCAGCAGTAACGCCAAGGTGGCAGACAAACCGGAGTAGTTGGCAATATAGGCAAAAGCCAACACCAAACCAATCGAGAAAACGGGTAATTTCAAGTCGATCAACGTACTGCCGAAGGTCTTGATCGCTTCCCCTGGCTTCATCCGTAGCACCAGCATGCTGACTATGGTAGCGAGCAGGATTGCGGTACCGGTTGCCGATAGCCAGTTGAAAGAGTACACGGCGCCGTAAGGAGTGGGAACGTTGACGATAGGCGGCATTTTTATGACCAGTTTGTCGAGCATGGGTACGGGGGTGCTAATTACTGTCCAAGCCAAATCCCCGCCTTTTCCGAAAAGAGCTTTGAACGGCTTAAGCGACCAGACAGTGACAAAAAGGGTAAGAATGGCAAAGGGTGACCACGCTTTGAAAATTTTCCCGAACTCGTGGGTTTCCGCTTTGATCGTGATTTCCTGACCGGGGAAGCGGAAAATATTTTTCGGTTTCCAGAATTTCAGGAAAACGGTAATCGAAATCAGACTCACCAGTGCCGAGGTGATATCAGGCAATTCCGGGCCGATAAAATTTGCTGTAAAAAACTGTGTTACGGCGAAGGTGCCGCCACACACCAGAATGGCCGGCCAGGTTTCCCGCACGCCACGCCAGCCGTCCATGATCATGATTACCCAGAACGGGATCATGACCGACAACAGGGGCAATTGGCGACCGGCCATGGCACCGATTTTAAATGCGTCGATGCCAGTGACTTGTCCCGCGACAATAATCGGAATACCCATTGCGCCGAAAGCGACCGGAGCCGTATTGGTAATCAAACATAGGCCTGCGGCATACAGAGGATTGAAACCCAGCCCCACCAGGAGGGCGGCAGTGATTGCCACCGGCGCGCCAAAACCTGCAGCGCCTTCGAGGAAAGCGCCAAATGAGAATCCGACCAGCAGCATTTGCAAACGCTGATCTTCGGTGACGGATACGACCGAGGCGCGGATGATTTCAAATTGTCCGGTCTTAACAGTGACCTTATATAAAAATACGGCGCTGATGATAATCCATGCAATTGGCCACAAGCCGAACAGAAAGCCGTCAGCGGCGGCTGCGAACGCCATGGGCACCGGCATGTTGTAGAAGAAGATTGCGACCATGAGTGCAAGGGCGACCGTGATCGTGCCTGCGAGGTATCCCTTCATGCGGATCACTGCCAAGGCAACAAAGAAAAAAATGATTGGAATCGCCGCGATGAGCGATGACAACCAAATGTTTCCCAAGGGGTCATAGATCTGTTGCCAAGTCTGCATGTTTAATTCTCCTCTGTTGTAATTATAAAAACGGTATCGGGTATGAAAAAGCTTTGGGTCTATTAACAGTTCATGGCTTCTGTCCGGCTGCATTCTTCGAGCAAGTAAGCGATTGAATGATAGGGGCGACCTGTTTCGGCGGTGAGGCCGATTTCGCAGGTGCGATTAGTCGACACCCCTTCGTGGCAATTGGACGGCAGTGCTTCATGGATTTTGCGCAAAGCGTGGACGTTCAATTCAGGCACGATGAAACCGCGATCGCCGGCAAATCCGCAGCAGGTGACGCCGGCGGGTTCGACCACTTCTTCTGTGCAGGCCTGGATTAACCGGCGCAACTTGGCATCCGAGGACGAGCGGCGCACGCTGCAATTAATATGCAGTGCAATGGGGCCGGGTTTGCGCGTGATTCTCAAGCGCGGAAGCAAAGCATCGTGGGCAAATTCGTGGAAATCGTAAAGCTGCAGGCGGCCGGCAAGTTGAGTTTGCATACGCACCGAACAAGAACTTGCATCCATAATCACAGGATAAAAGCCACCCTGTCCATTGTCGGCAGCTTTCAATAAAGCAGCCGTCACGGCATCGGCCATTTGTGTTGCCTCCTCGGCCATCCCTTTGCTGGCGAGCATCTGACCGCAGCAGAGTTTATCGAAGCCTTCGGGCAAGCGTGGCGCATAGCCGGCACGTACCAGGAGTTCCATCACGACTTCAGGCAAGGTTGCCTCATCAGCGTGATTTGAACCAAAAATGCGGCCGCTGCAGGCTGGAAAATAAACCACGGGATCACCGCTACCCTTGTAGGGTGCAGGAAGCTTCCCGGCTTGCGGCATGCCCCGTTTCCACACTCCGCCGGATAGTCGCGCCACAAGGTCGTCACCCACTAGGCCGGTTACAACATGGCCGATGCTTAAACCGACGCGTGATGCCGTGGCGATTTTGCCAAAATTATCCACAGTCCACTCGCTGATTTTGCGCGAGGCGTTGCCCAAGCCCCGGCCGCGCAGGAGGCGGGTCAATTCTCCCGTGTCAATGGACACCGGGCAAGCGGTGGAACACAACCCGCAGCCTGCGCAGGTATCCAGTCCGTAGTAGGCAAAATCGCCCTCGACATCAGTTGCACTTTCGCCCGAAGCTGCGCGCCGGGAGAGTTCTCGCCAACTGACGATGCGCTGGCGGGGGGAGAGCGTCAATCTATGTGAAGGGCACAGCGGCTCACAGAATCCGCACTCGATGCAACGGTCAATAATGACTTCGGCAGCCGGCATCGGCTTAAGGTTTTTTAAGTGGGCATGAGGATCGTCATTGAGGATCACTCCGGGATTTAAGAAACCGTCCGGATCGAAAAGTTTTTTGATTTGCCGCATTAAAACGGTCGCCTGATGTCCCCATTCCATTTCGACAAAAGGAGCCATGTTGCGGCCGGTGCCGTGTTCGGCTTTAAGTGAACCATCGTATTTGCCGACCACAAGTTTGCAGATGTCATCCATGAAGCGGGCATAGCGATCCACTTCGGCGGCGTCGGAAAAATCCTGGGTAAACACAAAATGCAGATTGCCTTCGAGCGCATGGCCGAAAATGATTCCTTCTGCGTAACCGTGCTGCAGCATCAAAGTCTGCAAGTCGAGTGTAGCCGAAGCCAGTGATTCAACCGGAAAAGCCACATCTTCGATGATCACAGTCGTACCTGCGCGACGCATGGCACCGACCGAGGGGAATGTCCCTTTGCGGACCTTCCAGTACATTTCGCAGGTAGCGGCGTCGGTCGAAAAAGCAGCGGGTTCAACGGTCGAGATACCGGACAGTGCATCCAGCGCGGAACTAATGCGGTGCTGGAGAAGCGCGGCATTTTCAGCACGAACCTCGATCAGTAAAGCGGCTGCATCGTTGCTCAGGCTACGCATGATATCCGGCAATCCCGGTTTGTTTTCGACGGATCGTAAAGCTGCTCGGTCAAGCAACTCGACTGCCGATACGGGTTGCGGTTTGAGTCTGATAACCGCTTGGCATGCGGATTCGATCGTCGGGAAGAACACCAGCGCACTGGCCTTGCAAGGATCTTCAACTACCGTCCGGTAAGTGATCCTGGATATGAATCCCAGCGTGCCTTCCGAGCCGATCATCAGATGTGCCAGAATGTCGATCGGATCTTCGAAGTCAACCAAGGCGTTGAGACTGTAACCGGTGGTGTTTTTGATCTTGTACTTGTGGCGGATACGCGCGGCCAATTCCACATCGGCACGCGTGTCGTTGCCCATACGTTCAAGTTCACCCAGCAAGGCGGCATGGCTGTATCGAAAGGCTGAAACACTGGAGGAATCTTCGGTGTCAAGCACGGTTCCATCGGCCAGTATTACACGCAGACCGGCCAATGTGCGGTAGCTATTCTGAGCGGTGCCGCAACACATGCCGGAAGCATTATTCGCGGCAATTCCCCCGATCTTACAGGCGTTGATTGATGCAGGGTCGGGGCCGATTTTACGTCCGTGCGGGGCGAGGCGGTAATTCACTTCGCCGCCGATCATGCCGGGGCCGACGCGGACCGTGGCAGCGTCGGGGGCAATTTCGCAGGTGGCGAAACCTTCCCCGAGTAATGCCAAAACACCATCGGTCACTGCCTGACCTGAAAGACTGGTTCCTGCCGCACGAAAGGTGATTGGACGACCATGAGAGCGTGTTATCTGGAGCAACGCCTGAACTTCTTCTTCGCTTTCGACCACGGCAACCACCTCAGGAATCATCCTGTAAAAACTGGCATCCGTACCATAAGCGAGGCGACGCAAATTGTCGGTGATAATCTGGCGTTCGGGCAGAATGTCAGATAACGCCTTGAGCAGCGGGCTCAAAGCTTTCTCTCCCGGATCAGGTCGCGCAGGCGTTTTGCTGCGGGAATGAGCGGAGTGCGGCTACGGGTCCAGGCTCCCTGCTCGATAGGTGACAGGGCACGACCACGGCTCATGAGCCAGGAAGTCAAGCGATAGATTCGGAGTCGGCTATAGATCAGCGACCAGACTTTCCATAGGGCGCTTGTCTGGGCATTACGCCCGGCACCGCTACCGCGCAAAGTGGCATCAGCGCTATCTGGTTGTGCCTGAGCTTCATTTCGTAATCGGATCAGAATGTCAGTTATTGGTATTTTCACAGGACAGACTTCGACGCAGGCGCCGCACAGTGTCGAGGCAAAAGCCAGCGGGTACGTGGCATTCAGGCCCAGCATGTGCGGTGAAACGATGGCGCCGATCGGGCCAGGGTAAGTGGTACCGTAGGCATGGCCACCGATGCGTGCGTAAACCGGGCAATGGTTCATGCAGGCTCCGCAGCGGATGCATTGCAGGGTGGAACGAAGTTGTTCATCGGCGTAAGCTTGCGTGCGCCCGTTGTCAAGGAGAATCAAATGGACCTCTTCGGGGCCGTCCTTTTCTCCTGCCTGGCGAGGGTGACTAATCAGATTGAAATACGTTGTGACCGACTGTCCCGTGGCCGAGCGGGTCAACAAACTGTAGAGCGGCGGCACATGCTCAAGTTTTTCTACAATTTTCTCAATTCCGGTTACAGCGATATGAACTCTCGGAACCGTGGTACACATGCGCCCGTTTCCCTCATTTTCGACCAGACACAGTGTTCCGGTTTCGGCCACTGCAAAATTAACACCGGAAAGGCCAATGTCAGCATTTGCAAATTTGCGACGCAGCACTTGTCGGCCAATCTTGATCAGTGCATCAACGTCTTCGGTATAGTCGATACCGGGGATTTTCTCTGCAAATAGCGTCGCGATTTGTTGCTTGGTTTTGTGTATGGCCGGCATGATGATATGCGAGGGTTTTTCATCGGCCAGCTGAACAATGTATTCGCCCATGTCCGTTTCAAATGCATCAATCCCCGCAGCGGCCATCGCGTGATTAAATTCGATTTCCTCACTGACCATCGACTTACCCTTGGCGATGGTTCGGGCATTGTGTCGGCGTGCTATGGTGAGCGCAATGGCATTCGCCTCATCGGCTGTTTCCGCCCAATGTACCTGAAAGCCATTGGCAATCAGATTTTTTTCAAGTTGTTCGAGCAACTGGGGCAGCTTCGCAAGGCTATACCGGCGAATGGAGGAGCCGAGTTCGCGCAGGCCTGCCAGTTCATCCTGGTCGGGAAATTGACCCCGGCGTTTTTCTTGCAGAAAATCCATGGCGCCGCGAAAGTTTTTGCGTTGAGCCGGATCGTTTACTGCGGCACGGCTGCGGTCCTTGAAATCAGTATCGGGATGGATGGGGATAATCTGATTCATGGATTAGTCCCTTCCGCTTGATGGCACAACAAAACAATCAGTTCGCGCGGGCCGTGTGCGCCATAGGCCAACGTTTGTTGAATATCGGCAGTCTTGGAGGGGCCGGAAATCAGCAGCGCATTGGTCGGCATTGCCTCTTTCCATCCTTCCGCCTGTATGGCCGAGTGCAAATCGGCATGGATGGTGGATACGTCAAGCAGAGCAAAATGAATATGCGGCACCAGTGACATCAGACGGGGCTCGGACGAATTAGGCCACAAAATCAGACTGCCGGTTTCTGCGATAGCACTTCTAGCCAAAGTGAGTGAGGCGTCAATCTCATCAAACAGCTGGTCGCGCCACGATTCAATCGGACGATCATAGCGTACGAGTTTCAACTGTTCGGGTTGCAATGCCTCAAGCAACTTTCCATGCGGGGTGTTTGCACCGATCAGCAAGTTTTTCAGCCTTTTTTCAGTCGCAATGCGTAGCAGCAGTTCAGGCCAATGAGCGTCTGAAGTGTCATGCACTTCAGCGTGTGCGGCTTCCAGAATAGAACGTAGACGTGCGATTTTTTGAGATTGATCTTCGTTTCGATTATGTGTAGCGTACCAGTTACCCACATCAGGCAGGAGTGGGGCAGGTGGGCTGGAAGCACGCAGACGCCTAAAAATATTTTCGCGGGCACTCATGATTGTTTTCCCGAGGTACGTTTCCAAAGAAAGCTGGCAATGTGCTCACCCGGTAAAGAAGGCGATTTGCGACCTGCTAGTTCATCCAGCTTTGCTGCGCGTCCAAGAATATTGAACAAGCAGCCGCAATCCGCGCTGACCACGCGCTCCGCACCCGTCGCCAGCAGACTTTCCACTTTGTCGCTCACAATCGCTTCTGAAATTTCCGGATAGCGAATGGAGAAAGTTCCGCCGAAGCCGCAGCATTCCTCTGCACGCGCTTGTTGCTTCACGTCGACCTGAGTCAAACTCTCCAGCAAAGCGGCGCTGGTTTCGTAAGAGCCCATTTCGCGGCGCGCATGGCAGGAAGTATGCAGCGCGACTTTGCACGTTGCTCCAAGATCTGCTTGTTTGAAATTGACGACATGCACCAGAAATTCGGTCAGTTCATAAACACGTTCGGCCAGTTCTTTCGAGCGGGCCAGCAGTGATGGATCATCGGCAAACAGTTTGGGATAGTGATGGCGCATCATGGCGGCGCACGATCCAGATGGCACGACCACCGGCCAAGGTTGGGGAAACAAATCCAGTTGCTGACGCGCGACGGCACGCGCTTCGTCAGGATAGCCGCTGGTGTAGGCGGGCTGACCACAGCAGGTTTGTTGTTCAGGAAAATGGACTTTGATGCCCTCGCGCTCAAGCAGGCGAATCGTGTCAAGCCCGGCTTCTGGCGCGAATTGATCGATTAGGCAAGTGGCGAAAAGATAGACGTCCACCGGCTTGGATGGATACAACCTTGAGATCCCCATAATACTTATCTCCTCCTGATATTTTTATATTTGGTAAAGTGGTCTTACCAATTGTTGGTAAACTATATATTGTTAAATATTAAATTGTCAAGTCAAATATGTATTGACTATTCCGGAATCGGAAAATATTATTAAAGTGGTCTTACCACGAAAGATTCTCATGATACAAAGCCGCCCCACTGTTACCCGTATTTCAGACGCCGTCGCAGACGGACTGGAAAAGCGCATTCTTGAAGGTTCGCTTAAACCGGGAGATCGTTTACCGTCAGAACGTGATTTTGCTGTTGATCTGGGAGTCTCGCGCCCGACCTTGCGGGAAGCGATTCAGAAACTGATTTCGAAGGGGTTGCTCGCGACGCGCCACGGTGGGGGGACCTTTGTTACCGATCGTCTGGAAGCCCATTTTGTTAACCCCTGGCAAGAAATGATGAGTGGTCATCCAATGCTTCACAGAGATTTGCTTGAATTTCGGCAAATGCTCGAAAGTCAGTCTGCGGCACTCGCTGCTGAACGAGCAACCAATGTGGATATTGAGAGGTTGGATACCCTGTATGCTGCCCTGGATACCGCTTATGAGAGCGGCAACATAAAGGGATGTATTGATGCAGATGTGGCTTTCCATCAGGCAATAGCCGAGGCAGCGCATAATGTGCTGATTGGACACATGACCGCCAGTCTGATGAAACTGATCCACGGCCATGTTTCAATCAATCTGGAGCATCTGCATGCGCGGCCGCAACGATGGAAGCAGTTGCGTTCGCAACACCACGCAATCTGGCAGGCTATCCGAGAACGTCGCCCAGAAGTGGCGGCAAGCGCCGCGCTCAGCCATATTGAATTTGTGCGTCAATGCATGAATGACGCCAATCAGGAAGTAGAGCGTCGCCAGAGTGCTTTGAGGCGGCAAGGAGAATCGATCATATAAGCAAAATGCAAACGCTTAGAGACAGTCTGCCGCATAACACGATATAATTTTAAAATTATTCAGGCGACAAAAAATAAAAAAGCAGGGGCAGTTCATTACGCTCTGAGAATTTAAATAACCAATATGCCTCGGTAGCTCAGTGGATAGAGCAACCCCCTCCTAAGGGGTAGGTCACACGTTCGATTCGTGTTCGGGGCACCATAAAAAACAATGACTTAGATTATAACTGTCTAGGTAATTTTATTTTAAACTTTACATGTAAGGTCTGTGTAAGAAAATAAGAACAACAGTGATCTACGTTTCCCATAGCGGCAATCTGACGTGAAACAGGGCCACCGTTGCCACGGCAGCCCCACTTTTAATCACTTCTCCAAAGTAACGCGCACCTCCTCACGCATCTTCCCTCTATACTGATCCAGATCGACGCCAGCCAATTCCGGCACCTTTTTATAGTCTACCGATCCCTGCTTCCAATATCTTGTCACAGATACGCCAAACCCAGATTCCCGGCTGTGGGC
>Ga0316222_1000192_pt1 | contig 100102 bp, 91 predicted proteins | sample TBH18011metaG_FD_206008 | JGI IMG/M metagenome (GOLD analysis project Ga0316222, IMG submission 206008) | Freshwater microbial communities from Trout Bog Lake, Wisconsin, USA - TBH18011 | ecosystem: Environmental > Aquatic > Freshwater > Lake > Hypolimnion/Profundal zone | place: USA: Wisconsin...
TAGAGTTGCCCGGCGCGCAGTTCGCAAACTTTGCCGCCGTTCAGTCCGCCATCAGCGCCACGTCCGGCGGCGCCGTGATCAATCTGGGCAATGCCACCTCGCTGCTGCTGGCGGGGGTCGATGCCACCACGCTGCATGCCAGCAACTTCGCGCTGGCTTGAGCAGACCTGGCGTTCCGACCGTCGCGCCGCTCTCACGAGCGAGATGCTACCCAAGGCCCGATCGTCGGGCGCCGCCTCATCCCCGGGTCAGCGAACCCGGGGAATCCGGTCGCTATGCCATACCGGCGGGTGCTTCACAGACAACTGTCTTCATTTCCGCCGGCACCGAAACTTCAAGCAACTCAAGCTCGTCTGCCGTCGCCGTTTCGTTGTGCCGCATGCCGCCGGGAATCATCAGTGAATCACCGGCCGTCAAATGCACTTTCGTGCCGTCCTCGAATTCAAGATCCACCCAGCCCTTCAGCATATAGACGAGCTGATGCTCGCAGACGTGATAGTGCCACCCTGTCGGCTCCCCCAGGCCCTGCGTGGCGGAGGTTACCTGTGCCCGCATCTTGCCGCCGGTCGCGTCGGTCACGCCGAGGTCGCGGTACTTGAAGAAGGATCGGCGCCCGGCCACGTAGTTGGCGTTTTCAACGGTTGCATGCGCCAATTTTCCGTTGGTGGACCCTACGATATCGTTCATGTTTGCTCTCCCCGGTGATGCGCCCCGCCGAACAGTGCGTCCGTCGAATGCCCGGACGGCGCGCTATGAAATACAGTAAGGCCGATCCCGGTCGGGCCGCAAATCACGCCCTGATCGGGAGGGGAATCCGCGGTATTGCCGGGCGGGAATGGTAATATTTTGAATATAACCGGTTAAATCCCTGTGTATCAAGCGAACGTCATCCCCCCCCCCCTGCTAACCGTGTCGCGATCTCGATCATAATTGGGTCGAACCTCTTTTCAGTATCCGGACGTATCAAGGAAGTGTCGATGGACATAGTTGTACACAATATTGAAAATTTCGTTCGCCGGCGATCACGGCGTCCACTCGTGTCAATTGTCGCGCCCTGTTACAATGAAGAGGCCGGGTTGCCGGAGTTTCACCGCCGGATGACGGATGCCGCGCGGCAGGTCGCAGGCGACGACTACGAAATCATCTTCGTCAATGACGGTTCGCGCGATCGTACTCGTGATGTCATCGAAACTTTATTGGCAGCTGATTCACACGTCGTGGCCATCAATTTGTCCCGCAATTTCGGTCATCAGGCGGCGCTGACCGCCGGGCTGAAGGCCTGCTCCGGCGCACGCGTCCTGATCATCGATGCAGATCTACAGGACCCGCCAGAATTGCTCGGTGCCATGATGCGACAGATCGATGCCGGTGCGGATGTTGTGTATGGGCGTCGTAGCACGCGTGACGGCGAAACCCGTTTCAAAATCCTGTCGGCAAAGCTGTTCTACCGGTTGTTACGCAGTCTGGTTGACGTCGATATTCCCGCCGATACCGGCGATTTCAGGCTGATCACCCGTCGTGTCCTCGATCAGTTGAACAGCATGCCGGAGCATCACCGGTTTATCAGGGGCATGGTCAGTTGGATCGGCCTGAACCAGGTGCCGTTGGATTATGAACGAGACGCCCGGTTTGCGGGCACGACACAATACCCCATTCTGAAGATGTTGCGATTTGCCGTCGATGCTGTCACCGGCTTTTCGGTTACGCCTTTGCGCACTGCCTCATTTCTCGGCGTGGCCCTCGGCCTGGGAAGTCTCATGATGGTTATCTATACACTGGGTTCCTGGCTGAGCGGGTCCACGGTCGATGGTTGGACCAGCCTGACCACGATCGTCTTGATCATTGGCAGTGCGCAACTCATAACGTTGGGTGTGATCGGGGAATACCTCGGCCGATTATACATGGAGTCGAAGCAACGTCCGCTGTTCATCGTGGATAATGTCGTCAGCCGGCGGGATTCAGCGCCCATCCGTTACGAATCTTAAGCGTTAATGTGTGCACACCGGACACCGCCGGCCCGTCACAGCGTCAGGGCCGGCACCCGAAGCGCGCGGCCCGGTCTGGCGGAAGCGGGGTCTTGTCGTATTTGGACATTGAATACGGAGCCTCGACGATTTTGTATTCGTCGAATGACGGGTCAGCCAGGATCGCCGCCAGGGCGTCATCTGGCCAACCAGGGCTTTTATCGAGGACGATGAAGGTCTTTCCGTCCACCGAACCGATCACGCCGAAATACGGTCCAAAATCGATCGCCCGGGCATGCACCGGCTGTCCGGCGGCATAAAGGCGTGCGAAGAACACCTGACCTTCGTCGCTGAGCAGCAGTGTATGCGAACTGCAACTCGTTAACAGCCTGTCGCCAAACGCTGCTTCGTCCCGGCGCCGCTCGTTCAGCGCCGCGTGGCGTTGCCACTCCCAGCCGATGTTGGCATGGGTGGTCGTGCGATACGGTGCCAGCACCGGAAGATAGGCTGAATGGGCGTCATTCTCTTGCAGCAGCAGCGGGCGGGCCGCTTCAGCAAGGACCTGATCGCCGCCAACAAGCGCGATGGCGAGGCCAGCAACAGCAGCCAATCGGATACGCGGCAGGCTGGAGAGCCAGACGCCGATCAACAGACTGAACCCGGCGAGCGTCAGCATAAAGTGGCGCGTCGGCATCGGATTAGGAACGAAAAACAGCAACGGCACGACGATCAGGGACAACGGTCCAAGATAACCGGCGAGGCCGCCGGAGCTTGCATAATGCCGCTCGGAGATCGCTGCCCGGCCGATCCAAATCGCGGACAGGATACCGGCCATCGTGGTCAACAAACCGCAGCCGACCGCCATATAAACAAATCCCGGGACCACGGCGGACCAAGTGTAAAACGTGCTGAAGTAGTGCCCGACCGTGTTGCCCATCCTGGTGCCCATCAAGGTTTGCTGAAGACCATAGAACGCAACCAGCGCTGCCATCGGTGGCAGGGCTCGTAGTGCGCCCGACAGGAAGAACCGGCGGATGGAACGAGTATCGATGCGCGACAGAACGAGCCAGGGAAATGCCAGGAATATTTCGCCGCGTGTCAGCATGCCGGCCAAAAGCAGGACGGCGGCCAAAATCCACAGGGCGGCCGCGCGCCAGCCGGTCACCGGAATGAAAAGGCAGATCGCCGCGGCGTTCAATAAGGCGAACATCGGCATCGATTGGTGGCCGGATGTCGCCAGTTCCATCATCATCGGGCTGAAGGCGAACACCACGAGGGCAGCGATCGCGACACGAGGACCGTGCAGCAGGCGCGACGCCAGCCAAAAGCAAGGCAATCCCGCCAGGATCGACCAGAAACCGATCCTATTGATCAGTGACATCAGCGCGTCGGGGTCGTGCAAGGTCGCCGGGTTCGCGAAGGCGTAGATGGCGGCCAGGTAACCGAACCCGAACGCGCGGTCGTAATGCAGCGGGCTGTTGATGCCGGCTCCGGTTTCCGCGCCGTCAAGGATCCCGACCATCACACGATACAGGTCTGCTTCGCCCAGGGCATCTTGATACCGGAAATAATCGATCCCGATCGCAAACGTGAGTATGATTAGCGCCGCCAGGGCAACATCGGCATATTTGATATAAATTCGCGACGCGACGGTACGATCGAGAAGCAATGGTAAGGAACCGGACATTATCTACCCGCTGGTGAAACAATGGAACATGTGGGACCTGAAAATCGGAAAAATATCAAAATGGATCTAAATCCAATGTCGGCTCCTATTGCCATATTCCCGTAGGAATCATAGACCGCCACCTTGCCGTTTCACTTCAACAGACTGTTAGGTCATTTTTTGTTAATTGTTTCTTTAGGTTAGCGGTGGCAAATTCGGACTTTTGGCTCGGCTCCCGACGGCGAGACGTCCGAAGTCACCGGAATGGGTGGATGGGATCTCTCTTGCCCAAACCGCGCCCACACGGCATCAACGCGCGCATGAGCGAACAGATCCCTAAGATCCGCATCCGCGGCCTTCACAAACGCTTCGGCGCCAAACGTGTGTTGGACGGCGTTGACCTGGATGTGCCGCAGGGCACGTCGCTGGTGGTGATCGGTGGCTCCGGTTCCGGCAAATCGGTGCTGCTGAAATGCGTGCTCGGTCTGATCGAGCCGGATGACGGCGTGATCGAGATCGACGGCAAGGACATTCTGAAGATGCCACGTGGCGACCGTGAACTGGCGCGCGCCCGCATCGGCATGCTGTTTCAGGCCGGGGCGCTGTTCGACAGTTTGCCGGTTTGGGAGAATGTCGCGTTCGGGTTGCTCGCCAGCCACAAGGCCACGCGCGGCGATGCGCGGGAGCGGGCCAACGATTTTCTCGGTCAGGTCGGACTCGCCGCCAGCGTCGGCGATTTGTCGCCGGCCGAATTGTCGGGCGGCATGCAGAAGCGGGTCGCGCTGGCACGGGCGATCGCCTCGCAGCCGGACATCATGTTCTTCGATGAGCCGACGACCGGGCTGGACCCTATCATGGGGGCGGTGATCGACGGGCTGATCGTCGATTGCGTGAAGCGGCTGGGCAGCACCGCCGTGGCGATCACCCACGACATGGCCAGCGCTCGGCGGATCGGTGACCAGGCGGCGATGCTGCTGAACGGACGCATTATCTGGTCGGGGCCGGCCGAGGGGTTGATGGAGAGCGGCAACCCGGCGGTCGATCAGTTCACCCATGGGCGGCGGGAAGGTCCGATTCAGATGGAACTGCGGCGCTGAGGCGCGGCCTTTTTGTATTGACCATGCTGCTGATCCCGGCGGTTGCGCGGGCCGGGACGGCCGAGGAACTCGCCGGTTTGTTTATCCAGGGATGCCTGCCGTTTGCCGGCAACGCGACGGCTTTGCGGGACTGGGCCAAACGTACCGGTCTGCCGCCGGTGCCCGAGCAGGCCCGGGCTGCGTTTCTGCATGGTGCCCCGGGGCAGGCGTTCGACGGGTCGGCGGCGGATGCGAAACTGGTTCTGGTGTCGTCCGACGACGGTCTCTGTTCGGCCGTCACAAACCAGGCCACCGGGCAGGTGGTCGCGGACGCGCTGGAGGCCGGATTTCGGCAAGCCGGACTTCGGTTCCGGCTGGTGATAGAGCGCGACGACGCCAAGGTCAGCGCCATCCATGATCGCGAATATCTCGCCAGTAAAGACGGACGAGGCTGGCGAATCCTCGCCGCTACGGTCAAAGATGATGGGGGTGGCGAGGCGATGCTGACGGGGGCGCCGGAGTAACTACAGCCGACCGCCGCACCGGCTCGTTATCCGGCGACGCTTTACCCACCGGCTCATGACCAACCGGCTTGTTGCCCATCAACGCTTCACTCACCGACTCATACCCGTCCGTCATGGCCAGGACAAGCCGGGCCATGACGGACGGGGAGGCCAGTGCAGGATGCTTGTGGGTGATGAGGCGGGGGACGAACTTGGCCACACCTGTGACTTGCCTCGACCACTGTTTTTGGAGAGCACCTTTTGGCCAAACCCGTCTCCCGCTTCGTCTGCCAGTCCTGCGGCGCCGTTACCCTGAAATGGGCGGGCCGTTGTGAGACCTGTGGTGAATGGAACACCGTCGAGGAAGAAGCCGTCGTGGCCCGGCCCGGCCCGGCGGCAAAAGCGGCGCCTGTCCGAGGCATCGCGTTTGTCGGACTGGCCGGTAGCGCCGAACCGCCACCGCGCTCACCGATCGGGATTGCTGAACTGGACCGGGTACTGGGCGGCGGGTTGGTGCCAGCCTCGGCCGTGCTGGTCGGCGGCGATCCGGGGATTGGCAAATCGACGCTGCTACTCCAGGCCGCCGCGCGGTTGGCGCGGTCGGGCAAGCGCGTGCTGTATGTCTCCGGCGAGGAGTCGATCGACCAGATCCGGCTCCGCGCCCGCCGCCTCGGCGTCGCCGACTCAACGATCGAACTCGCCGCCGCGATCAACGTGCGCGAGATTGCGGCCTCCCTGGAGCAGGCGAAGGACACCACGCTGGTTGTGATCGACTCGATCCAGACGATGTGGATGGACACGATCGACAGCGCACCCGGCACCGTCACCCAGGTGCGCGCCTGTTCGTTCGAACTGATCCGGCTGGCGAAGGCAGGGCACTTCGCCGTTGTCCTGGTCGGCCACGTCACCAAGGACGGCGGTCTCGCCGGGCCGCGCGTGCTGGAGCACATGGTCGATGCGGTGCTGTATTTCGAAGGCGACCGCGGCCACCAGTTCCGCATCCTCCGCGCCGTCAAGAACCGCTTCGGCGCCACTGACGAGATCGGCGTGTTCGAAATGACCGAGGGCGGCCTCGCCGAAGTCCCGAACCCCTCCGCCCTGTTCCTGGCCGAACGCCGGGGCAACATCGCCGGCAGCGCGGTGTTCGCCGGGCTGGAGGGCAGCCGCCCGGTTTTGATGGAGGTCCAGGCTTTGCTCGCGCCGAACCCGGCCGGCACGCCAAGGCGGTCCGTCATTGGCTGGGACAGCAGCCGGCTGTCGATGCTGCTGGCCGTTCTGGAAACCCGAGCGGGGGTGCGGTTGAACCAAACCGATGTCTATTTGAACATCGCCGGCGGCCTGCGGGTCAGCGAACCGGCCGCGGATCTGGCTGTGGCTGCCGCTATCGCCTCCGCCGCGTTCGAAACGCCGACCAGTCCCGGCATGGTCTATTTCGGCGAAGTCGGCCTGTCTGGCGAAGTCCGCCAGGTCGCCCAGGCCGAGGCGCGATTGAAGGAAGCCGCCAAATTGGGCTTCGACTCGGCGACGTTTCCGCGCCGGGTGGCCCATGGCAACCGTAAGTTGGCGGCACCCGACGGGCTACGGATGGAGGAAATAGGTCACATCGCCGATCTGGTTGCGCGCTTTGCCCCCGAATCGGCCAAGAAGAACGCATGATCCGCTTGGCGGCGGCCTTCAGGCAGACGATAACGCCGCTGCGGTTCTGATGATTTTGAGAACGTTCACCATCCTCGTCATGGCCCGGCTTGTCCGGGCCACCTCTCGCGGCACCGTCCGGGCATAGGTGGCCCGGACAAGCCGGGCCATGACGGCGAAATCGGCGGTGTTCGCGGCTGCGTGGAAACTTGATAACCCGGCTTCGATGCCGACGGCGGTGACATGACGTGGGTTGACCTTGTGGTCTTCGGCTTCCTGGGGATCTCCGGCCTGCTCGCGTTCGCACGCGGGTTGGTGCGCGAGGTGCTGGGCATCGGCGCATGGAGCGGCGCGGTCGCTGCCGCGATCCTGGCGCTGCCCTTGATGCGCGACGTCGTGCGCACCTGGTTCTCCACCCCGGAATGGGTCGATCCGGTCAGCTTTGTTATCGTTTTTCTGCTCACCCTGATCGTGCTGATCCTGATCGCCGGCGCCATCGGCGGATTGGTCCGCCGATCCGCGCTGGGTGGCGTCGATCGTACATTGGGGCTGGTTTTTGGACTCGCACGGGGTGCGGGCGTCGTCATTGTTGCCTATATTGTCGGGCAGATGGTGTTTCCCATTGAACGTTGGCCGGATGCGGTGCTTGAAGCCCGTGTGTTGACCCCGACCTATGAGGCTGCCCGCTGGGTGCGGGACCAACTGCCTCCCTTGTATCGCCCACATACGCTCGATCCGCCGCCGGCGGGACGGGAAGCCACCGCGGAAGCTTTGCTGCGCGCCACTCCGCAAGGACGCGCCACCGGCAAGCAACCTGTACGCGAATAGGAGCTGTCACAGATGGCATTCACCAGCCGGGACCTTGATACCTCCACCGGAGATGATGACTCCCTGCACGAGGAGTGCGGCGTCTTCGGCGTCTGGAACTATCCGGATGCCGCCGCCGTCACCGCGCTCGGCCTGCACGCCTTGCAACATCGCGGGCAGGAAGCGACCGGGATCACCAGTTTCGATGGCGCGCGCTTCCACTCGCATCGCGGCATGGGATTGGTCGGCGACAATTTCGGCGATGCCCGGGTGATCGAGAAGCTGCCGGGCCGCATCGCCATCGGCCATAACCGCTATGCCACCACCGGCGACACGATTCTGCGGAACGTGCAGCCGCTATATGCCGATTTCGAGTTCGGCGGCTTCGCGGTCGCGCATAACGGCAACCTGACCAATGCGCATATCCTGCATCGCGCCCTGGTGCGCCGGGGCTGCCTGTTTCAGTCCACGACGGACTCCGAGGTGTTCGTCCATCTGATCGCCATCAGCCTGTATTCCACCGTGGTGGACCGGCTGATCGACGCGTTGAAGCAGGTGGTCGGCGCGTATTCGTTGGTCGCGCTGTCGAACGAAGCCCTGATGGGCGTCCGCGATCCGCTCGGCGTCCGGCCGCTGATCCTCGGCCGTATCGGCACCGAGGGCACCGGCGGCTGGGTGTTGGCGAGCGAGACCTGCGCACTGGATATCGTCGGTGCCGACTTCATCCGCGACGTGGAGCCGGGCGAGATCGTGGTGATCAATGACCTCGGTGTCCACAGCATCAAGCCGTTCAGCAAGCAGAAGGAACGCTTCTGCGTCTTCGAATACATCTATTTCGCGCGGCCTGACTCCGTGATGGAAGGCATGCCGGTCTATAACGCCCGCAAGCGCATCGGCGCCGAACTGGCGCTGGAAGCGGCGGTTGAGGCCGATGTGATCGTGCCGGTGCCGGACTCCGGCGTGCCGGCGGCGATGGGCTATGCGGTCCAAAGCGGCATCCCGTTCGAACTGGGGATCATCCGCAATCACTATGTCGGGCGCACGTTTATCGAGCCCACCGACCACATCCGCAATCTGGGCGTGAAGTTGAAGCACTCCGCCAACCGGCCGGTGCTGGAAGGCAAGCGAGTCGTGCTGGTGGATGATTCGATCGTGCGTGGCACCACCAGCAAGAAGATCGTCGAGATGGTTCGCGCGGCGGGTGCGAAAGAGGTGCATATGCGGATTTCCTCGCCGCCGACGATCAACTCCTGCTTCTACGGGATCGATACCCCCGAACGCAGCAAGCTGCTGGCCGCCAACCACACCGTGGAAGAGATGGCCGAGTTGATTGGTGCCGACAGCCTGGCGTTCATCTCGATCGACGGGTTGTATCGGGCGCTGGGTAAGCCGGGTCGCGATGCCGAAAAACCGTATTATTGCGATGCCTGCTTTACTGGCGACTATCCGATTGCTCTTCCGGACCAGCAGGACAGCGCTGATCGGCAACTCACACTTTTGGCGGCGCATCACTGATGTCTGGATTGCTTGAGGGTTCCGTCGCACTGGTGACGGGCGCCAGTCGTGGCATCGGTGCTGCCACGGCCGTCGAATTGGCGCGTCTGGGTGCTCGGGTTGTCATCACCGCGCGCACGCAGGGCGGGTTGGAGGAGACCGACGACGCGATCCGAGCGCTGGGCGGTGAGGCGACGATCTTGCCGCTGGATTTGCGGGAGGGTGCGTCGATCGACGCCATCGGGCCGACGCTGTTCCAGCGGTTCGGACGGTTGGATATTCTGGTTCATAACGCGGGCGCGTTGGGCAAGCTGACGCCGGTGCCGCACATCCTGCCGGACGACTGGGCGGATGTGGTGGGTGTCAATCTGGCGGCAACGTGGCGGTTGATCCGGACCTGCGATCCGTTGCTGCGTCAGGCCGCCGCCGGGCGCGCGGTGTTCGTGACGGACAGCCGGGCGCGGGAGCCGAAGGCGTATTGGGGCGCGATGGGGGCGACGAAGGCCGGGATGGAACATCTGGTTCTGACCTGGGCTCAGGAAGTTGCCACCACACCGGTGCGGGTCAATCTGTTCGATCCCGGGGTCGTGGCGACCCGGATGCGCGGGAATGCGTTTCCGGGCGAGAATCCGAAGACTCTGGTTGCGCCGGCTGTGGTTGCCCCCGCGCTGGCGGCGCTGTGTTTGCCGGGTGAGGAGCGGAACGGGGTGTTGGTTCAGTTCGGCTAGCGATTATTCGAACTGAATGGACATATTTAGACAGGCAACCGGGTCCTGACAGACCGTATCACTTGACAAAGGCATCGTAACGAACATTCCATGACATTGCCGATTCCCTGGTGTTCAATCGACGACGGATAGCTGGCATGTCCTTGGGAGATGTATGGTGAGTCATGATGGTGACTACCAGTCCATTATTCAACTTGTGGCTGGCGCCAATCTGGCCTTTTTCACATTCCCTGAATTGCGCCAACCGAGCGGATGGGTGGCAGATCTATGTGAACGGAGATTTGATGCTGGATTATGAGCTGCGGGAGACGTCGTCTGACGCGGATGTAACGGTCTTCGCGTAGCCGGGATGTCTCGAACGTAAGAAGGCTTGGATCGGCTCGGTTGTGCTCTTGGCTCCATCGAAGGGCACGGTTCGGCGGCCTCGTTGGACGGAAATTGTCACAGCGTCAGCCTCGTTTACGGTGCCGACGCGATCAACCCTGCCAAACGTCGCTTGCCGCTGCGTATTGGCGCGGTCGCGCTTGCCGATTCGTTGGCCGTGCGTGCCCCGGCTGGATCCCTGTCCGGACGGCAACCGATGGGACACGCTTTGCCGGGCCGACGGTTTGCTGCTGTTCTTGCAATCTGCCGCCCCGGGGGAGGCGGCGATGCCCAGTCCTGGCGTTCGTCTATTGCAACATTTGATCGGTGCGCACGCGACAGCGCCCCCGGAATCAGGGGGTGCGACGCATGTCCGGCGATGGGACTCAGGGTGGAGCGGTTGCCAGCCTCGGGCCAGGCGGGTCCAAAATGGGCGCCTCGCCAATCATGTACCCGAGTACTTGGCGAACTATCTCCGGTGGCGGGAACGTCCAGTCAAAGCCCCAGGTGTCCGGCTTCTTGTCCCGCTCTTTCTGAAACGATGTCTCTCGGTATTGCCGTGTTTTAAACAGTGTCGGGAAACTGCCACCGTAATTCATGAGCGTATCGGATATCTGGTTCCAAAACGCGCCAGTGCAAAAACTCGGAATGACCGCGAGGTCCATGCAGATCGACAGGATGGTCCGTCCGAGCGGCCGGCGGCGCACCTCGGCATCGAGTTCCTCGGGCGTCGGGATGCGGAGATCGTCCGGATCGAAAGCTGGGCGTTTGGGTGCCCTTTCGTCATCGCCGGGCTCGGCCGGTTCGGCTGGGTCACCCGGGCCTTTGCTTGCCGCCTCTCCAGAAGCCGGCTCCGCTTCGGACGGTTCCGCTGCCGGCTTGGCCGTCGCACGCTCGCGCTGATAGACGAATCCGATCTCGCGACCTTTTTCCGCGCGGGACAGCAGATACCGCTCCAACGCCATCGCGCGCAGGATGCCGCGCTGGAGCCGGGCGAGAATGGTCGGCAGGATGTAAGTGCCGCAAACCGCCGCCAGGGCCGCGAATTCCACGTTGGCGGCGCGCTCCGGAACCGTCTCAACAAGCCGGCGGCCGTGACCGAGCAGGACCCGGACGACCTGCAGCAGGGCGGCGAGGCGTGCTGGCAGGGTGCGGCTGGTCCGGTCCTGCGTGGGATCGGGCGTGGTCGGCCGGGTCAAGGGTGGCGCCGTATGCTCCATGTTTTATTTGCTAACATTAAAGTTAAATAATGTCAAGTCTGGATGCATGCCGCGCAGGATGATCGGGCGATGAACGCTTCGTGATGCATCGGGTGGAGGCATGCATCAGCGTCCATGGGGCATCATCCCGCCACTCGGAACGAAACCATTTTAGCCACTGAGCACCAGAGGCACTCAGATATCAGGCGCCGCATGATCCGAGCGCCCACACACACGAATGTCTGCCCGCTCGTCCTCCCGGTCCAAAATTTGCATATCTCCAACACCATGTCCGGAGGTGCCCCGTGACCGAAATCGCGCTGATCCTGTTCGACCTGAACGGCGTGCTCTACCGCTATGACCGGGACGCGCGGATCAGCAGCCTCGCCACCATCGCCAACCGCCCGCCTGACGCCATCAAAGCCGCCATCTGGGAGTCAGGCTTCGAGGACACTGGCGATACCGGCGCCCTGGATGCCGCCGCCTATCTGCAAGGCTTCGGCCAACGTATCGGTTACGCGCTGACCGAAGTCGAATGGGTCGCCGCACAGAAAGCCGCGATCACGCCCATCTCCGCCACTCTGGGGCTGCTGCCGCGTCTGCGTCCCGGCGTCCGATGCGCCGTCCTGACCAACAATAATTTTTTGGTGCAACGGCATTTCGCGACATTCTATCCGGAAGCCGCCGCTCTGGCCGGTAACCGAGCCTACGTGTCCGCCGCATTCGGCGCCCGTAAACCTGATCCGGAGGTGTATCGCCGGTGCCTGGCGCGCGTCGGCTGCGAACCGGCGGCCTCGCTGTTTATCGATGACAGCGCGGCCAACGTAACCGGCGCCGAACAAGCCGGGATGGCTGGTCTTCTCTATACCGGCACAAAACCCCTCGCGGCGGCACTCCGCGCGCGAGGGCTGCTTTCATCGAAGCGTTAGTCCGCGACGCCCAAAGCTTCTGGCGCACTCTCCAGTTTCGTGTCGTGCTTCAGGATGATCACGCACACCATGCCCATCACCGCGCAGCCGGCGATGAACCACAGGCCGGCCGAGAAGCTTCCGGTCATGTCCTTGAACCAGCCCATCGCGAACGGCCCGAAGAAGCCGGCCAGATTGCCGATCGAGTTGATCGCGGCAATGCCCGCCGCCGCGGCGGCGCCGGACAGAAAGGAGGTCGGGAATGTCCAGAACACCGGCAGCACCGCGAACACGCCGAAAATGCCAAACGTCAGAGCGGCCATCTTCAACATCGGATCCTCGACCAGGGTCGATCCCGCGATGCCAATAGCCGCCATCACGAATGGAATGATGGCGTGCCACTTCCGCTCCAATTTCGCATCGGAACTGCGGCTCCAGAGCACCATGCCGACGGCTGCGACCAGATAAGGGATGGCGCTGACGAAGCCGACCTGGACGTTGGACAGGCCACCAAAGCCCTTGACGATTTGCGGCAGCCAGAAGCCGGTGCCGTAGTTTGTGGCAACCGCCCCGAAATACATCAGCGACAGCAGCAGCACCTTGGGATCGATCAGCGTCCGCAGGGCCGACAGGCCGTGAACTTCTTGCTTCTGGCGGGCTTCCGCCGACAGGCGCTGGGCCAGCCACGCGCGTTCATCGGGCAGCAGCCATTTGGCATCGGCGGGGCGGTCCGTCAGGTAGAACCACACGACGACCGACAGGATGATGGCGGGTGCGGCTTCCACGATGAACAGCCACTGCCAGCCAGCGAGGCCGCCGGCGCCGTCCAGGCCCAGAATCATGCCGGACACCGGAAAGCCGATGACCGAGGATAGCGGGATCGCCGCCATGAACCAGCCGACGATGCGGGCGCGATAGACGCCGGGGAACCACAGGGTCAGGAAGAAGATGATGCCGGGGAAGAAGCCGGCCTCGGCGATACCGAGCAGGACGCGGACGATATAGAAGCTGGTTTCGCCGCCGACGAGTGCCATCGCACCGGACAGGATGCCCCACGACATCATGATGCGGGCGATCCATTTGCGGGCGCCGAAACGCTCCAGCATCAGGTTCGACGGCACTTCGAACACGAAATAGCTAAAGAAGAAGATGCCGGCGCCGAACCCATAGGCGGTGGCGGAGATGCCGAGCGCCTTGTTCATGGACAGCGCGGCGAAGCCGACGTTGACCCGGTCCAGATAGGCAACGAAATAGCAAAGCATGAGAAATGGCACGAGCCTGAGCGAAACTTTCGCGATCGTGCGTTTTTCAACCGAATCCATCTGTTCCCCCGCGGTGCTTACGCACCAGTATGTATGACTACGGGTGAATATACAGACCGTTCAGGCCGGTCAATCTCAGGGTGTTCTAATTGCGAGTTCGCAGCTTCACTCGGCATCCGGACGGGCCGGTCGGCCGTGGACGTAGGAACAGGCAGTCCATTCGAACGAGTATCGCCGTCAAGGACGTCATCACCGCGTTCCCCCGAAATCGTGGCCTGTCGCTCGGCTTTCCCGGCAATATTCCGTCTTGCTGCAACGCACCAAACGTATCACACTTCCTCCATGCCCGACATGCCGGCTCCCTCATCGACCTCTGTCCTGGCCAGGGAACTCCTGGACCTCACCGCTCGTCTCGGCGCTCGCGCCGACGAAGATCCATTCGGCAACCCGGTTTTGCTGGTATCGCTCGCGATCACGCGACAACTGGACGCCGGCAGCCTGACAGAACCGGATATCTCGGCGCTGATCCGCCATTTACGCGACGCCGCGTTCAACGACCGCGCCGGCCGCATCCCGAGGTATCTCGGTGGCATCGACACAGCGACTAACGACGGCATCCTGGCGAGCCTCGCCCAGCATTTGCTGCGTCCGGACCCGAACGATTCTCCGGTTCGTTGGGCCGAATACCGGGCCTTGACCGAACGCACCCGCTTCGCCGCGGTCTTTACCGCACATCCGACGTTTTCGCTGCCGTTGCCGGTCAACCAGGCGCTGGCCGAGATGGCGTGCGGCCGTCCCGCACCCTCGTTCGAATCGCATCGTCCGCAGCCGATCACCCTGCGCAGTGAGTTCGACCAGGCCGCCGCCGCCATTGCCAACGGGCGCGACGCCATTGACCGCTTCAATGCGGCGCTGATCTCGGTCGCGCGCGGGGCGTGGCCGGATCGATGGACCGAACTGACGCCCAGCCCGGTGATCCTTTCGACCTGGGTTGGGTATGACACCGATGGCCGCACCGACATCGGCTGGTGGGACACGCTGAAGCTGCGGCTGGAAATGAAGCGGCTGCAACTGGTGCGTCTGCACGCTCAGTTGTCCGTCCTTCCGAGTGCCGGCGTGCTGGCGGAGCGTGTAGCCGAGGCACGCGATGCGGTGGACAACCAGATCGCGCTGTGCCCGGACCAGCCGGCGCCGTCCAAGGTCGCTGCCTTCGCGCATGCCCTGGTCGGCACCCGCGAAACCGCCCTCACGTCTCCCGCGCCGCTGCTGCCGCTGTTCCAGGCGGCCATCGCCCAGGCCGAGGATCACGAGAAGCTGGCGCTGGCCGTCGCGCGCGCCGGGCTGGTGTCGCACGGCATGGCGCTGGCCCACACGCACACGCGGCTGAACGCGGCGCAGATCCACAACGTCGTGCGTCAGCGCCTGGGCATCGCCGATCCGCCGGAGGACCCGTCCCGCCGCCGAGCCCTGTTCACCGCGATCAATGCCGCGTTGGATACTGTCACTCCCGAAGCGGTGGATTTCGGGGCGCTGATCTCTGAACAGGCATCGGCGGCGAAGCTGATGATGACCGTCGCGCAAATCGTCAAGCATGTGGACAGTTCAGTCTCCATTCGGTTCCTGATCGCCGAAACCGAAACGGGTTACACCTTGCTCGCCGCTTTGTGGCTGGCCCGATTGTTCGGCATCGAAAAGAACGTGGAAATCTCGCCGCTGTTCGAGACGGCGGAGGCTTTGGAGCAAGGCTCCGTTGTCCTGGAAGAAGCGTTGCGCAGTCCGCATTACCGCAACTATCTGAAGTCCACCGGCAAGCTGGCGCTGCAGTTCGGGTATTCGGACTCGGGCCGATACGTCGGGCAACTCGCCGCCAGTTATCTGATCGAACGGTTGCGGCTGAAGATCGGCCAAACGCTGGAGCATCACGGCGTTACCGGCGTCGAGGTCATCCTGTTCGACACGCACGGTGAAAGCATCGGCCGCGGCGCGCATCCCGGATCGCTGGCCGATCGATTGAAATACCTGTCCCCCACGGCCTCCCGTCAGGCGCTGGGTCGCGCCGGCCTGAAGGTTCGGGAAGAAGCGGCGTTCCAGGGTGGCGACGGCTATCTGTTGTTCGGCACACCGGAACTGGCGCTGGCAACCATCACCCGTATCGCCGAACAAACCTATCACCCCGCCGCCGGCGCGATCGAAGACCCGGTTTACGCTGACCCCGACTTTGCCGCCGATTTCTTCGCCACCATCCGCTCCGGCATGGAAGGTCTGGTAGAGGACGCAGGCTACGCTGCCCTGCTGGGCGCGTTTGGCCCATCATTACTAGACCGCACCGGATCGCGGCCGGCGGCACGGCAATCCGACGGCATGGGCGGCGCCATGCTGATCCGCCACCCGCGCGAACTGCGGGCGATCCCGAACAACGCGATCCTGCAACAACTGGGCTGGTGCGCGAACACGCTGCAAGGAATCGGCGCCGCCGCGGCCCGCCATCCCGAGACGTTCACCGAACTGCGCCAGACCAGCCGCCGTTTCAAGCGGGCCATGGACTTGGCCAGCCACGCATTGGCGCATTCGGACATCGAAGTATTGCGCGCCGTCATCGCCACGCTCGATCCGGGCACCTGGTTGGACAGAGCCGCACACACACGCCGTCCGGGGCGCCGGGAAGCGCTGGTGGCGGTGGCCAAAGCGTTGGAGCGGCTGGATATCTGGGCGGCCGCGCAGTCAATGTTCCGGCGCATCACTGCCGATCATCTGTCACTGCGGGCGACCTGGCCGGATGTGCCGCACATGGCGAACCGGGAAATCCTGTTGCATGCCCTGCGCCTGTCGCTGATCCACCGGATATGGCTGCTGGCGACGGAAATCCCCGACTTTTCACCACGGCACGGGGTGACCCGTCTGGCGTTGGAAGCGGCGATTCTGCGCCTGGACATCGACGTGTCACTGAACATGCTGGCGGAAATTTTCCCCTCCGCCGCCGATCCCGCCGCTGATTGCGACTACGGCGAACCCGCTCCGAACCGCCGAACCGCCGCCTATGCTCGGGAGCACGAGGAAATTTTCGCCCCGATGCGGCGTCTGTTCGCGATGGTGCGGGAGATCGCGACGGCGATCACGCACGAGGTGGGCGCGTTCGGATAAAACGTTACTGTGTGGACTCGCATCCGGCGTCAGGCGCCGGCCGCGGCTGCACGCGCACCGACAGCGCCACGTCCTGACCGAACCGGCCAAGGATCATCATCAAACGATCGATGGTGAACCGGCTGAATTTGGCCTGCCGAATACGGGAAAATTCACTGTGAGACACACCGGTGCGGGCTTCCGCCTGACGGGTTGACAGTCCTTCGGCATCGATGATCTTCAGGATGTGGGTACCCATCAGCGCCTTCGCCTGGCGCACATCCGCATCGGGATAGCCGAAATCCCGATAGACGTTGCCGCTGCCCGCGACAATTTCAATTGGCTCGTCGATCACTTCAATAACTCCTTGAGTCGCTTCAAACGGTCTATGATCAGGTCGATTTCTGGCTTCGGCGTGGCGATACCCGAGGTCGATTTCTTCTGGAACGCATGCACCACCCATACATCCGGCCCAAGCCGCAACGCATACACCACGCGAAACGCATCGCCCCGATAGCGCAACGCCAGTTCCATAATTCCCACTCCGAGACCAGCCAGAGGCTTGGCAACAACCGGATGGCCGCCTTCCGCGACTGCGGTCAGGGCATCAAACAAATCGTCACGCGCACCACGCGGGAAGTCCTCGAAGTCTTTCTGAGCCGCCTTGACCCAACGGATCGGGCGGGTTTCCCTTTGATACCGATCATATGCTGACAAATTTGCCACCGCGTCAAGCTCCTTTTTTCGCCGCGCCGGACCGGCGTGTGCGGAACCCTACGCGGATAAAGGTTAACAACCGGCTAACGGCCGATCCGATTTTGCCTGAATCTCCAGGCCCGAGGCCTGCATCAGCATAGCGGCGGCCGTCCGAGCCTGTAGTGCGACCGTCGGGTCTTGCCGCACGAGCATCGAGGCGATGGCCCCCTCAAACAATAATGTGATCTGGGTCGCCAGTGAGTCCAGCGCCTACCGAACCCAGTACAAGTTCGTCGAACCGGCAACGAACCCGAGGCTGCGATAGAGCGCAATGGCGGGTTCGTTGCTGGCGACCACCTGTAGGCCGATCCAATCGACGTCCTGTCCGGAAGCCCAGTGTTCCAGGGCCGCCAGCACCGCCCTGGCGGCGCCTGACCGCCGAAGGTCGGAGCGTGTGGCGACGCATTCGATCACCGCGCAGCCGAAGCTGACGACGCACAGCGCCGTTGCAACGATTTCGCCGTTACGCCGGCAGCCGAAGAACGCGCACGGACCCGGAATCCGGTCGAGGATGATCGCATTGACCGCACGCCGGCTCTCGGTGATCGCGTTCAGATAGACCTGACGCCATACTTCCCAGGCAACGTCCCGCACGTCGATGTCCGCGGACAGCGCCGTGCTGGCGATGCGTTTGAACATGGTGGTCGTCGGATCACCTTGCCGGTAGCCGCGCTCGCGCAGCAGATACGGCAGTTCTGGCGGCGACGTTTCGTCGAAAGTCTGAAATCGCACCGGCAAATCGACAGCCCGATAGCCGGCTTCGACAGCGTCGATGGCGTCGCCGGCACTGCCGCCGCGAAAATCGATCGTCGACACCGAATTGGCGCGCTGCGATCCGCCGCCGGACGAGCGCCACAGCCACCCGTCGATATCGGCGGTGCGCAAAGCCGGCCACGCCCGGACATGCGCGCGCTCCATCCTGATGCGGTCCTCACGGGTGATGTCCATTCGTCGAAGGCTCCAAAACTTGCCAGCGCGTGTCCACTGGTTCAGGATCAATGCCAATCTTATGGGAGAAAATCCAATGGCAGACTTCGATTTGGTTATTCGCGGCGGTAGCGTCGTCGATGGCACCGGCAGTGAGCCTCGTTTGGCCGACGTTGGCATCATCGGCAACAAAATCGCCGCGGTCGGCGTCATCACCGGCAAAGGCGCCGAGGAGATTGACGCCACAGGCAAGCTGGTCACGCCGGGATTCGTCGATATCCACACGCATTATGACGCGCAGGCGGTCTGGGACAGCCACATGTCGCCGTCGTCCTGGCACGGCGTTACCACCGCCGTGATGGGCAATTGCGGCGTCGGTTTCGCCCCCTGCAAACCGGCAGACCGCGAACGCCTGATCGAGCTGATGGAGGGTGTCGAGGACATCCCCGGTGCCGTCATGCACGAAGGCCTGGAATGGGAATGGGAGTCGTTCGGCGAGTACCTCGACGCACTGGATCGCAAGCCACGCGACATCGACATCTGCGCCCTGCTGCCGCACGCGGCCGTACGGGTGTTCGTGATGGGCGATCGCGCGATCGCCTTGGAGAACGCCAATCAGGCCGACATTGCCCAAATGCGGGAAATCGCTCGCGATGCGATGAAGGCCGGCGCGTTCGGCTTCTCCACCTCGCGCAGCCTGTCGCACAAGACGTTGCGCGGCGACCCGACGCCGACGTTGCGCGCCCAGGAAGACGAACTGCGTGGCATCGCAATGGGCATGAAGGACGCCGGGTCCGGTATGTTGGAAATGGTGTCCGAATGGGCGCCCGATCATAACGAGGAATTCGCGATCCTGCGGCGCGTGATCGAGGCCAGCGGCCGCCCGGCGGTGTTCACACTGACACAGCGTCACTCCCGCCCCGAAGTGTGGCGGGACCTGATCAGGCACGCCGACAAGGCGATCAGCGACGGCCTGTCCATCCGCCCCGTCGTCGCCCCTCGCGCGATCGGCGTGCTGCTCGGCTTGGCCGGCAGCCAGAATCCGTTCTCCGGCACCGCGACCTACAAAACGATCGCGCATTTGCCGGTCGCCGAACGCGCCCGCCGCATGGCGGACCCGGCGATACGCGCCAAAATCCTCAGCGAGGATCCGAAGGAGGGCAACACCTTCCCGCTGTTCCATCGCATGTCGTTCGAATATATGTTCCGCTTCGGCAACCCACCCAACTATCAGCCGAGGATGGAGGACAGCGTCGCCGCCATCGCCGCCCGCGGCAACCAGTCGCCGCCGGAAGTCGCCTACGACATGCTGGTCGAGGACGAGGGCGCCAACTTCATTTACCATCCACTCGGTAACTATGCGTACGGCGATCTGTCGATGCCCGAAGCGTTGCTGGACAATCGCAACTGCATCATGGGCCTGGGCGATGGCGGCGCGCATGTCGCGTTCATCCTCGACGCCGGCTACCAGACCTGGTTGCTGTCGCATTGGGGCCGCGACGAGAAGCGTTGGAGCGTGGCCGAACTGATCCGCCGCGTCACCTCCGATACCGCCGGAGCGGCGGGCCTGCACGATCGAGGTGTGCTGGCGGTCGGCAAAAAGGCTGATGTCAACATCATCGATTGGGAGAAGCTGGGCGCCGGCTCGCCGTATGTCGTCAACGATCTGCCGGCCGGCGGTAAGCGTCTGTTGCAGAAAGTCAGCGGCTACGACGCGACGATCGTTTCGGGAAAAGTGACGTTCCGCGATGGCCAGGCGACCGGCACGCTGCCGGGCAAACTGGTGCGCGGCCCGCAGGCGGAGTTGATGTCGGCCTGATCTTGGCGGGCGCGTTTTCAGGTTGACTGGTTTGCGTACGACGATCGCTCGGTCAGTATAACCCGGGTTGGTGTTTGGACCGGACACAAACGTGACGGTCACAGCGTTGGTTTCGTTGTCACGGAGTTCCACCTCCGCGACAACGAAACGATCATGAACGTTTGTCAGATGGCGGCCGAATCACGCGCCGAAACGATTTGGACCTGCGTAACCCTGCCGGCCAGCCATCGGCAGAGCAACCCTGTTTGGCGGCACAGAGTCTTGAACTGTCCCACATGGCAATAAGAGATAATGTTCGATTTTAGGTGATTGCTCCCCGGTTAAATCATCGAATTTCCAGTTCCGGATCGATCGGCGCGGGCTGGCCTGTGGCGCCGCGCCGAGCGTGATCGTCCGCAAGGTGACCATCGGGTCCCGATGCGAATGGGGGGCGGAAACCTATGCCGCCTTGCGATCCGTTGTCATACCAATCGGCGTTGACACCGACTCTCCGCTGGCCATACCCGTCGTGCTTACGAAGGCACACCATGACGATTTGAGGACGATCCATGTGTGTCCGTGTCAATGCGGGTCGGTATCAGTAAGGCCGAAGCAAACGGGGCATCGGTTCTCGATACCGAGCGGTTCGTGGGGGCCGCGCAACGCACTCAGTAAATGCCGTTAATACCGGGGTGAGTAATGACGATGCGCGTGAAGCCAGGATGATGCACGAGGCGTGCGACCCCACCCTGTTCTTTCCGCCCCCAATCCGCTATCCGAACTGCCAAAGGAGCCCACGCCATGACCTACCTCGTCGCCGACGATCTTCCCACCCTCCCGGCCGGGGACCGCTTCCGCGCCCTGCTCGCCCGCCCCGGCATCGTGCAGCTTCCCGGCGCCCATAACGGCCAGGCCGGCCTGCAAGCCAAAGCAGCGGGGTTTGAGGGCCTGTATCTTTCCGGCGCCGCCATGACCGCCTCGATGGGCATCCCCGACGTTGGCATGATCACGGTGGACGAGGTCTGCTTTTTCGTCCGCCAGATCGCCCGCGCCACCGCGCTGCCGCTGCTGGTGGACGGTGACACCGGGTACGGCGAGGCGCTGAACGTCATGCACATGATCCGCAGCTTTGAGGATGCCGGCGCCGGCGCGGTGCATATCGAGGACCAGTTGCTGCCCAAAAAATGCGGCCACCTCAACGACAAGAAGATCGCCGACCCGCACGACATGGCCGCCAAAATCGCCGCCGCCCGCAAGGCTCGGAAGCACCTGTATATCATCGCCCGCACCGACGCCGCCGCGTCCGAGGGCCTGGACGGCTGCGTCGGCCGGGCGAAATTGTATCTGGAAGCGGGGGCGGACGCGATCTTCCCCGAGGCGCTGAATACCGCCGAGATGTTCAAGGCCGCCGCCGCCCGCCTGCCGGGGGTGACACTGCTCGCCAACATGACCGAGTTCGGCCGCACCCCGTTCTTCACGGCGTCCGAGTTCGAGGCGATGGGCTACAAGATGGTGATCTGGCCAGTCAGCAGCCTGCGGGTGGCGAACAAGGCTCAGGCGCGGTTGTATGCCGCGATCAGGAAGGACGGTGGCGCCCAGAACATGGTCGATGCCATGCAAACCCGAGCCGAACTGTACGAAACGATCGGCTACCATGATTACGAGGCGCTGGACGCCTCGATCATTACGACGATCATTCCGCAGGCGATGCCGCAGTAACGGTGTAAGCGGAAACGTCCAGGGCAGTTCCTTAAGATCAAACCAAGGACTGCCCGTTGCCGGCGCTGAATTCCGCGCGGCCCCGCGGTCGGCCAGCCAACCCGCCGGGAATACATTTATCGCAGTCGTGACCGCACATCATGCGGTGGTTCAGGCGTCCCGCCACCGCCGGCTGGCCTGTGTCCCAAACGGCGCGGCCGAGGCGTGCAGGCGCCGGTCCTGCGCGACCCAACTCTGGGCCGCGGCCTCCGTCGCAAAGCCAGCCGCCGTTTGCGGCAGCGAGCCAACCCGGATGATTTCAACCGCGAAGCTATCGTCTTCGCGGTGGACGATGCGATAAGAGGCGTCTGCCATTATTCATCCTGCCATAACGCCGCGGGGCTTGTGTGTGACGATTGGTCAACGGTCCCGGGGGTCATAAGTCAGTCCGAACAGCGGACGCATCCTCGGCCTTGGAAACGATCAGGGCGGCGCGCTGCACACTGATGTCCTTCAGGGTATGCACCCCGCCGGCCGTGGTCGCCAGTTTGACCTCGCCCAATTCGTCGTAGATGGACACGATGTGGCGAAGCTGGACCACAACGCGGCCGCCGGTGGCGGCCTCGAACGTGACCCAGCTCATGATGTTGCCCGGTTCAACGGGCGCCGCGGGAAATCATCAGCTTGATGTAGTCCGCGCGGCTGGTGCCGTCATACGACATGCCAAACGGCTTCTTCTCGCTCGACACCGGCTTGGCTTCGACCACAACCGGCTTGGCGCGCTTCATCTTGGCCGTCGTCGGCGGCACGATGGACCGTGTCACCGCCACGCTGAGTTCCGTCGCCCCCCGCGTGGACCCGTCCGCTCGGCCCTCGCGCCAGGACGCCACGTCCTTCGCCAGTTGGCTTTTCATCGCATCGGCGGTCTCGTCGGCCTGAACGAATTCGGCCGGATGTGTTCCGTCGTCGGGCACTGTGCTCATGGGCGTAGGGTCCTTTTGGTGAGCGGTCGCATAAGGTGCACCAACCCCGCGGCGGTGACCGAGGGCTCAGGGGAAGGCGTCGTCGGCGATCAGGTCAGACATTGCTGACGATAGAAGCTGCCCCGAACGGGCAGGCGAGGCTTGCCCCGCGCGAATCGAAACCTTATCTGCGCATGTTTCCACGGAAATGCAAGTCCGGCGGCGCAACCTTCCCGCCGGCGGCCCTGAAATCAACCGGCGGGGACGTGGTAGTAAGCCGTCCGCCGCATCCGAAATCCGCGATCAGAGGCGCGGCAACCGGACGATGGACCGGCTCACACCTCTTCGAATGCCGCCGGTAACAGGCCCGCCTTGAAGATGATGGTCGGTTCTTCGTCGTACTCGCCCGCTTCCGCATCGCCCCAGGTCGAAAACGCAACGACTCCGGCCTTGGACGCCAGCATGGTCTCGGCTTTGCGCTGTGCCACTTCCAGGGACCGGCATTTCACCGGGGTTTCGGCGATCAGCCGGGTGCCTTTGCCTTGCTTGAAAGCCTGCACCAGAAAAACCGTCTCACGCGCCATGGGGTACCGTTCCTAATCTGAGCAACAAGTTTACATCCGAACCGGGATAATGCGTGACGGTTGTCTTCGATGCGGGCATCATTTGCTGCGGTGCGGGAGAACGCCCCGAACCGACGCCGCGGCAGACAACCCGAACCACGCCCAAACGAGCCCAATTCGCCAGAGGTACTATCATGCAAATCCGAGTCGGCTACGAAATCGTCTATGACTGCGTGCAGCCGACCCCGATGGTGCTGATGCTGCACGTGCATCATTCCCGAGTCGCCGACCTCGTCGTGCCCGATCATCTGGTGACCGAACCGGCCCTGCCGGTGCACGCCTATCATGATTCGTTCGGAAACTGGTGCAGCCGGCTCGTCGCCCCCGCCGGCCGCACGCGCATCGCCAGCACCGCCGTGGTGTTCGATGCCGGCCTGCCCGACCCGTCCTTTCCGCATGCAAAGCAACATGCCGTGCAGGATCTGCCGGACAACGCGTTGGTGTTCCTGCTGGGCAGCCGCTACTGCGAAACCGATCGCCTGTCCGATATCGCCTGGCAGATGTTCGGCAACACCCCGACCGGCTGGGGCCGCGTTCAGGCGATCTGCGACTTCGTCCACAACCACATCAAGTTCGACTACCAGCAGGCGCGCTCCACCCGCACCGCATGGGAAGCCTTCAACGAAAAAGTCGGCGTCTGCCGCGACTACGCCCACCTGGCCGTGACACTCACCCGCTGCATGAACATTCCGGCGCGCTATTGCACCGGCTACCTCAGCGACATCAACATCCCGCCGCCGCACGGCACGATGGATTTCGCCGGCTGGTTCGAAGCCTATCTGGACGGCGCCTGGCACATGTTCGATCCGCGTAATAATAAACCGCTGTGGGGCCGCGTCCTGATCGCCCGCGGCCGCGACGCCACGGACGTGCCAATCAGCAACGCATTCGGCCCGAACACGCTGGTCAGTTTCAAAGTGATGGCGGATGAGGAGCCGGTGGCGAAGTAAGGTTGGGGCTTTGCCCCAAACCCCACGTCGCGCGGAAACGCGCGCTGGCGCACGACGGGGCGTCGCCCCTTGGAACCACTTATATAGGCCAGGGATTTAGCGGGGGCATCTGAGTCGTCACCAACGACACGAATGCCCCCGCTAAATCCCTGGCCTTAAATTTAAGGGATCAAAGGGGCCGATGGCCCCTTTGCGGGTTCGGGCAGAGCCCGACCTTCCTTTGCCTCCAGCGCCTCAGCCGTCACCTCATTGGAAATCTGTGCCAGCGCGTTTTCGAGGCCGTGAGGCGTTGCGGTCGATAGGTCCAGCGCGGCGAGGCGCAGGGCCTCGCGGCGAATCAGGCGGGAGGCCATCGTGTTGAAGGCGGCGTCGGATTCGTCCGTCATGCGGAGGCTCCCGGAGGTGCCCGCCGCTTCCGGGTTGGAAGCGGCGGGCGTCAGGCTTTAGGCGGCTTCGGGTTCGACGTGATCGCCGACCATCGCTTCGGTCGTGATCATCAGGCCACCGATGGAGGCTGCGTTTTGCAGAGCAATACGCACGACCTTCACCGGATCGATGATGCCGGCCTTGACCAGATCCTTGAATTCGCCGGTCTGGCAGTCGAAGCCGTAGTTGTACTCATCCTTTTCCAGCGTCTTGCCGGAAATGACGGCACCGTCTTCGCCGCCGTTGGCGGCGATCTGTCGCAGCGGGGTCAGGATCGCCTTGCGGACGATGTCGATCCCGACGCGCTGGTCGTCATTGTCGCCCTTCAGCTTGGCGAGGATCAGCGAGGCGCGTGCCAGGGCGACGCCGCCGCCCGGAACGATGCCTTCTTCGACCGCGGCGCGGGTGGCGTGCAGGGCGTCATCGACGCGGTCCTTACGCTCCTTCACTTCGGTCTCCGACGAACCGCCGACGCGGATGATGGCAACGCCACCGGCCAGCTTCGCCAGACGCTCTTGCAGCTTCTCTTTGTCGTAGTCCGAGGTGGTTTCCTCGATCTGCGCGCGGATCTGCTTGCAACGGCCCTGGATGTCGGCCTTTTTGCCGGCGCCTTCGATGACCGTGGTGTTTTCCTTGTCGATCAGCACGCGCTTGGCGGTACCGAGCATGGCAAGGGTCACGTTTTCCAGCTTGATGCCGAGGTCTTCGCTGATCACTTCGCCCTTGGTCAGGACGGCGAGATCTTCCAGCATCGCCTTGCGGCGATCGCCGAAGCCGGGGGCCTTGACGGCCGCGACCTTAAGACCGCCACGCAGCTTGTTCACGACCAAAGTGGCAAGGGCTTCGCCCTCGACGTCTTCGGCGATGATCAGCAGCGGCCGGCCCGACTGGGCGACGGCTTCCAGCACCGGCAGGATCGACTGCAGGTTGGACAGCTTCTTCTCGTTGAGAAGGATGTACGGGTTTTCGAGTTCAACCGTCATCTTCTCGGCGTTGGTGATGAAGTACGGTGACATATAGCCACGGTCGAACTTCATGCCCTCGACGACGTCGAGTTCGGTCAGAGCGGTCTTGGCTTCCTCGACGGTGATAACACCCTCGTTGCCGACCTTCTGCATCGCTTCCGCGATCATCTTGCCGATTTCGGTTTCGCCGTTGGCGGAGATCGTGCCGACCTGGGCGGTTTCCGCCTGGGTGGTGATCTTCTTGGCGCGCTTCTTCAGCTCTTCGACGACGGCCGCGACGGCCTTATCGACGCCGCGCTTCAGGTCCATCGGGTTCATCCCGGCGGAGACCGCCTTGGAGCCTTCACGGACGATCGCCTGCGCCAGCACGATCGCTGTCGTGGTGCCATCGCCGGCGATGTCATTGGTCTTCGAGGCCACTTCGCGCACGAGCTGGGCGCCCATGTTCTCGAACTTGTCGGAGAGTTCGATCTCCTTGGCGACCGACACACCGTCTTTGGTGATGCGCGGGGAACCATAGCTCTTATCGAGCAGCACGTTGCGTCCCTTGGGACCCAGCGTGACTTTCACGGCCTCGGCCAGAGTATCCACACCGCGCGTCATGCGCTGGCGAGCATCGCCACCGAACCGAACGTCCTTCGCAGGCATTTGCGTATCCTTCCCGAAAATCGAATGCGTAGCCGGCTCGCCGACCGGCGGAAGCCGGTGACGAAGTTTAAGTCGTTTAGCCAGGCAGGTGATCCGAAGCGGGTGGGGACCCGAAGCGGGTTCTGAGAGGCCTCAGCGGACGAACAGGCACCGCCGCGACAAAAATGTTTCGCCGGTCAGCGCCTGTTAGCACTCTTCCCCGGCGAGTGCCAGGGGTAAGATTGCGGCGCCTGACCGATGGTTGGCGAACCCGCGTGCTTATTAACTTGTATCAATGAATTGTTAACCCATCTGTGAGTCATCCCCTGGCGTCGAGGGGACGAAAGTCCCCGGACGTGGCGGTTTGCGCCAGATCAATGACTTGTCCGGGTTCGGCGCGAAGGCTGTTGCAGCCGTCAGGGGAGAAACTGTTATGTTCAGTGTTACGCGTTCCAAGGGTTGGCTGCTGTTACCGGTCGCGGGGTTTCTGCTCGCATCCGAACGCGCCGAGGCGATTCCGGCGTTTGCGTCGCAGACCGGTCAGCCCTGTACAGCCTGCCATCTCGGCGGGTATGGGCCGCAACTGACGCCGATCGGCCGAGCGTTTAAGATTGGTGGGTACACGCAGACAGGCGGGGAAGGGTTGGCGGCGAGTATTCCGCTGTCTCTGATGGCCATCACATCGTTTACCAATACGTCGGCCAGCGTGCCCGGCGATCAGGTGGCGCAGCATTATGCCGCCAATAACAATTTCTCCCTCGATCAGATCAGCGGGTTCATCGGCGGTAACGTCGGGCCGTATAGCGGCGGGATGATGCAATTCACCTGGTCCGATGTGGCGAACACCTCGCATGTCGATAACACGGATTTGCGGCCGTTCACGAAGGTGTTCGATGTCGGCGGCAAGGACCTGCGGATCGGCACCACGCTGAACAACACACCGACGGTGCAGGATCCTTATAATACCACATTCGCATGGGGCTTTCCGTTTATCGCCTCGGCGCTCGCTCCGACTCCGGCCGCCAATCCGATGCTGGCCGGATCGTTCGGCGGCAATGCGATCGGCTATACGGCTTATGCGTGGTATAACAACGCTTTGTACCTCGAAGGCGGCGCCTACAACACGCTCGGTTCGTGGGCGTTGGCGCGGATTGGCAACGACTACACCATCGGCAGCACCACCAGCCCGGCACCGTATCTGCGGGCCGCCTACGAATGGCATTGGGGCAACAATACCGCCCATGTCGGCACCTTGTTCATGCATGCCGACGTCGATCCCTCGACCGGCGTGCCGTATCAAACATCCGGCATCAATGGCGCCGACCATTATACGGACTACGCGTTCGATGCGAGTTACCAGTTTATTGGTGACGGCCCGCACAGCGCGATGGTGCAGGGCATTTATACGCACGAAGATCAGAACCTGCGGGCGACATCGTCCGGCACCGGGTTCGGGGCGAAATACACGCTGGAACAAATGCGGGCGAACGTCTCGTATTGGTATGCCAATACGTATGGTGCGACGCTGGGTTGGCAGAAGACCTGGGGACCGGCGAATCCGGTGCTGTATCCTCAGGCCGAACTGGTTGGCAGCGCCAACAACAAGCCGAACAGCAATGCTTTTATTATCGAGGCGGATTGGGTGCCGTTCGGCAAGGATACCTCGCTGTGGGCACCGTTCATGAATCTGAAACTGGGCGCGCAGTATATCGCCTACACCCAGTTCAATGGTGGATCGTCGAATTATGACGGTGCCGGACGCAATGCCAGCGACAACAATACGTTTCTGCTGTTCGCCTGGATGATCTTCTGATCACCCGGCCAACAAAGAATTCAATCGATGCCTGGAGTAATCCCAATGTATCTAAGGTCATCTAAATTTTTCGCCGCGGCCGCGCTTGCCGCCGCTTCATGGATGCTTCCAGCCGGCCTGGCCATGGCGCAACCAACACCGGCGGCGGAGAGGCATCTGATCCCGCAATCGTTACGGATCAGCCAAATCGAAACCACTGAACAGTTGGCGATCCTGGCCAAGAAAAAAGGTCCGGTTGGGGCAGCGGCGGCTCGGGTGCAGTCACTGTACAGTGCGCATATCGTACGCGAGCGTGAATTTATCCTGCCGCCGCTGACGCTGCTGCCACTTCTGGCGGATGGCAAGGTCACGCCGGATATGGCCTGGGCGATGGCCATGACGGATCGGGTCAAGGCCGAACGTGAGGAAATCTTCAACGAACACACACGGATCACCGAGGCGCTCAATCGGCTTGTTGTCGCCGCGGCCGAGGCCCGGGACAACACCGCCAAGGAATTCGCTGAGTCAGCCGCCGCGGACTCACTGAATGATCTGGAAGTCCTGGAACCGACCTTGATGCTGATCGGCGATATTCTGCACAGCAAGCTGTCCGCGGCGCATTAGTCGTGTGCTTACGAGGAGATTGATCATGGCTAAATATAGTGCGCGCACGGTCGCTGTTTGTGGGTTTTTGCTTGTTTCCGGGTTCGGTTCGGTCGCGATGGCGGCCGATGCGGGCGCCGGAAAATCCGTGTTCCAGGGGTCGTGCAGCATCTGTCATTCGGCGCAGCCAGGCCAGGACAAGATCGGGCCGACTCTGTTCGGACTGGTCGGCCGCAAGACCGGGGCCGAGCCCGGGTATAACTATTCGCCGGCCAACCAGGGAGCGAACCTGACCTGGGATGTGGCCACCCTGGACAAGTATCTGCAGGGGCCGAGGGCGATGATCCCGGGAACCAAGATGACCTTTGCCGGCGTGAAGGACGACGAAAAACGTGCGAACCTGATCGCCTATCTCGCCACCCTGAAGTAGCGTACCGCCATGGAAATTTCGTTTCGTGATATGATCACGGTACTCCATGGCATGGGTTTCGGCGCCTTGTTCATGCTGGCGTTTTCCGGTGCGATCGGGGTGATTTACGCGACGGCGGTCGCTGGTCCTGCAAGACCGTTGTCGCGGCTGACCACGATGATGTTTCGCTTCTATCTGATCAGCATGGCCACGCTCGCCTGGTTGGCCACGCTGTCGGGCGCTTACGTGATCTATCCCTGGTATCGCGCGGCCGCGCCGGCCGGCACGACGGATTTGTCGTTGTATCCCCGGTTGTTGTTGCTCTCCAGCCCGTTGACCGCGGGGTGGCACGACTACGGGATGGAGTGGAAAGAGCATGTCGCCTGGCTGACGCCCATCGCGATGACGATGGTCGCGTATGTGTTTATCAAATACGGGCCTCAGCTTGCTCTGCATCGTCATATGCGCAACGCCGTGCTGGGCTTTACGGCCGTTGCGTTTTTCGCCACCGCCGTGGCGGGTGTGTTCGGCGCGTTCCTGAATAAATACGCGCCGGTTCGTGGTGGGCACGAGTATATCCTGTTCGAGGATAAATGAGATGGCGGTGCAATCTCTTCCCACGGGCCCCGGTGCCGCCGCGATTCTGGCCGCGGGCATAGGGTCACTGGTCCTGGGTTTGTGCGCCTTCGCCGCCGACGCCGAACCGTCGGTTGGACACGCATTTGTCTTCTGGGTGCCCACGGGTGCCCTGTCCGGTGTCACGACGACCGCGATCATCGCCTGGCTGGGGTCCTGGCTTGGTTTGTCGCGGCGCTGGCGGGCGCGCGATGTGAGCTTGGTGCGGGTCAATGTCGCTGCTTTCGCGATGCTGCTGGTGGCGCTGCTGTTGACCTTCCCGCCGTTCATGGACCTGCTTCAAGGCAGGTAGCGGATGAAGGGAGGGCCAGGACCGTGACAATCGGGCGCCGTTCGTTGCTGAAATATGCGGGATTGCTGCCATTGCCGAACGTATTGGCCGCGGCGGAGGCGCCGGCCGATTACACTCTGCGTATCGCGACGGGGCTGGTTGAACTGGCGCCGGACCATATCGTGTCCACCACACTGTATAACGGCCAATTTCCCGGACCATTGCTGCGCTTCACCGAAGGCCAGCGCGTCACGGTGGATGTTCAGAACGATACCGACACACCGGAATTGGTGCACTGGCACGGCCAAACGATCCCGTCGGAGGTGGACGGCGCGGCGGAGGAAGGCACTCCGTTCGTGCCGCCTCATGCCAGGCAGCGCATCGCATTCGTTCCGAAGCCATCAGGATTCCGCTTCTACCACACCCATGTCGCGGCCGGCGCCGATCTCAACCGAGGCACCTACACCGGCCAGGTCGGGCCGGTTTATATCGAGCCCCGCGCCAATCCTGGCGCCTATGACCGTGAGATCTTCCTGGTGCTGAAAGAGTTCGCGCCCGCGTTCAGCCGGGGCGGCGACATGGATATGAACGCGCTGGCCGGTGCCCCGATCGCCGCGTTGCAACAGATCGGCAAGGCGGCGGACGACGAAGCCAAGGAAAAAACCAAGGGGTTCGAGGTCGGCTACGAGCTGTTCAGCATCAACGGCAAGATGCTGGGCCATGGCGAGCCGATCCGGGTGAAACAGGGCGAGCACGTGCTGTTTCATGTGCTGAACGGCAGCGCCGGCGAAATTCGTAGCCTCGCGCTGCCGGGGCATGTGTTCCGCGTCGTGGCGCTGGACGGGAACCCGGTACCAACGCAGGCGGTGGTGCCGGTGCTGTGGCTGGGAACCGCCGAACGGGTCTCGGCGATCGTGGAGATGAACCATCCCGGCGTCTGGGTCATGGGCGATCTTGCGGACGATGATCGCGGGCACGGGATGGGGATCGTCGTCGAATACGCCCGACGGGGTGGCAAACCGCAATGGGCGCGGCCAAAACCGTTCAAGTGGGATTACGCTCGGTTTGGCCGGCCCGATCCCGACGCGCGGCAACCCGACGAGACGATCGAGATGACCATCGTCAAGCGCAACGCGGCGCTGGGGGGCTTCAACCAGTGGGCGATCAACGGCGCGGCGTTCTCGATGGAGACCATGACGCCGGGCTTTACGCTGCGAGCCGGCGGCCGGTACCGGCTGAAGCTGCGTAACGCCAGCGACGACGTGCATCCGATGCATCTGCACCGCCACAGCTTCGAATTGACGCGTATCGGCGGCAGGCCCACCGCCGGCGTGCTCAAGGACGTGGTGATGCTGGGAGGGTTTCAGGAGGCGGAAGTGGATTTCACGGCCGATAATCCAGGTCCGACGTTGTTCCACTGCCATCAGCAATTGCATATGGATTTCGGTCTGATGGCGCTTTTTAGCTACAGGTAGGTCCGCCAGGGCGACAAGCCACGGCTGTTGCAGCGGCCTGCCGGGGGTTTGTGTTTGGGAACGCTTCAGGCGGGGCCGGGACGGCGATCACGCCTGATCAATCCAACGGTGTATTTCTCGCCGGAAATCCTATATAGGGGCCGAACTTAAAGCGGGTGGACAAATTGGCGGCAGCAGAAATTACCAAGGCTATGGTGTCGGCGGCGTTTGGGGCAACGGCGGCGCAGGAAAAACCGACCGACGGCGATCCGTTCGCCGCGGGCGATTTCGTTGTGTACCCGACGCATGGCGTCGGCAAGATCGATAAGATCGGCGTGGAAGAGATCGGCGGCCACAAGCTTGATCTGATCTACATCTCGTTCGATGAAAACAAGATGATCCTGCGGGTTCCGGTCGCTCAGGCCCGGGTGACCGGCCTGCGCAAGCTGGCCTCGCCGGAGACCATGGCGCAGGTCATGGCGATCCTGGCCGGACGTCCGAAGGTCAGCCGGATGATGTGGGCGAAGCGCGCGCAGGAATTCCAGGCGAAGATCAACTCGGGCGATCTGAAGGCCGTGGCCGAGGTGTGCCGCGACCTGCAATCCGTCGCCAACGGGTCGGCCCCCAGCTATAGCCAGCGCAACCTGTTTGAGCTGGCGATCGACCGTTTGGCCGGGGAATATGCCGGCGTGGTCGGGACCGACAAGGCGGACGCGATCGTGAAGCTGACGCAGAAACTGACGGACGGACGATCGGCCGACTCCGCGAAGTCAGAAGCCAAGGCCGAAAAGGTTCGCGACGACGCCAAGGCCAAGGCCGCCGTGGCGGTGGCCGTGACCGTGACTGAAGTCACCGTCGAAGCCGAGACCGCGATCGAAGCTGAGGCTGAGGTATCGCTGGCGGCCGCGCCCGTCTAGAGAACGCACCACACTAGGACCCGCGTAGGCAGCCGCTTCATCCCGAGGCGCGCCGAAGGGGATGCAAGAGGCGACCATGGTATTCAAACCGAACTACAACCATCAGCGGGCCGAACGGGATCGCGCGAAGGCCGCGAAGAAGGAAGCCAAGCTGCGCGACCGGCAGGACGCGCGCCGCGCCGAGGGCCAAACTGGCGATGCGACCGAACCGTCGGACGTCCAGGTGGCGCCGGACGAGCCCCAAGGGGCAGCGTAGCCGACGAGCAGGACCGATCCAATGGCAATGAAACGACGCACCGAAAGCACGTTCGTGCTGTTCGACGTGACCTATGAGGACGGCACCCAGACGTCCAACCGGAAGGTTTTGACCTCCGTTTTGGGCGGCCTGGATGGCGACGAGCCGGCGAAAGCGGTCATAGAGGCGCAAGATCGTGAAATCGGTCTGGCGTCCGGCCGCCCCCGCGGTGAGATCAAGTCGGTGTCGCGCAAGCGGGTTTGAGTTGATTTGACCCCGCTCGCGGTTTCAGACGAAGTCTGGTGCGAGGGGAAACGGGTTATGCAGCCGATAACACCCAGGGTCAGCCAGATTCTGGAGACCTCGCTTTATGTGGACGACCTGGATCGGGCGCGTGCGTTCTACGAGCGCGTGTTCGGTTTTCAGGTCGTTTTTCATGACAACCGTATGTGCGCGATGGAAGTGCCGGGGGAGCAGGTTTTGCTGCTGTTCCGCCACGGCATGACCGATCGGCCGGCGCCCGGACCCGGAGGTGGGACGATCCCGCCGCATCACGGGCGCGGGGCGCTGCATCTGGCGTTCGCCATCCCGTTCGGTGAACTGGCGGCGTGGGAAGAGCATCTGCTGACGCAGGATGTGGCGGTGGAAAGCCGGATCGGCTGGCCCCGTGGCGGGACCAGCCTGTATTTCCGCGATCCGGACGGGCATTCGCTGGAGGTTGCGACTCCCGGGTTGTGGGCGAACCGGTAACGGTCAGAACAGGAATTTCACCTTCGCCTCGGTGCCGATCGAGTTGGTGTAACCGCTGTCTGCCTGGACCGTTCCCGAGACTTCGAGCGATGTCATGATATGCGCGCTCCACCAGTAGGACGCCGCGGCCCGGAGATTCTGTCTTTCCGCGTTGAGCAGCGTGTAGGTCAGGGGAACTGGCCCGTTGACCGTGGAGTAGGCGTTCTGTGCGCCGCCCCTAAAGCCGGTGTAGCCGACCGAGGTGCGCAGGCTGTTGCTCCAATCCCAGTTGGCCCAAATTTGCAGGCGGTACGTCGGGTCTGTCGCAAGGCGGGTGCCGCCGCCCAGCGATTCGTCGCCATGGAAATCAGCATCTATGGCGGCTTGCAGCGAGAAATTCGGGCCGAACCCTTTCGACACGCCAATCTGCGCGTCACCCTGCCACCCTCCATACGCGGCACTCACCTTGTTCGGCGCGTAGCTTCCGTCAGGGGGGATCAGGTAGGCAGCGGTAAACACGTAGGCCTGTTCGGCGGTGTTCGCGTAGGGCCAAAATAAAGCCGACAGATTGGTATTGCTGGCGCTCACGGTGTGCATGCCGGGGTAGTTCTTTTCGTTATAGCCGCCGGACTGCCAATCGGCGAAGTAAGTAGCGGATTGCGAAATCTGGAATGCAACGGGATGGTCGCCAATGGCCATATAGTGAGTGTATCGCAGGCCGGCGCCATAATTGTCGTTGGATGTGCTCGGGAGCGTCTGTCCGTTGCTGTAATGCCACCCGCTGGAAGAGTTGTAGATTCCGTCAGCCTCGATCATGTTCGTGCCGGGCGGCAGTGGCACCATGATATAGGTGTCGATCGACTGCGCTTTCGCCCCGGGCGCCAGACCTTGCGCGAGTAGCAGGCACATTATAGCGGCCGGCGCGCCAAGATGTCTGGCCGGATTATTGTTGCATCGCAGCATTTATGTTGTCTTTCGAGAATGTTGTATGTAGGTAACATGGACCGAAATGATCATCAATGTGCCGAAACTGTGATGTTACGATTAGACATGCGACATCTTTTTTGGAACGTTGGTTGCGGACGATTTGGTGACAAACGTCTCGCCTGGTTCGATCGCCGATCGGCCGCCCGTTCCGAGCCGTGCCGGCTGCCCCGAGGCAGAGGCATAGCGCTCAGTCGGCGTAAAATTTCTTGTGTTCTGTGACCCGGGCCACAGCGGCTGATTCTATTTCGCGGTTCTGTCCTGCCATCGAAAACAGGAGATGGACCGATGAACGACCTTCTGGATTGTCCGGTGCGGATCGAGGCGCTTTCCGTGCGGTCAGTGGCGCCGGCCCGGCGCATGATCCCGGTCCTGGAATGGACCATCGACGGCGAAACCGGGCGGCCCATCAGCCGTTGGGTGGTTTACGAGGTCGTTCGGGCCGCCGACTCGTTACGCTGACGCCGGCCGATGTCGCCGGGCTCGGTCAAATGTTCGGCGCACCGGCACGGTGGTTTGGGCAAGAACGCGGGCTAGAATTGCGTCGTCAGGTTGGTCAGCCATTCCGGTGAAGCAGCGACAAGGCTGCTTTCCAGCGCGTGGTCTAAGCCGGTCAAAATCAGCATGGCTACCAGCAGGGCGGCGCCACCGAGCACCTTTTTGCCCATTTTGCCGCCGCTGATCATGCGGCCTCGCCAACGGTTCAGGGCCTCCCGCGAGAGCGTTCCGATCAGCAACAGCGGCAGCGCGGTGCCCAGGCCGAACGCCAGCATGACGGCTGCGACAGCCGGGATGTCGCGCCCTTGCGAGGCCAAAACGGACGCGGCGCCCAGGGTCGGGCCGACACACGGGCTCCAGACCGCCCCGAGCAGAAGACCGAGCATGAACTGGCCGGTGAGGCCGTTGAAGGAAAAGCGAGCCATCAGCCGGTTACCACCGTTACTGACGCCGCTCGCGACCAGCGCAAACCGTTGCTGGAGAGGCTCACTCAGCAAAACGATACCGAGACCGGCCAGAATGACCGCCGAGGCGAAACGAAAGACATCGCCATCCAGGCCGATCGAGAATCCGACCAGGCAACGAATAATCCGATCCCGACGAACGAAACGACCAGGCCGGCGGCCAGTGCCGGTAGGCCGAACCGATGGCTGGAGATGGCGGGACCGATCACCAGAGGCAGCAGGGGCAGCACGCAGGGGGACAACGTCGAGAGCATCCCGGCAATGAAGCCGAATGCGATGCTCCCGACTTGCATGCGGGGTTTCTTACTCGGCCGATTTGGCGAGCAGGCTTTGGATCGCGGCGGGATTGGTTTCGCCGGTCGAGCGGCCTTTTTCGGTGGTGCCGTTGAAGATGATCAGGGTGCTTTGCTTCTGGGCCCCCATCGCTCGGACCTGATCTTTCTGGGTATCAAAATCGATGTTGTACACCACAAGCTTTGCGAATTTCGGATCGGCTTCCAACTGGCTGAGGATCGGCAACTGCTTGGCGCAAACCGGACACCAGATCGCGGTAATCTGGACCAGGATCGGTTGACCCTGTTTTTGAGATGCCTCGAAGGCCTGCTGTGTGAACGGGGCGACGTCGGTGGTGGCACGCGACGGCGATGCGGCCATTACCATGAGGCCGGCGGCGAGCAGGGCGGCAGGCACTAATTTCAGCAGGCGCATGAATAACTCCGCAAGTTGGCGGAGATGGTCGTAGCAGCCTGCGGTGATGGTGCAAAGGTGCCGTTACCCGGGCGTTCGGCTAGCGGTTCCAGCGGCCCCGGATCCACACCCATTCGCGCCCGTTCCAGGACCAGTGGCCCTCGTGCCAGTGCCAGCCTTCTCGTCCTGGTGGCGGGGGACGTTCTTCATGCCGGGGCGGCGGCATGTGCGGGCGCGGCGGCGGCCTATGCTCGTGCTCCTCGTGATGCGGTTCGTCGCGCGGCGGTTCCTCACGGTTTGGTTCGGGACCCGGCTGCGCCCGAACCGGACGGAACGGCAGCATCAACCCACCCATTGCGGCGAGCATTATTGTGCGGCGATCGATCATCGGGGCCTCCCGACACAGACATTGACCGGACGGAAATGGGCGGCTGGCCGGGGGACATCCAGTCACGTCGGCGGCATTTCGCCAGTATGGTCAGATCGAGGCCGGATGTTCGGCGGGTGACACTGCCGCCGAACCGGGTCCCCACCAGGTGACATCGCGTTCCGCGGGTTGCGATGCGCGCGAGATCGCTTCAACCAGAATCCGTCGGTTGATGGGTTTGCTGACGAAATCATTCATTCCCGCGTCTCGGCATGCCTGAATATCTTCCGGAAATGCATTGGCGGTCATCGCAATGATCGGAGTATGGCGGCAGGGACCGGTGCCTTTGCGGATGACCTGCGTGGCTTCGAGACCATCCATCTCCGGCATGCTCATGTCCATAAAGATGATGTCGTAGTTCGTTTTTGCAGCGGCCTGGACCGCTTCCGAACCATTATTCGCGATATCGACGTCAAGCCCGGCCAGTCGCACCATCCGGGTAAAGACAAGCTGATTGGTGCGATTGTCCTCCGCCAGCAACACGTGCAGGGGGCGATCGCGGGCAAACCGGGCGGTGATGCTTTCGATTGTTTCCGATTCGAAAACGCGGGGGCTTTCGGCGATCGTTTGCAACGGAAGCTGAACCCGGAAAATGGTCCCTGTCCCCGGAGTCGAAGTCGCGGCAATCGTGCCGCCCATCCCGTCCACGAGTTGCTTGCAGATCGCCAGTCCCAGGCCTGAACCGCCGAAGCGGCGGGAGATGGAGGTATCGGCCTGAACAAACGGGTCGAACAAACCGGTCATTTGCGCGGAATTCATGCCGATGCCGGTATCCGTCACCGTCCATTCGACGACGGCCTGGTCTGCTCTGCGCGACAGACATTCGGCGCGAACGGCGACGCCACCGGTTCTGGTGAACTTGACCGCATTTGAAACCAGATTGTGCAAGACCTGTCCGATGCGGTTGGCATCGGCCAGCAATCGCGCCGGCAGGTCGGCGGCCTGTGTGACGTCAAGCCGGATGCCTTTTTCCACCGCGATCGGCCCATGCACGCTGAGCGTTTCCTGCGTCAACGTGGCAGGTGAAAACGGAATGTGTTCAAAGGTCATGCGCCCGGCGTCGAGGCGGGAGAAATCCAGCACATCGTTGAGGATGCGCATCAGGATGCCGCCGGAGCCGTGTATCGCCAGAACGATCTGACGTTGTTCCGCCGGCATATCGTCGTCGAGAAGTGTGGTGGTCAGACCGAGCACCGCATTCATGGGTGTGCGAATCTCATGACTCATCATCGCCAAAAATGTCGATTTCGCTCGGCTGGCCGCTTCGGCGGCGCGCTGCAGCTCGCGCGCCTCGTCGGTTTCCTGGCGCAGGACCTGCATGCGCAGTTGCGCCTCGGCCTCGCGCTGGGCCGCGATGTTCTGCAAATTGGCAATGATCGCCAGCCGCATGTGATCGAGGGCCTTCATGAGATGGGCGATCTCGCCGGGTCCGGTTTGCGGCAGTTCGGTGTCGAGGTGCCCGGCGGCGATGGCGTCCGCGGCCACGACGGCGTCGCGCAGCGTCGGCAAAATGGAGCGGGCCAGCGCCAGCGCGATGCCGAGGGAAATGATCACCGCACTAACGGACGCAAACAGAACCAGGCGGTCGCCACGGTCAATCGATTGCTCAACGTCGTCGCGGGCCGCCAGACCGTCGGCCCCAAAACGATGAACCAGGGCTGTCAGGTCCCGGCTGACCGCTTCCAGTCCGGAAACAAAGCGAATCGTTGATGTTTCTTTGGTCAGACGCTGGAATTGTGCCAACAGGGCCTGACCCTGGGCGCGGGCCTTCGCGGTCATGGCCCGCTCGATCGCGACTTCCAGGTTGCTCATGACCGTTTGAAGATCGCCCACGGATTTTTCGATCGAAGGGCGCGAGGCCGGATTGGCGTAATCGGCTTCCAGCCGCACCAGACCCGTTTGCACCGCGGTGATGTAGGTCAGGCCAATGTAGGATTCATCGTAGATGGCCATCGCGCGCTCGCCCATGCGATGCTGCTGGTTGCGGGCGAAGAGTCCGAGACCGGCATTCAGCAACAGGAGCAGGCCACAGGCCACAATGATCCGGGCTTTGATGGTCATGACAGCGCGTCAGCCGGGTTGCCGGACGCCAATCGTTGCCTCCGGCGCAACGCGGCGGGTTCGATGTTCGAGTCCGCCGTCGAGACCGATTCGCGCCCTTCATCGTCGCGGCCAGCCGAACCATGACGAAGCCGGGATGGCATCTGGTCAGTGCCAATGGGCGTTGTTAGTGCGAGCGGCGATGGCGGTACTCGAGGCAAAAGCATAACCCGTTCCTTATCCTCCGGCGGCATGCCAGTGAGTGAAAGACATTCGAACGGTGAGGACGACCGCTCTCCTTCACGGCCGGATTCCGGCCCCGGTTCAGATTATAGCGTGAATAAGTCTTTTTTCATCGAAATGACGTTGTTTCGGTAAAGATACCGACGGCTACAATCTGTTTCTAAAGGGTCCGTGCCGCGCCGGTCCCGACACATTCCGTCGATCATGGTCGCTGTGAACAGCGAAATAGTTTGAGACTTCCCGCCGTCACGATGATGATTCAATTTGCTCATGATGAGAATGGATGCTCGGCATTTGTCAGGCGGGGTTTGCCGGGACCATCGTGCCTGAAATGGAACTCAGATAAGGACGGATCAGAACGGATGAGGTCCGACACCGGCGGACTAAACCGGATATCGTAGGCCTATTATTGGTGAGCCGCATATCGCGCTAAACTCGCCGGGTCGGACATTCGGCGCATCGCCAATAGGGCAGGATAATCAAGTGGCAATGTGTCCTAATCCGTTCTTATCCGTTCTGATCCGTCCTTATCTGAGTTCCCATTTCATCCACCGGCCTATCGATCCGGCTGATGCAGAGGAAGCGATGCAAGTCAGCGTGGCGCATGCCGGATGGACACCAAACGAGTGCGGCGGAGCCGCAACGTCATTCAGTAACGGCCGGCGTAAAGCAGGCTGCCCGGCGGCAGCGCAAAGGCACCATGCCCGACATGGGGCACACCGCGATCGTTGCGCAATTCGTATCGGACGCGGACTTCCGCGGAGGAAATGAGCAGCTTCTCGCGCTGCATCGAGATCCGATCGGCTTTCGCGAACACCAATCCGCCGGTGCCTGCGGGGGCAAGGGAGGCGTCGGTATGCGCGTCAGGGGCTGTCAGCAAGCCGCATGTGGCGGCCGCGACTATCAGGAAACGGCGAATAGACGAGCCCCAAGTCGTCTCCGTCACTTATCCCCGAACGCAGCCCGCCGCGCTTCGGTCGCCAGCCGGTCGGCACGTTCGTTCATGTCGTTGCCGTCATGGCCGCGCACCCATTTCCACTCCACCCGATGGATTTCCCCGGCCGCCAGGATGCGCTTCCATAGATCAATGTTGGCCACCGGATCGCCCACGGACCCGCGCCAGCCCTTGCGGACCCAGCCGGTGATCCAGCGGGTGATGCCGTTCTTGAGGTATTGGCTGTCCGTGTGGATCACGACATGGCACGGGCGTTTCAGAGACTCCAGCGCCTCGGCCGCCGCCGTCAGTTCCATGCGGTTGTTGGTCGTGACCGGCTCCGTGCCCGACAATTCCTTGACGACATTCCGAAATGTCAGGATCGCGGCCCAGCCGCCGGGGCCGGGGTTCGGCTTGCAGCCGCCGTCGGTCCAGACTTCCACGACTTTATCGGGATCGGGCGGCAGCGACACGACGATATCATCATAGGCCATAGGCGCGTCCATCCGTGGCAGACATGTGGAAACGCAGCCGGCGGAGATACTCCATCGGGTCCTTGCGAGTGACCATCGCGCCGGACGGGGTGTTCAGCCAGTCGAACACCCGGGTCAGCAGGAAGCGAATCGCCGCACCCTGGCACAGCACCGGCAGCGCGTCCTGTTCATCCTGCGACAACGGGCGCACCGACTGATAGCCGGCCAGCAGCGCCTTGCTTTTCGTCACGTTGAACGAGAAATCCGGCTCAAAGCACCAGGCGTTCAGGCAGATCGCAATGTCGTAGGCCAGCAGATCGGTGGCGGCGAAGTAGAAGTCGATGACGCCGGACAGCTTTTCGTCGAGGAAGAAGACGTTGTCGGGGAACATATCGGCGTGGATATGTCCGACCGGCAGACCGGCCGGCCAGCCTGACAGGATCGCGTCAAGCGACCGGTCCAGTTCCTGCGCCAGTCCGTCCTGGATTTCATCGGCTCGGGTTCGGCAGCGGTCGAGCAGGGGCAGCCAGGCTTGCGGACCGAGCGCGTTGCGCCGGGTTGGTGCGTAGCCGGCTCCCGCCAAATGCAGCTTGGCCAGTGCGGTTCCGACCGGGGCGCAGTGCGACTGCCGCACGCGCCGGGGCCACACGCCGGGCAGGAAGGTGGTGATCGCCGCGTGCTTGCCGCACAAATGCCGCAGCGCCAGGCCGTCGCTGCCATGCACCGGCTGCGGGCACACCAGACCGTGCAGCGCCAAATGCTCCATCAGGCCGAGGAACCAGGGCAGGTCGTCCGGATCGACGCGCTTTTCGTACAGCGTCAGGATGAAGTCGCCGGCCGTGGTGCGGAGGGAAAAATTGGAGTTCTCGACGCCCTCGGCGATGCCGCGGAAGGCGACCATGGTGCCGATGTCGTAGCCGGACAGGAAATCCGCCAACGCGTCGTCGGTAACCTCGGTATAAACCGCCATGGGCGGCTCAGTGCGTCCAGTTTTCGATGCGGCCGTATTTGAAATTGTCGGAATACGACTTTGGCTTGATCCGGCGGGTTTGCGGCAGTTCGACCTCGTACTGGATTCCGGCGCGGTCGGCGTAGGCGATCGCTTCCTCACGCGTTTCGAACGACAGCTTGACCTGGGTCTGGGTGTCGCCACCGCCGGTCCAGCCCATCAGCGGGTCGGCGACGCGGCCGTGCGAGGGAATGAATTCGAGTGCCCAATCCTGCGTCTTCGCCCAACCGGATTGCATGGCGGTCTTGGGCGGCTGGAAAATGCGGGCACGCATGGACAAAGTCTCCGTTAAGCTAAGTGGTCGGGGCGGCGGGACTCGAACCCACGACCTCCTGTACCCAAAACAGGCGCGCTACCAGGCTGCGCCACACCCCGACGGCAGGAACCGGCGGACCCTATGGGCGGCGGCGCTTCGATGCAAGCGGATTGACGGCAATCCAGGGGGGAATCGCACATCCGTGGCCCAGCCGGGCGTATTGGCGCCTGTCCGCACGGGTTACGCGGCCCGAATCTGCTGCAGAAACCCGTTCACCTGTCCGCGCAGCCGTTCCGCCGCCGAACCCAGCTCAACCGACGCCGCTTTCACGGCCCGGGATGTCGTGTCGGTGGCCTCGGCGCCGCGGGTAACGCTGGCGACGGTTTGGGACACTTCGCCGGTGCTGTGGGCGGCACCCTGCGTATTGCGGGCGATCTCCTGCGTCGCGGCACCTTGTTCCTCCACCGCGGCGGCGATCGATGTGTTGACGACGCTGACCTCGGCGATGGTGGCGCCGATCTTGCGGATGGCGGCGACAGCGGCTTCCGTGCCGCCTTGCACCGAGGCGATCTGCGACGCGATTTCCTCCGTCGCCTTGGCGGTCTGGGTTGCCAGCGATTTCACCTCCGACGCGACCACCGCAAAACCCTTGCCGGCGTCACCTGCTCGGGCTGCCTCGATCGTCGCATTCAGCGCCAGCAGGTTGGTCTGGGCGGCAATGTCGCTGATCAGTTTCACGACTTTGCCGATTTCAGCCGTGGCCTCGGCAAGCCCGCGCACCGTGTCGTCGGTCTGCCGCGTCTCCTCCACGGCGCGCGAGGCGATGGTGGAGGCATGCGCCACCTGCCGGCTGATTTCGGATATCGACGAACTGAGTTGTTCGGTCGCGGCCGCGACGCCCTCCACATTGTTGGTTGCCTCCCGCGCCGCGGCGACGGCGGTGTTGGCCTGGTCCTTGCTGCGGTCCGCGATCCCCTGCATGTCGTTCGCCGCCCGGTCCATCTTCGCCGACGCGTCGCCGAACCCGTTCAGCGCCATGCTCACCTCGGCATCGAAGGCGACGACATGCGCTTCGGTCGATTTTTGGCGGGCGTTCGCGCGCTGATGATCCTGGTGTTGTTCCGCTTCCAGCCGTGCTTTGTCCACCGCCTGCCGCTGAAAGGTTGCCAGCGCCCCCGCCAGGGCACCGATTTCGTCGCGACGGTCGGTGAACGGGGCCTGAACCGACAGATTGCCGCTGGCGAGTTGCGCCATGGCGTCGCGCAGCACATGCAGCGGGCGAATGACGCGCCGGCTGACCGTCAGCAGACTGAAGCCTGACATCAGGACGGCGACGATCAGCAGTCCGCTTTCCAGCATCAGTGCGGTTTGCGCCGAGGCATGCGCCGACGACGCGTGATCGTTGGCCTCGAACAGCGCCGCCTCGGCCACCGTCAGTGTGGCGGCGAGCCGCGGTACGGTGATCGGCGACCATTGATCGGCGATCAGTTCGGGCTTGCCGCCCTCGGTCAACGCGGTCAGCAGGCGTCCGCGCAGCGCCAGATAATCCGGATCGTAGAATTGCCGTTTGGCCGTGGCGACGCTGTCGGTAAACCGAGCGGGCAGGGGAAGGCCGACGATGACGTCCTCGAACGATGCCCAGAGCGCGTCGCTGGCGCCAATATAGGCGTCAAACTTCTGCCGCGCATCGTGCGGCACCTTTCCGGCGGCGAGACCGGTGGAGATGATCAATGACGCTTCGCCGGCGCTGTTCCGCGTGGCCCAGGCGAGTTGCTTGACCTCCAGCATCTGGTCGATGAACCCGTCCAACTCCTTCACCCGGGCAAACAATTGCGCGGAGATTTGTTCCAGGTTGGTCTGGAGGGCGAGACTCTCCGCCACGTAGTCTTCCCCCAGTTTCGCTCGGCGGCTGGCTTTTGGCCCGGCCACACCGGTCCAGTATTCAGCCTGGAGGGCGGTCAGGGTTGTCAGTGAGCGCTGCAATGTGGGCAGCGACTGATCGCGGCCGGGGAAGGGGATGTCGGCCAGTTGCTCGATCGACGCCTTTAAGGCCGGCATTTCTTCGTCGCGCAGCGTCGTGAGGAACGCCTTGATCTCCGGCTTGATGGGTTCGTCGGCATTCCAGGTGCGCAAGGTCGAGCTGCGATCGGTCCGGGTGGCAACGAGCGCGCGGAACATCTGGCCGGAGACAGTGGTGATCTGCGAGGTCAGGCTGGCGGCCTGCATTTGCCGCCATGTGTCCCAGACGCGCGTGGAGAGGATCGCGACGGCGAGGCAGGCCATCGCGGTCAGAACGGATTTGAGCAGCGTCGCGGAGGACAGACGATTCAACAATGGAATTCTCATCGGACAGGATGAAAAAACGTTACGAAAACCAGTATGGGAATGTCTAACAAAAACGTCAGATTTACGCGGAAATATTGCGACAACCAGGCGGTTGCCGGGTTGGTACTTGCACGTTACGGGTATAATCGTTTTAGCGATTAACGCCAACCGTCGTTGACATTTATATGCTGTCATTCCACTTTAGTCATGGCCCGGCCCACTTTAGTCACGGCCCGGCTTGTCCGGGCCACCCGTGACTTGACGGTGCCGCGATAGTTGGCCCGGACAAGCCGTGCCATGACAAAGAGGGGCGGAGAGGCAGCCTCAACGGCCGCTGCGGAATTGTCCCTTCAGCTCAAGACCGGGCGGGTCATCTCTTTCGAAATCCGATCGGTGGTTCGGTTTTTTCCTCGCTTTGTCGTTTTTGCAGGTGAGACGCTTAAGCAGTGGTTTCGGTCGCAATCAACATGCGTGCCCCCCGTGCGAGAAGGGCGGAGCGGCTGAGGCCCGTGCGTTTGGACACGTCGTCGATGCGCGCGAGCAGGCCCTCATCCAGGCTGATGTTGACCCGAAGGGCGCGTCCTTTGATTTCGACCGGGACCAACAGGGCGTGCGGATCGTGCAGGCCGGTGCGGTCGTACTCCGGCAGGGCGTCGTCGTCGATCGAACGCGGCAGAGCTTCGCCGTCGTGCTCCATGTCCTCGACGACGGTCGCGAGGGCGTCCTTGGCCTGACGCATCACATCGGCCATTGTCTCGGCGGTGGACGTCACTCCCGGGAAGGCGGGAAAGAGAATGGACCACCGACTTTCGCCGAGATCTCGGTCCGCGATCGCCAAATAGTATTTTGTTGCCATACACGCTTCTCCGGTTCAGCGTTGCGGCGGATACTCCCAGCCGGCCTGTGCACAAATGGCACGCAGCGTGCCGGTCGGAATGTCGCCCGTGTGGTTCGAAACCACGACGCGGCGGCCGTCCTTTTTGAAGATCGTATGGGCGCCCTTTCCGGTCCGCGCCACCCAGCCTTCGCGGCGGAGCCGATGTATGGTCTCGCGAGGGGTTACCGGTACCTTTTATTGTGTAAATTTACACAAAATTGGTGGCCGACGCAATGGCGCGGCATCCCGTTATTCCCGCGTTCCTCAGCCGTCGGCACCAGGTGATCGTTCGCTATGGCGCGTTGCCGAAAATCCGCTGCTTCACGGTGTCGCCGACCCGGATATCCAGTTTCGCCGTCAGCCCGCCGGCGAGTTCCAGCGTCGCGCGCACCGGGCCGTGGCTGTCGATCACCGCCAGGCTGCGGGGCGTGGTGTTCTCCGCGATCGCTCGGATCGAGCCGTCGGCGTTGATGAACACCATGTCCAGCGGCACCAGCGTGTTGCGCATCCACATCTGCGAGTCGTGCGCGAACCCCCAGTCGAACAGCATGCCGCCGTCCTCAGGGACGCTGGTGCGGAACATCTCGCCGACGATCTGTTGCTCCTGCTTGATGGCCATTTCCACGTTGAACACGTGTTCCGGGCCGCCGTGGCCAACGATGATCAGTTTCTCCTTCGGCAGTTCGGGCTGCGGGCCGGTGGGCTCCGGCGACTGCGCCCATGTCGTCAGGGCGGGGATGGCGAACGGCAGGGCGGCGGCGAGCGCCAGCAGGTAACGGCGTTTCATATGATGGAAATCTCCCGGGTGAGGTGCCGTATGGCGTCGCGGATCGGACCGGTGCGTGGCGGGTCGAGCAATGTCGAAAACCAATGCTCCGGCGGGTTGCGCCCGGCCGCCCGGTCGAACGTCAGGGCGCGCAGGCCCGCTTCGGCTTCAGGCGGCAGGCGGCCGGGAATGGAATGGTTGTTCAACGTGCCCCAAATCAGTGCCCAACAGCGGCCTACGGTCCAAGGGTTGTAGCCGCCGCCGCCCAGGACCACCAGACGGGATGTGCGTTGCATCAAAGCCTGAACGACCGAGCGGTGGCTGTTGTTGGACAAGGATAATTTGGCCAGCGGGTCCTCTTCCAGCCCGTCCGCGCCGGCCTGAAGCATAATTGCCTGCGGTTGCAGGCGGTCGATCAGAGGCAGGATGGCGGTTTGCATCACATGGTCAAACTCGGAGTCGTTGCAGCCCGCGGGAACGGGAACATTGCGGGCCGTGCCCCCCGCCGTGTCGGTCGCGGCGCCGGTGAACGGCCACCTTGCGTGCTCGTGCAGGCTGATGGTGAAGACGCGGGGATCGTTGTCGAACGCGTCCTGAACGCCGTCGCCGTGATGGGCGTCGATGTCGAGATAGACGATCCTGTCCAGCCCGAGGTCGAGCCACGTCAATAACCCCAGCACGCAGTCGTTCAGATAACAAAACCCGGAGGCTCGGTTTGGCCGGCCGTGGTGGGTGCCGCCGCCGGGGCAATGAACGTGCCGGCCTTCGGCGGCCAGCTTAGCTGCGAGCATGACGCCGCAGGCGGAGGTGGCGGGGCGGCTGAAGACCTCCCGATAGACCGGATTTCCGTCGGCGCCGATGCGGAAGCGGGTGCGGATGGCGTCGGTGACGGACTGATTGCGTTCGGCCTGGCGGAGGGCGGTGATGTAGGCGGGGTCGTGAAAGCGAGTCAGTTGGTCGTCGGTGGCCATCGGCGCGTCGCGATACACGTCGTCCGGGAGCCAACCGAGCGCTCGGCACAGGTCGGTGCAGACGGAGACTCGCGGAACGGCGAGCGGGTGCTTCGGGCCGTAGCTGGAATTTCGGTAGATCTCGCTGCCGACGTAGAGGGGAATCATGGGGTTTGATTGCCCATTCTGCCACCAGGCCGTCAAGGCAGGGGACTCCGTTGCGAACCGGCTGGAGGGCCGATCCGCAGAGGAGAGCGGTCAGATCAGAGCGACGATGATCGGACCCAGAAGCGTCAGCGTGACCTGTGCGATGGAGTAACTGATCGCATAGGGCAGCGTCGGCACACTGCTTTGGGTTTTCTGGATCAGCATCCCGAAGGTCGGGTCGGCGCTGCGAGAGCCTGCCAGCGACGACGCGAACACCAGAACGTTGTCGTAGCGAAGAACGTAACGCCCGAAGACATAGGTCAGCAGCAACGGCACGATCGTGACGATCGCCCCCAGGGCCAACAACGTCGGGCCGTCGCTCAGGAGTTTCAAAAAGGCCTCCCGGCCCGCCTGAAGCCCGACGACCGCGATGAAGCCGGACAAGCCGATGTCGCGCAGAACCTGAGCCGAAGCCGACGGCAACGCCCCAAATGTCGGATGCTTTGCTCGGGCCCAGCCGAATAGCAGCCCCGACACCAGCACGCCGCCGCCGGTGCCCAGCGACAGAGGCACACCCAGCCGCACGACGATCATCCCGATGAGCACGCCAACCAGAATGCCGAAGCCGAGATACACAAGATCGGTGGTGATATCGGGAACGACCTCATAGCCGACCTGTTTGGCGGCGAGGCTGACTTCCGCCGGTGTGCCGTAAAGCCGCAGAACGTCGCCATGGTGTAACGGTGTCTCCGGCAAAACCGGAAGCGGAAGCTGCATGCGCGTGATGGCCGTCGTATAGACGCCGTGGCGCGTCTTCGCACCGATAAGGCCACGCAATTTGGCCAGGGTTATGCCGCCGGCGCCCTTGCGGGTGAACACGACGTCCCGTGATTCGATGACCAGTTGGGGGTTTTTCAGCGCGTCGGTCTCCGGCCCGGTGAACAGTCCGGCCGACACGACCGCGGACCTGTGACCGATGACTTCGACCTCATCCCCGGCCATCAGACAAAGGTCCGATGCCAGGACCATGGTCTTGCCGGCCCGTTGCACGGATTCGATGGCCGCTTCACCGTGCACATCGTTTTCGATCATACCCACGGTGCGTCCAGCGGCGGCGTCCACGCGAAACGTCCGGCCGAGCAAAGCCGGAAATGCGCTGGTTTGGTCGCTGTCGAGTGTTCGATCCGATCCCAGCTTGGCTTCCGCGCGCCGAGCCTCGTCTTTCAGGTTCACGCGGGCCAGTAACGGCATGCCAAATACGCAGAACAGGATCGGCCCAATAACGCCGAAGATGTACGTCGCCGCATAGCCGACGGCGACGTTGGTTTGCATCTGCGCGATGTCCTTGGCTGGCAGGGCCAGGCGAGCGATGGCGTCGTCGGCTGTCCCCAGGATGGCCGATTGTGTCAGCCCGCCTCCCGCCAGGCCAGCGGCGGTGCCCGGATCGAGTTTGAACGCCCGCGCCAGCACCAGAACGGTCACCAGGGCCGTGCCGGACAGAACAAGCGCCATCGACACTTCCTTTAGGGCCGATCGATTCAGCGAATTGAAGAACTGCGGCCCGGCGATGTAGCCCACGGTGTATATGAAGAGCGCGAACATCACGACCTCCACATCCGAACTGATCGTTACGCCGGCCTGACTGACCAGCAAGGCCGCGACGAGCGTCCCGGCCGTGCCGCCCAACTGAAATTGTCCGATTTTGACGTTACCGATCAGGTAGCCAAGACCCAGCGACAGAAAAAAGGCCGCCGCCGGGCTTTCCTGAAATAAGGAATGTAAGTATGTCATTGTGACGATCCCCCTTTGGATTGACGGATCAGCACTTCGGAAGGTGGAAATCGAGGGCCAGTCCGCCCAGCGACGTTTCTTTGTATTTCTCCATCATATCGGCACCGGTTCGGCGCATCGTGTCGATGACGCGGTCGAGCGATACGTAATGCGGCTGTTGGCTGTCCAGGGCCAGACGCGCCGCTGTCAGGGCGTGGACGGCGGCCATCGCGGTGCGCTCGATGCAGGGGATCTGGACCAGGCCCTTGATCGGATCGCAGGTCATGCCGAGCATGTGTTCCATGGCGATTTCGGCGGCGGTTGCGATCTGGTCGGCGGTGCCGCCCAGAGCGGCGACGTAGCCTCCGGCTGCCATGGCGGCGGCGGAGCCGATTTCAGCCTGACAACCGCCATCCGCGGCGGCGAAGGTTGCATTGCGCTTAATCAGGGAGCCGACGGCTGCGCCGGTCAGCAGAAGGTCGAACGCCCCCTGTTCGGTCGCGTGTTGGGCGAATTTTTCGTAGAAGGTCAGGACTGAGGGGATGACACCCGCCGATCCCAATGTCGGTGCGGTCACGGATCGGCCGCCTGCGGCGTTTTCCTCACCGACCGCGATGGCATAGAAGGCAATCCAGTCGAGCACGGCCAGCGGATCGCCCGATGATTCCTCGCCGCGGTCATGTAATTCCTTATACATCCCGGGTGCTCGGCGTACTAAATTCAGGCCGCCGGGCAGGACGCCTTCATGGGCTTTCCCGGCCTCGACCGCGTCGCGCATTGTCTTGAGAATAAGGCGTAAACCGGCGGTAATTTCGGCATCGCTGCGCCAGCAGCGTTCGTTCGCCATTTGAATGCCGGTGATGGTCAGGTTGGCTGCCTTCGCCATTTGCAGCAGTTCTTCGCCCGATTTGAAATCGTATTTGGCGGGGGCTTTTTGTTTTGCCAGCGCCTTGCCGAGGAGTTCCTCCTGCGTGACGACAAAGCCTCCGCCGATCGAGAAATAGACTTGCTCGACGAGCACTTTTCCGTCGGAGTCATAGGCTTTGAAGCGAATGGCGTTCGACGCGCCCGGCAAGGTCTTGCCTTTCAGGAACACCAGGTCTTCGGGTTCGTTGAACGCAACCGCATGCGAACCGAGCAGCTTGATGGACTTGCTGATTCGGACGTCCGCGACGAGGCCGGCGATTTTGGCCGGATCGACCGTGTCCGGTTTTTCACCCATCAGGCCCAGAAGAATCGCGCGATCCGTGCCGTGGCCGATGCCGGTGAGCGCCAACGACCCGAACAACTCGCACGACACCCGGTGGGCGGTCTTCATCAGGTCTTTGTCATCCAGCAGATGCGCGAACAGGGCGCCCGCGACCATCGGGCCCACGGTGTGGGAACTGGATGGGCCAACGCCAACCTTGAAAATCTCGAAAACGCTGTTTGCCATTTTGGATGTTCCTCTTGGATTGGTCCGGTGCTATTCTGTGTTGGACGCGTGTTTGCTCGGGCGTCTTTGCTTTGCGCCGGAAATGCATTGAACGGGACGGGTTACGTCGTCACCTGTCTGGACATGATGCCGGCCCGGGACGACAAGCAGCATCGGAAACTACCTATGCGGGCGGGGCACGATGATGTCGCATGTCAGCGAGTCGGCTCCCGTCCCCGCGTTCCTCAACAGTCCACTGGAACCATCGGGCCGATGCGACTAACCTCGTCCATTATGGTCGCGTCGCCCGCCTGGAGCATGATCCCATCTTTTTTCCGCCGCGCCGTGGTGTGCCCCGATCCGTCATGGTTCGGCTTGTCCGGGCCACATGGGCTTTGACGGTGCCGCGACAGGTGGAACCATGATGATCGAGGGATGCCGGGGCGGTTCCAATCAACGCGAAAAGGTTCTGGCGACGTCGAAAATCGGTGTTCGGACAGGGATGTTGCTGGCGGTTGTCCTTGCGGCGCCGGCTGCATTCGGCAACGAGGTCTGCCGGTTCGCCGGCACCACCGATTATTCGGGGCAGGCGGCCATTACGACGAATGTGGCGACCACCGGCGATGTGACTCGCGTCGACGTCGCCATTACATTCCATGCGAAGCGGCTGTATCTGATCGACATTCAGTATCTGCTGGAAGAGGTCAGCACCTGGCGGGCCGGAGCGCTGCAAAGCGTGTCTGTCAACAATCGCTATGCGGTGGATGATCACATCGTGCGCCAGCTCTGGGATGACTTTCAGCGCGGTTCGGATGGACTGCAGGCGCGGCGGGTGCAGGCGAAGACCCTCGACGATCTGCGGCGGATGCATCCGCACTTCGTTCAGCATTGGGATCCCGTGACGTTCGGGCGGCCGTGGCTACAGGACTATACGGCGGCCCCGCCGGAGCGCCGAACGGATTTGGACCTCCCATCGCCCCCGGCGGGCGTGCGCTCGCCGCTGGCGCTGGCGTTCTATTGGATACGGTGGTTGCCGAACGGCGGTGCGGATGTGCCGGTGTTCTTGCCGGGGTGGAAGAAGGATAAGGTGATGGATGTGCGGTTTGACGCCTCGCCTTCGCCGGCTGGAACGGTTTGGCACGTCCCGTTGCATCACCCGTCATTGACGTCCGATCAGCTATCCTCGGCCACGGCTTTAACGTCCACCGACCATCATTTGATGCGGTTGTCATTCGACCTGCACGGGCCGGCGGGATCGGCGGGCGGGCTGGTTGAGCAAAGGGGGTGTGTGGGTTCCGCCGGTACGCCATAATTCTTGTTGGCTATGAGGGCGAGGATCGCCATGTGCGCGGACAGGGTGGCGCAGGTGATCCACTCCCAGAAGGCGAAGCTGAGCCAGACGGGGACCCCGCGGGTACGCCAGGTGAGGTTGACCCAGGGCATCGCGGGCAGGGCGTAGAAGACATAAGCCTGCGCCAGGCCCGCCAACAGGATGGGCAACACCGCCGATCCCGCCAGGAGCGATGCCCATCGCGCGTGACGGGACAGTCTTCGCTCGATCGTCCGAAACATCATGACGATCAGCCCAAGGCACAGTCCGGCAAACGCCAGGACGGTCAGGAGTTCGTGGCCCTTTCGAAGTGGCAGCACCGACTCCGGCAACGCCGCCGAACCGGCCATGAAGATGATCCCGAACTGGAACGCTTTGATCCCGGCGGGGCGTTGGGCGGGGGGCAATAGCGCGCTCCAGGCCAATCCGCACAGGCTGGAGGCCACGATCCCGGCGGCTGCCCACAGATGTCCGGCGGGGTTGCGGGGGGCGGCGAACAGGTTGGACAACGGCATGTACCGCCAGTCGTATTCGGACGGATAGCGATGCGCCGCCATCAGAACGCAGGCCCAGAAAGCGAGTACACCGGCCAGTGCTGTTATGGCGGAGGCTTGTCCGCGACGGTTCGTGTGCCGGGGGTTGGGTATGACATTGAGGCCGCGCGCGGTCATAGGCCCGGCGGACGCTCAGACGCCGTGCGCCCGCGAACGACGCATACGCATGGTGTCGTGGCTCTCCGGCGTGCCGTCGTGGAAGCTGCCGAACCACTTATCCAACGGCACTGTCCCGTCGCCACCGTAATTGCACTCGAAATAGCGGTGATGCAGGTAGTGGAAATAGCGCTGGCCAATCGAGTAAACATTGTCGCGTTTCGTCAGCAGCTTGTGGAATCCCACATGGCCGATGGCAGGCGCCAGGCCGGTCGTTTGAATGTGGAAAATCGCATGCAGCGGATGCGACAGCAGAACCCAGTGCAGCAGGATGCCGCTGAAATAGATGACATGCTCGACGGGGTGCATGGACATGCCTGACCACGGTCCGATGTCGGTGTTTTTGTGGTGCAGCGAGTGGTAGCGTTTATACAGGAAGGGATAATGCAGCAGGCGATGTATTAAATAGAAATGGGCATCGCGGATGATTGGGATCGCGCAAAACAGCAGCACGAAATAAACTGGATGCGCCTCCCAGTTCAGCATCGGTATGGTGCCGTTGGCAAACGCCCATAGCGTAACGACCTCGTAGGCGGTCCAGATGCCGACGCCGCTGATCGCGGTCCAGAAGACGTTCTCGCGAACCTGGTTGCCGAACAGGAAGCGGCGATGCGACACCGTCGGCTCCCGCCGGTTCAGCATATAGCGGGTGCCCTGGGCTTTCTGAATGTAGAACCGGTAGTGGAGTCCGCCAAAGACCAGCACCGTCAGCCCGAGGTTGCGGGCGTAGATGAGGGCGATCCAATCCCAATGAAATGCCGCCATGCGCGACAGCGCGGGCGTGAAGGCGAACCACGTCAGGATGGCGAGGCCCATATACAGAATGTTCAAAGGCAGAAAATAACCGGGATAGCCGAACAGGAATTTTGCCAGCGCGACAGGACGCGGCGGCCAGACGAAGACCGGCGGTGTGGCGATCGGCGTCGCGGGTGGCGTGTCACCTCGGCTGGACATGACGCCGGCTGCAATGTCGGACATGGGATCCTCTTTTTGGCATTTCCCGGGTGGCCGCCTGATGCGACGGCCTGGCAGCCAGGATGGCCGCAAGGCGGAGGTTTAGCAACCGTACGGTGACGGTTGCGGGCTGCAATGGGCCTTATGCGTTCCCCGCGTTCAGCGTCGCATCGTTCAACCGCGTCACCAGAGTGCTGTGGAGGCAAGCCAAGTTTGTATCCGGATCGGGAGCAAAACATAATGTCCCGCGGCCCTTGTTAATCAGGTTAGCCGATCGATCTTAGAGGTGTCCGGCATGGTGCCTGAAGGAATAATAATGCCAATCATTCACCAAAAATGCCGGTACGCTCTTCTGGCCGCCTTCGGTGCGGGTGCGGCAATGGCATCCGTCCCGGCAAATGCCGAGATGCCGGCGCCCGACCCATATAACATCGTAACCGTACAATCCGAAAACGACAGCGTCGCCCACACGGACCGGAATTATTCCGCAGGTATTCGCCTGGGTTGGACCTCGCCAAATGTGGATTCCAAGGGAAACAGTTATCTGCCGGATTTTCTGGTCAATTTGGACAAAGATATTTGGGGCGAGGGCCGGCAACGCCTTTCGCTCGACATTTCCGACTCTATTTTTACCCCAAAGAATACCAACGCTGTCACTCCCGATCCCAAGGATCGGCCCTATGCCGGCGTGATGCTCGGCAGTGCGTTCCTGCTGCATGACACCCTCACCTCCCGCAGCCTGATCGGCATCAGCCTGGGGGTGCTCGGTCCGTCATCGCGCGCGCAGGACATCCAGAATGGATTTCACGACCTGATCAAGGACCCGGAGGCCCTGGGCTGGGGGCACCAGATCAAGGATATGCCGATCGGGCAGGTCTTCGTCGGCCGAACCTTGCGATACGAACTGACGTCCAACCCCGGCACCGGCGTTGACGTTGACGTTTTGCCATCGGCTTCGGCCGGTGCCGGCTCGCTGCGCGACTACGCCCAGGCCGGGCTTCAGTTTCGCATCGGTCAGGGCCTGCAATCGGATTTTGGCACAACCCGCATTCGCCCGGGCCTGAGCGGGTCCGACGCCTACACGCCGAACCGAGACTTCGTCTGGTATTTCTTCGCAGGCGTTGACGGTCAGGCGATTGCCTGGGACGCGACCCTGGACGGCAATCCGATCCACACCGGGGCGCACGTGTCCCGTCAGCCCTTCGTCGGCGAAATTGAAGCCGGCATCGCTGTGATTTACCACGGTGTGCGGGTCACCTACACCCATGTCGCCCAAACACCAGAATTCTATGGCCAGCGCGGTGGATTGTTCCAGTTCGGATCGCTCGCCGCGTCCGTGCGTTTCTAAATACCAGGCCCTACCGTCAGGCCCCCGGCGCGGTATTGCGCCGGGGATTGCTCTCGATCGCCAAGGTGCTGTCGGTGATGGCTGTGTCGTTTGGACCAGTGTTGCCGTAGGCGGCGCCATGATGGTCAGGCGTCGTTGGAATTGATTTCGATTGGATTAACATCCTCGCGCTTTTTCTGTTTCACCAGAGGCGTGGATGGCGAGCGTCCGGCCGCCACGACGATCGGACGTTTCGACGAAGCCGATTTCCACCTTGTTGCCGTTTCTCGCTGCCTGCTTTGCCGGCGATGTCATCGAGCGATCACCGCCTCGGAAGGGCCGACCACGTTAGGTGTGGTAACTTTTCTTATCGCCCCCCTTGCATCCACCACCAGGCTCCCCAACCTCCTCCGATATTGAGAACAAACAGTGAATTAAAGCCCATGCCCGACCCGTCCACCGAAGCCGCGCCACCGTACAACCCCGACGCCATCTTCCACCCCAACGGCCCGCTCGATCCGCACTGCGTGATCGAGGCCGTCGCCGCCATCAAGCGCGCCCTGCCGATCACCCCCGGCGAACCGCACGACGCCGTCAGCCGGCGCGTGCATGCCGCCTTGCGCGGCCTCTCCGCGCTGCACGCCCGTGATGAAATCGAGCTGATGCTCGGTGTGCAGGCCCTGTGCGCCTACCACGCCGCGACTGCCTGCTGGCGGCTCGGCATGAACCTGACGCTGCCGCACGGCGACGGCACGCGGCACATCGCCACCGCCGCCAGTGCCGCGCGCACGTTCGATTCGATGCTGCGGGCGCTGGAACGGCGGCAGGCGAAGCCGCTGGCGGTGCCGGTAGGCCGTCCGGACTCGCAGGACTGGCAGGCCACCGACCCCGCGTGGCAAGAGATGTGCACGATCGAGGCCGGTGATTTCCTGCGCCCGGCCGCCCGCCAGCTCGATCCGTCCAAAGGCAGCGACGACGAGATTCTGGATGCGACGTATTTCGACACCGAGGACGATCTCGACCTCAGCACCGTCGAGGGCATCCTGCCGGGCGGCGGCATCATCGTCCCCGAGGAGCCGACGCCGGCGCAGGCCGCCTATATCGAGCGGCGGCTGCGACTGATTTACCAGCGCGAGCGCGAGGAAAACCGCCGCAACGGGATCATGAAACCGACGCGGTTCCGGCCGCTGCACGACGGGGATCTGGTGCCATGAGCGCGCTGTCATCCTCGGCCGAGGACACGCCGCCGGGTCCGTTGCTAACGTTCGTCCTGACGATGCTGGCGTCGATGATGGCGCCGGCGCTGGCCGACGCGGCACTGGCCCGTCTGGCGGCGCGCGAGGCGGTGGAGATGTATCGAACGCGCGGGCGCGACGAATGGCTGACGATCGGGCAGATCGTGGGGTTCGCGGTGGCGGCGCTGGATACGCTGCGATTGTCGATGCCGGCGGAGGTGCCGGTGCCGCTGAAACTGCGGCTGCGGGGTAACGCGAACGGGTTGAACCGGTCATCGTGCGCGTGCCGGCGGCTGTTGGAGACGGGCCGGGCTTGCGAGCGGGTGGGCAGCGTTGACGCGGAGGCGGGCGCCGATGGCGGGGCCGATCTGGTCACGGAGACTCCGGTGACCGGCGGGTTGACCGGGACGGATTGGGCCGATGCGATGCAGACCGTGGCGGCGACGCTTGTCGCGGGCGCGGCGACGGTCTCGTCCGAGCAGCGCGAGATCGACGCGGTGTGGATCGAGGCGCTGAACGGGGTGGGCGCTGAGCTGCGGGCGGGTCCGCCGTCCGAACCCGGGGGCACGCGATCGAGGTTGATGGCGACGTTCGGGTCTGGCGGGCCGCCGGGATTGTTCAGTAAGGGTAAGCGAAAGCGAGGCGGGTCGAAGCGGCGGCGCTCCGGCTGAGGGGCGGGATGCCGCGCCTCACCACAAATGTCTGACAATGTCTTATCGCGAAACAACCCATGACTGATTACGTCGTCGGCGGTACTGGCTTCATCTGCGTCCGAACCATCCCGTTGCCGGTCGCACGTTGAGGTCGTCCCGCACCACATGTCGATTGATTTGAAGCTTTAACGACGTGACAGGCGGTTTCTTCGGCGTTAGCCTCCCACACGTATCCGCGACGCAGAACGTCGAAACGGGGGGCCAAACCGTGGCAACTTTCTCCGGCCTCTGGGCCAGCTTCTGGGACTGGCTGGAGCTTCATCCGGCCTCCACTTTTCTGTTTCGCGGTCAGGCCGACAAAAGTCCGATCGTTCCGAAGATTGGCCGCCGGGTTTATGACTACGCGCCTGCCAGGGAAAGAGATTCACATAACGCGTTCGTTAGGGCGGCGCGTCCGTTTCTGTCCATGCCGCTCACCTCGGCTTGGGAATGGCTGGCCCTGGCGCGGCACCACGGTGCCCCAACCTGGCTGACCGACTGGTCAACCTCGCCGCTGGTCGCCGCCTGGTTCGCCGTGACCTCCTATCCCGAGTTAACAGATGCGGCGATCTTCGCGCTGGATCTCAATGGTGCGGTTGAAACCATCGACATCACGACCGGCCTGTCGGCGAACGGAGCCCGGTTCGACGACCCGTTCGCGATCAAAAAGGGAGTCTATCTTATTGAAACCGCACCGGTTTCAGCGCGCATTACCACCCAGCGCGGCATTTTCAGCGATCACGGCAACCCGACGGCAGCGCTCCCGATACCCACCGCCGATACTTTCGACATCCCCAATACATTCCGAGGCGAATTTCAGGGGCGGCTTCTCGATTTGGGGATCGACGCTTCCCATACCTTTCCGGACCTTGATGGATTATGTAAAACTCTGGACTGGAAGCTCAAATCCGGTCGCGGCTTCTCAGCGATCACTTAGGGGGCTCCATGGCTGAAAAGCAATCTCCCGCTCAGACTGGCCCGCGCGTCATCGGCGCCGTGCCACTTGGGGTGACGAAAAAGGTGACCGCCGACATCGTTCGGGCATTTCGTAAGCAATTGAGCGAGACTGGTCGCGACGTGAACGTGAAGGCGCTGCGATTTATACCGTCCTCGCGAACGGCGACGGAGTCCGACTCATTTCAGGTGATTGCCAGCAATTTTATCGAAATCATTCCTGGAAAAAACGCATCGCCCCGCTATGAGACAGTGGAGTCTGTCGTGACGGTCGGCCGGCAGGGGGGTGTCCAGAAACTCGAAGGTCTTATGATTCCGGCACTGCGACGCGTGGCATCCTGAACGCCTGGCTGTGGCTGAACGTCCAACTCTTGCCCCCAACCCCGATCCGGGGAATCCTTTCCCCAAATCCAAAGGGGGGAACCAATCCATGACTGTTTTCGTCGTCGGCGGCACCGGCTTCATCGGCACCCGCGTTATTCCGCTGCTCGTCGCGCGCGGTGAAAGCGTGGTCTGCATGGACATAAACCCGCACACCGCCAATTTTTCCGCGTTCGGAGACAAGGTGAAAGTCACGCGCGGTGACGTCACCCAATTCGACGACGTCATCAACCAGATGGATGCCTCCGGCGCCGACCGGGTCATGAATCTGTCCTACAACCTCGGCCAGGACCTGCCGCCACACCTTGCCACCAAGCTCAACATCGTCGGCATGGACAATTGCTTCGAGGCCGCGCGGATTTTGAAAATCAAGCACACCGTCTATGCCAGCTCCCTGGCGGTGAATGGCCAGCAGAAGCATTTCGGCGACCGTCTGGTGACCGAGGACGATCTGCACCGCGGCGACTACCAGTACGCGATGCACAAATCGTTCAACGAATTCCAGGCCAAGGACTATGTCGCCAAATTCGGTATGACGATCACCGGCATCCGCCCGGCCAACGTCACTGGACCCGATAAAGTGCGCGGCTCTGTCGATCACGTGAACTGCATCACCCGCCCGGCCCGTGGCGAACCCATCGAGTTCCCGTTCGCTGACGCCATGCGCTGCCCGATCCACGTGGATGACATCGCCGAGGTGTTCGTCCGCGTCATCATGACCGACAAGCCGGCGCACCAGATCTACAGCTCCGGCGGTCAGGTGATCAGCATGGGCGACCTCGCCGCGATGGTGCGCGGCTTCCTGCCGGACGCGCACATCACCTTCGCGCAGCAAACCGGCGGCAAGGAAAGCTCCGGCAATTATCTCATCGACAACACACGGCTGGTGTCAGAGTTCGGCGTGCAATACCGGCCGTACCGAGAGCGTGTGCTGCAAATCATCAACGCCGTTCGGCAGGAACAGGGGTTGGCGCCCATTGCCGGGTAAGACACCAGTCTCGCTATCGCCCGATCACCCGCCGGAACAGCGCCAACTGACCGGCCGTCGTCGCGTCCCAACTGAACGGCTCCGCATAGGCGCGCGTCGCGGTTCTGGACGGCAGGTTCGCAAACAACTGCCGCACCCCCGCCGCAACGCCGTCCGGCGTGTTGGATTCGTAGATCACGCCAGCGGCCGGTTCCTGCACGACCTCGGGGTTGCCCCAGATGTTGGCGGCGACGACCGGGGTGCCGCAGGCCATCGACTCCAGCAGCACGTTGGCCCAGCCTTCGCGTGACGATGCCAGCACCGAGGCATCCGCCGCACCGTACAAGTCCGGCAACTCTTTGTGTGGCCGCGGGCCGAGCAGCCGGACCCGGTCACCCAGCCCAAGCGTTTCGATCAGGGCTGACAGCCGGCCCCGCTCCGGTCCCTCGCCGGCGATGATCAGCTCGAAACCCGGAAGCTGGAGCATCGCCTCAATGGTGCGGTGGTGGCCTTTTCGTTCAATCAGGCCGCCGACCGAGATCAGTGTCGGACCCTTCAGGCCCAGACGAGACCGGATCGCGGCTCGATCGGCGGGGGGACGGAACAGGTCGGTCTCCACCCCGTTGCGCAGAACGGTGACTTTATCGTCGGGCGCGCCCAGATCCACCAACACCTGTTTCAGGGCGGCACTGACGGTAATCAGCGCGCTCGCGTCGCGAATCGCGCCTTGAATCAACCCGCGCGGCACCCGGTATTGCGGGATCAGATTCACATCCGTCCCGCGTGCGGTGATGATCACGGGCAGGCCGAAGCGGCGTCCGATCCATGCGGCGGCGACGCCGTCGGGATAAAAGTAGTGGGCATCGATGGCGTCAAAGCGATGCCCCTCGGCCAGCAGACGCTCAATCTCGGGAACCATCGCGCGATAGAGCAACCAGGGGGCCGCCGACATCCCGAATTTCGGGATCACCGGAAAACGCGGATGGCGGATTTCGAACCCGTGGCGGGTTTCGATGGCCGGCGCGCGCGCGTTCAACGCCCAATCGCCAAACCGGGCGGATCGGCTGGGAAACCACGGCACCGGCGCCAGAACCGTAGTGGTCGCCTCGCCGCTGGCCAGCAGATGACGCAGCCGATTCTCCACGAAGATCCCCTGGTTGGGGCGGGCTTCGTGGGGAAACAGCGTCGAGAATGTCAGCAGGCGGATCGGAGGCATGGCCAGGTCTCGACTGCCGGCTCAGGTGCCTTTCGCCAAATCGTCCATCAGCTTCTGCGCTTCGGCCCGGTCTTTGAACGCGCCCTTGTTTTCAAGGACGGTGCCGAGCTGTTTCTTGGCTTCGTCCTTATCGCCGGTGTCCTTCAGGGCCACCGCGTAGTGATAGACGATGCGCGGATCGGGGACGCCGTCGCCGGTTGCCTGACGGAGCAGCGTCACGCCGCTTTTGGCGTCGCCGGAGGTGGTCAGGATCCAGCCCAGGGTGTCGGCGGTCTGCGGGCTCGGCGACAGGATGTAGGCCTGACGCGCCAGCGCCTGGGCCGGGGCATCCTTGCCCTGCTGCTGATAAACCCAGGCGAGGTTGTTCAGACCGACCGGATCGTGCGGCTTCTGCTTCAGCAGCGCTTCAAGGTATTTCGCGGCGTCGTCCCATTTACCGGTGGCGATGCTGATTTCGGCCACCTGTTCGGTTGCCACCAGATCCGCGGGGTGATCGCCAAGCCATTTCAGAAGCAGGACTTTCGCGTCGTCCGCTCGGCCGGATCGCAGCAGGGCACCGCCCAGACGCGTGACCATAAGACTCGACGGTGCCGCGTTATTCGCCTCGGTGTAGGCCGCCACGGCGTCGATGGGACGATTCGCAGCCAGATAGATATCGCCCTTCAGGGCCTTGATGCCGGGAAAATCGCGATCCTGCGATTGCAGACGGTCGGCTGTTGCCAGCGCTGCCTCCATCCCGGTCGATTTCAGATCGATCATGACGTAGTCCTGATAGAGCTGATAGTTGCGCGGGTTGGCGGAAATCCCGGCGATGACCGTGTTGCGGGCGCTTTCGAAGTCGCCGGCCTCGATGAGCAAGGCGACAAGCTGCCGGCGCGCGCCGACCACGGTCGCATCGTCTTTCAGGATGTCGGTATAGACGGAGCGTGCGTCCTTTTTCTGTCCCAAAGCCAGGTAGGCGGCCGCCTTCAGGCTCAAGATGTCGGATGCGGTGGCACTGGGCCCCTTTTCCGCCCCGGCCAGGTCGAGCGCTTTTTGCGGCGTGCCGGCGCGAATATACAGATCGCCCAGGCTGACGGTGATGCGGGTCATGGCTGGTTCGGCTTTGTGCGCCCGTTCCAGCACCGCGATCGCCTCCGGCAACCGGTTCGACTGGGCATAGGCGGAGACCATCATCGACATCGCCGGTTCGGCAACCGGTTGTTTGGCCAGGACGTCGATCAGAATCTTCTCGGCCGCGGGCCGGTCGCCCAGCATGATATTGACGCGGGCGAGATTGATCTTGGCCGGGGTGAAATCCGGATACTTTTCGACGAGCCCGGCGAAGATCGTTTTGGCACCGGTGAAGTCGATTTGCGCCAGCTTGAACAGGCCGTCCAGATTGCCCACGATTTCGGTCGAGCCCTGGGCCGCATGGATTTTGGCCAGCGCAGCCCCGGCCTTGGTTGTGTCGCCGGTGGCCAGCGCGGCAAAGAACAAAGCCTCGCCAACGGCCGGCAGCTTCGGCGCCAGTTCCAGCGTGTGCTCAAGATCGCCCATGGCGGTATCGACGTCGCCCATGCCCATGCGAACCGAGGCCAGCCGGGTTTGGACGCCGACATCGTTCGGTGCCAGCGACTCCGCCTTTTGGAACGCGGTGACGGCGTCCGTGGCGCGTCCGGTGGCGGCATAGGCCCGGCCCAGCAGATCGTAAGCCTCAGCGTCGCCTTTGCCGGATTCGGCAACCTTCGCCAGAGTGTCAATGACCTGCTCGGGCCGGTGTTTGGCGGACTGAATACGCGCCAGGACTTTGTATGCAGCCAGATCGTTCGGCGCGCGTCCGAGGTATTTGCGGGCGGCTTCCTCGGCTTGCTCGAGCTGACCGAGCTGCTCCTTGACGACGGCCTGGAGGTAGAAGGCGCGCTGAATCCGGCCGATGTATGGGGCGATACGTTCAAGGTCGAGGTCGGCGGCCTTGTAGTTGCGGGCCTGGGCTTCCATGACCGCGAGCAGGTAGATCGCCTGCACATTGCCATGTGTGCCCTTCAGCACCGCATCGATGTCGGCCTTGGCGGCATCGTTTTTACCGGAGGCCAGTTCCAGGCTGGCGCGATCCAGCCGCGCCTGCATGACACTCGGCTGATCGGTGATCAGTTCGTCCAGCACGGCGATGGCGCCGGGGACGTCGTTCTTCAGGCGCAGCAACTGCGCCTTGGCCAGCAACGCGTCTTGCGATTTCGGCTGAGCGGCAATGGCTCGGTCGATCTTGAGCTGGGCGCTGTTCAGATCGGCGCGGGCCACCGACAAACGGGCATCGGCCAGCAGCGGTTCCACCGCGTTGGGTGCCACCTCTTCGGCCTCGCCGAAGGATTTTTGTGCGTCTTCGGGTCGTTTCAGGCCCACCTGGGCATAGCCGCGCGCCACCAGAATGGCGGCGTCAAGCTGCGGGTCCTTGCCTTCCGGTTTCAGCATCGTCAGCAGATCGTCGAACTTGTTCTCCGCCAGCAGCGCTTGCGAAAGCAGCGGAACCGTCTGATGCGGGTCGAAACCGCGCTCACGGGCGGCGATTGCCTCTCGTTCGGAGGCGACCGGGTCGCCCAGTTCGAAGGTGACGCGCCCGAGCCAATAATGCGCCTCGGCGTTTTGGGGGTCGTTGCGTACGGCGTTGCGCAGATCGATCTGGGCGGACTTGAGGTCGCCCTTTTTCAGCGAAGCCTTTGCCGTGGCCAGATAGTCCGTCGCATGGGCAGCGATCGGGAAGGCACCCATCCAGGCGCCCATCATGATCCAGCCGAGAGACCTGTATCGCATCGATTTCATCCTCAGTCGTTCTGCAGCGTGGTTTCAATGGCGGCGGTAACCCCCGCATTGCCAGAGGCTTCGGCGGATTTCAACATTTCACTACCGTAGCCGTGCGCATCCATCAGGGCATACAGCGTTGGACGGCTGACGCCCAGAAGGCGAGCGGCGACGGTGTGATTATTGTTGCCGCGGATCAGTGCTTCCTGGAGCACGTCGCGCTCTGCCCGCAATCTGGCGGCGCGCAGGTCGAGGTCAGGCAGGTCATCCATGATCGCCGCCAATTCCAGGTCGGCGACATCGAGAGTCCGCCGGTCGGCCATCACGACAGCCCGTTTGATGCGGTTTTCCATTTCCCGGACGTTCCCAGGCCAGTCATGACCGTTCATTGCATGCAGGGCATGTTCGGTAAAACCACGGATGCCGCGGCCAAATTCCTGGTTGAACCGGTTCAGGAAGAAGTTCGCCAACAATACGATATCGGTGCCACGCTCTCTCAACGGTGGAATACGAATCGTGAAGGCGTTCATGCGATAGAACAGGTCGCCGCGAAACGTGCCCTGCGCGATTTTGTCGTCCAAATTCGCGTTGGTTGCGGAGACGATGCGGACATCGACCTGGATCTGTTGCCGTCCGCCGATCCGTTCGACGATCTGGTCCTGTAGAAAGCGCAACAGTTTGACCTGCAATGGATGCGGCAGGTCACCCACTTCATCGAGGAACAGCGTGCCCTTATTGGCGTTCTCGATTTTGCCGATCGTTTGCTTCACAGCGCCGGTGAAGGCGCCACGCTCGTGCCCGAATAACTCGCTTTCCAGCAGGTTTTCGGGGATGGCGCCGCAGTTGATCGCAACAAACGGCTGCCGGGCCCGCGGCCCCAGATCATGCACCGCCCTCGCCATGGCTTCCTTGCCGGTGCCACTTTCGCCTAACAGCAGGACGGGGACGTTGGTGGTGGCGATTTTTTCGATGTCACGGCAGGCTTTCAACATGGCCGGACTGGCGGTAACGATCCGCTCGATCGGGGATCGTCCGGGCGCCGCCGCGAGGCGGCGGTTTTCATCCTCCAGCCGGTGCAGGTTCAGGCCGCGCGCGATGATTGTGCGGAGGACTTCGATCTCGACCGGTTTCTCACAGAAATCGTAGGCACCCAGCGCGATGGCGCGGAGTGCGTTCTTCCGCTCACCGTTACCGGTGACGATGATCACCTTGGTCTGCGGCGCGATCCGCAGCACGTCTGACAGGGTCGCGAAACCCTCGCTGACTCCATCGGGGTCCGGCGGCAGGCCAAGATCCATGATGGCGACCGGAGGATTATCCCGCTTTGCGAGCGCCACGGCCTGCGGCCTCGCATGGGCCAGGAGCACGTCACAGGCCGGAAACGCCCAACGGTATTGCGAGCAGAGTCCTTCGTCGTCCTCGACGATCAGCAGTTTCGGTTTCGCCGCCTCGCTCATGCCTCGGCTGATTCCGGTTCGGTCATACCGGGACGCACCAACGGCAGAATCATTCGCATCGTTGTGCCGGCGTTTTCCCGGCTCAGCACGAGCAAGTCGCCGCCGGCGTCGCGCAGCAATTCCCGAGCCTGGAACGCTCCGATGCCGTGACCATCACCCTTAGTACTCCGTAACGGCCGAAACAATTCGTCGCGGACGAACTCAGGACTCATGCCCGACCCGCGATCGACGATATCGATAACGACCCCATGTGGTTCGGTTCGCAGTTCGACGCGAACCGTATTAGCTGCATTTGATGCTTCGGCGGCATTATTCAAGAGGTGACTAACAACCGCGTCGAACGCGTCCGGTGTGATCGCGGCGCCCACACCGCCGCCGCGATCGATCACTTCAATGGCGCGGTGGTGGCTGGTTTGGCAGGCGGCGACCAATTGGCGCAAGCGCTCCACCGGAGCGATCAAAGCATAGTCGCGTTCCTGGCGTTCGGCTTGCAGGCGGGACAGCAGGCGGGTGATCTTTCCCACGGACGCACGCACCGTCGCGAGCATGTCGCGCTGGAATTCAGGATTGTCCGCATACATTTCGGCATTGGTCAAAAGCATGGAAAGCTGGCCGGACACGTTCTTGATGTCATGGATGACGAAGGCAAAGCGCTGGCTGTATTCGCGAAGCTCCCGGGTCTGCGCCAGCACCTGCACTGCCCTCTGCTCGGCCACACGGCTCGCGATTTCGCGACCGACCACTCGTAGCAGGTCGAACGCTTCCCGGTCCAGTTGGAATTGTGCGCGTGATCGCGCCAGCACGACAAATCCGATAATGTTTCCAAAGTGATTGAGCGGCAACGCCAGCCACGATCGTGGCAGATCGGGAATCCAGCCGCTGGCCCTCGGATGATCGTCGAATTGTACGATCCAATCGCCGTCTCCGAACAGACCGATCAGTGGGTGTCCGGGGGGGATCGGTTCGGCGACTGCCGGCATATTCCAGGAACCGGCCCATTGGAACGCGACATCGCGCGGCGGACGAACGAACAGCGCACCGGCGGGACTGTCCACGATTTCGGCGGCAGCGCGAATGGCCCGTTTGTGGAGCGCGACGAACGCCTCGGGTGCGGTCAGCGCATCGATGCAGCGCATCCATTCCCGGCGGTAATCGTAGCGGCTACTGAAGAAATTCTGCACGACCATGGCCTTGATACGCGACCGCGCGGACCCCGAGGTCATGATCACCGCGATCGCGACGATGCCACCGAAGATCAGCGATGTTTCCGCGACCTGTCCCCATTCGGAGCCGCCGCGGCGAAAGACCTCCCCGATCAGCGAGATCGCCAGCAGAAAAATCCCGCTGCCGATCAGGGTGAACGTGTGGAAGACCACATCGCGGGACACCTGGATTTCAACGGCCCAACGGCGGTTGCGGACCACGGCCAACGCGATCAGCGGGGCGGCGATGATCGTAACGGGCGCGCGGGCTTCCACCAGGGCGAAGGATAACCGGTGGAACAGCACTCCATCCGCATAAAGCAGCAGATCGTAAAGAAAAACTCCGCCGAGGGCGACGCAGAGCAGGTTGATGTTCCAGCGCGACTCAACGGGTGTGTTGAAATACAGGTTTTCCAGCAGCAGCACATTGCAGATCGCGAAACCCAGCCGGATCGCGGTGCCCAGGGATTGGAGGCTGACGGAGCCCGGACCGGACAACCATTGCAACAACGGAGTTCCGCACACCACGATAATCGCCAGCAGTCCCATGGTCTTGAAAGCTTTGGCGACCTGCTCGTCCGATCCGACCGACCGCCGGTAGAGGTGCAGGATGAAACCGTACCAGCACGCGGATCGTCCCACCTCCAGCCAGTCGGCCAAGGGAAGCAGCGGGATCCGCCAGGCGAGCGCAAACACCCCGGTCCAGGCGGCGGTCATGGCGCAGGCCAACGCCAGCCATGCGTCAGTGCGGCCGAGCGGGCGGCGCAGCAGGATCGCCGTTGCGAGCACCGCGTAAGCGACGGAACAGGCACCATGCAGGAGGACGATGGCGGGTATGTCCGGGATCATGATCGTGCTTGCCCCATGTTTTGGGCATTGCACCGTCCCGAGGAGGCAGTCCAGCAAAATTCACCGGAACGATGCCGGTGCGTCTTCAGATCGGCCAAGGGTACATTATATATCACAGTGGCTGAATAGGGCGACGTTCGGACAATGATACGGTGTGACCGTCCCGGATCACGCAGGGCGGCCCAGCGAAGGTTTTTTGGCAAATTATATTTTTTCGACCCGTTGCTTATTTTTTTGCGGCTATTTTTGCATCGCTTGGCCTATTTTCATGCTGATGGATATCAATTCGTTGTATTTAGGCGAGCGCCATGGTATTTTGTAACCTGAAGTGGCGATCTGAGGTCCGATTTCACGCGATGTCGGTGAACCTAATACGCTCGTTGAACAGTCATCCGTGGGGTGTTATAGACTCCTCACGGACATGAGAGGTCGTCTGTTACGAAACTTCATGCCGCTGCTGTCCGTCTTAAGGGCAGTGGCGATACGGAAGGCGTGTAGCTCATTGGCAGAGCGCTGCCTGAACATGGCAGATGAGGGGGTTCGATTCCTTCCGCGCCTACCACCCAACCCTACCCCGTTCGGACCGTGTTTCATGCCTGTCCGGCGTGTCCGTCATCAAGATGGCGGCGCTCGGCCTTTCCAGAGGTTACCGTGATCGACGATTGGCTCCACCCGACCCGGCCGGATTATCCGTGGCCAGCTTGCCGCTCTGCTCGCGCTGCAAGCCCGCGGACGGCTGTGGGTCGTCAGCTTGTCGCCCCTTTGCTTGCGATGACGCTGTTGCTGGCATTGTGCGGTTGCGACGCGCAGCTTTTTGCATCCCGGGCTGAACCGCCGATGGTGGAGAAAAGCGTCACCAAAGCAGCCGATGACTATATCATTGGCTCCGGCGACAATCTGAGTATTTTTGTCTATCGCAATCCGGACCTGAGCGAAGCCGGCGTCGCGGTTCGCCCGGACGGGCGGATTTCCACACCGCTGATCGAGGACATCGTGGCCGCGGGCAAGACGCCCACGCAACTGGCACGGGAAATCGAGGAGCGGCTGGCGAAATTCGTTCAGGAACCGAACGTTACCGTTATCGTTCGCAGTTTCATCGGACCCTCCGACCGGCAGGTGAAGGTGATTGGCGAAGCCACCGATCCGATCGCGATCCCATTCCGCGACCACATGACATTATTGGACGTTATGATCGCGACCAAGGGCCTGACGAAGTTTGCTTCTGGCAACCGAGCCAAAATCATCCGAATCGATCCGGATGGCAAGCAGCAGATCATCAAAGTGCGATTGAGCGATCTGATCAAGGACGGCGACATTACCCAGAACATCGAGATGAGTCCGGGCGATACGCTGATCGTCCCGCAATCCTGGTTCTAGGGGCGACCGGACGTGGATTCCATCCGCCTTTTTCTTGCGCAGTATCTGCGCGCGGCCTGGCGCCGTCGCTGGATGGGGATGATCGTAGCGTGGCTGGTCTGCGGACTTGGCTGGGCCGGTGTGTACACTATCAAAAATCAATATGAATCGACCGCTCGTTTGTTCGTCGATGCGGACGCGGTGCTGACACCTTTGCTGCGTGGCCTTGCCGCCGATTCGGCACCAACGACTCAGCTCGAGATTGTGCAGCGCACGTTGCTCAGCCGTCCGAATATGGAAAAATTGGTTTCGAAAACCGATCTCGATCTCAGTTTGAACAGTCCGTCGGATCGCGAACGGCTCCTCACCCGCCTCGCCACGGACATCAAGGTTAATCCGCAAACCAGGAACCTGTTCACCATTACCTACCGCGACAAAAGCCCGAAGCTGGCGCATGATGTCGTGCAGACGTTGCTGACCATTTTCGTGGAGAGCGCGACGGGTGGATCGCGCACTGATATGGAGAATGCGCGCCGCTTCCTGGAGCGGCAGATTCAATCCTATGAGCAGCAGTTGCGCGGGGCGGAAAAGCGGCGGGCAGATTTCCGTGCCCGTTATATCGAAATTCTGCCGGCCGATAACAATCCCAACGTGCCGGCGTTGGAGGGGGCTCGCGCCCAGGCGACGGGGCTTGAAGGCCGGCTGCAAGACCTGTTGATTTCACGCGACGCCTTGAAGCAGGAGGTGGAAAACACACCTCCGATGCTGGTGGTCGAGTCCGGTGGTATGGGTATGGGCGGACTATCGCCTCTGTCCGGACCGGCCGCGAAGTCCAGGATCCAGGACGCGGAAGACCAGCTTCGTCTGTTGCTGCTGAAGGACACTGAGGCCCATCCGGATGTGATCGCCCAGCGGAAGTTAATTGAATCGCTCAAAAACGCTCCGAAGGAAGGACCCACGGCGGCCGAAACCGCCGCGAAAGACGCCGCGGGGCGCGAGGCCGCGGCGGCGAACACCATCAAACGCTCCGTGCCAAATCAGGTCTATGATCAGTTGAAGGTGAAACTGATCGAAGCCGATACCGCGATTATTACTCTGCAACGGCAGCGCGACGACGCGGTGCGGTATCGTGATCGGCTCGAAAAGGTCCAGCGGGAACAGCCCGGGCTGATTGCCGAGTATCAAAATATGGATCGCGACTATAACGTGCTGCGACGTAATTATGAGGAACTGCTCGGTCGACTTCAATCCGCCAACATCGCCCAGGCGGCCGATACGCAGGCCGACAAGGTCAAGTTGCAGGTGATCGATCCACCGGAAATCCCGCGGCTGCCGGTGAGTCCCAATCGTATGTTGTTGGTTACCGGTGTGTTGCTCGCCGGCCTGGGTTCCGGGCTTGGCGTGACGGTGCTGTTTGGCCAGCTTGACCGTTCGTTCTCCACCGTTGATGACCTCCGGACGCTGGGTCTGCCCGTATTGGGCGGTATTTCGGTCCTGGGCCTGATACCGTTGCGTCAGCGTTTGATGATGGCGCTGCGCTTTGGTGTGGCGGTGTCGATTCTGGTTGCTATTTACGGTGGCCTCGCGGTCTACATCATTCGTTCCGCGCGCTGATCAAGTGTGTCATTTTTTCGGCGATGCATCCTTTAGCCACGCAACGTCCCGGGTCGTGATCGTTGCAGGCCGGAACCAGTCGCCGGTGCGGAATTATGCGATTTTGGCGCTCGGGGGGGATCGATAGGACATGCTGACACCTAAGGCCGCCCATCTGGTCGAACGGGTAACGGATCGCTTGTTGCGATCGGGCGCACTGGACGCATCCACAGCACAATTGCTCGGCGCACCCGCTGGCGACTCGACTGATGACGTCCAACCTGTGCAGGCAGGCGGCATTCCTTCAACGGCGGTTGCGTCATCAGACCCGCAAGCGCCAGCAGTCTCAGCGCCCGCGCCGGAATCGGTCGGGCAGCCCGAACCGGTCAATGCTGTCGCCGCTGCGCGCTCCGCGGCCTTGGAGGCTGTCGCTCCGGGCTTCAAACCTGAAACACCCGCCGCGATGTTGGACGTTCCGGTGGTGCAGCCAGTGCTCCCGGGGGCTGTACCCGTTTCCTCGGCGGTGGCTCCCCCCACGCGCCCGGCGGCTTCGGCTCGCCGCTCAGCTCTGTTTGCCCCGCCGCCAGCGGCCCTCCCGCTCTCACCCCCCGCCGTTTCGACCATGGTGCCATCTCCCGTTGCGCCGTCCGGTGTTCGGCCGGTGCCGCCAGCGGCCAGGCCGTCCATGCCGCCATCCGCACCTATGGTGGGGGCGCTGGTCTCTGGTGGCACAACGTCCGGCAGGGTGGCCTCGCCGTTAGCAAGCGTCGGACCAGCTTCGGATGGGTTCGGGATGCCGGCACCGGGTCGTCCCGGGGGGGCGGAATCACCCGATCGCCCCAAGGACTTTACGCCGTCTGCCCCACCGCTCCCACATCGCGGCGCCTTGGCCGACCCGGCGGCGGGTATGCTGCAAGGACCGGTGTCGGTCGACGCGGTATCGCTGGAACGTGCCGGCATGGTCGATTGGTCGCGCACGCGCACCCGCATATCGGAAGAATTTCGTCTGGTGCAACGCCAGATCCTCCGCTCCGCCTTCGGTCCGGGCGCGGAGCCGGGCTTTTCCAACCTGTTGCTGGTCACCAGTTCCAGGCCAGGGGAAGGCAAAAGCTTCATGGCTACCAACCTTGCGGGCAGTATTGCGCGCCAGGGGGACCACCATGTGCTGCTGGTCGATGCCGATTCCAAGCGCGATTCGATTTGCTACAGCCTCGGACTGGCCCAGGCGCGCGGGTTGTTGGATCTCGCGGCGAATCCCAAGCTCGATCCGGCCCCACTGATCGTCAAAACGCCGATCGAGCGGCTTTCGATCCTGCCGGTCGGACGCGAGCGCGAGCGCAGCGCGGAGCTGTTCTCGACCAAGGAGATGACGCGGCTGATCCAAAGCCTGGGCCGCCGTTATGCCGATCGCCTGCTCATCCTGGATGCGCCGCCGTGTCTGTCCACTTCCGATCCGGCGGTCCTGGCGCAGGTGGTGGGTCAAATTCTGTTTGTGGTGGAAGCGGATATTACCCAGCGCGATGAGATCGAGGCGTCGCTCGACCTTATCCAGGCGTGTCCGACCATCACGATGGTTCTCAACAAGCAGCAGATATCGTCTCGCTACACGTTCGGGGCTTACTCTTCGTACTACTCGTCGTAGCCTGCGGTTCGCGGCCGCGCAATGATCGATTGTGCAACGATGACGGCCCGTCCCCCGGTGCCGCGGGCTGGTTTGGCCAGGCGGATGGGCGCCCTGGTGCTGCCGTTTCTGGCCTGGTGGCACAGTGCGGCGGCTTTTCCATTGCTTGATTCCGAGAATACCGACGGCGTTCCATCAGGGACGGAACTGGCGGCGCCGGACGCGCAGGATCTGCGGCATCAGTTGCAACTGTCCAACGGGTTCTCGGCCCCGGCCGGCGGCGGCTGGACTTTTTTGCCGCGGATCGATTGGCAGGAGGAGCTGACAGACAATGCCTCGCAGGCCCACAGCCCGCGAACGGCCGACCTGGTGTCGTTTCTCGCACCCGGTTTCAATATCGCGGGTGATATGCCGCGTGTGAAGCTGACGTTCGATTTTGCCCCGACGTTAAGCATCTATGCCCGCACCAGCGACCTGAATTCGTTAACCGAGCAGATGAACGGCCTCAGCACTGTCACGATCGTGCCGGACCTCGCCTTCGTCGATCTTCGCGCGGTGGCTGGCGTACGCAGTCTTTATGGTGGCACGGGTGGGCTGGGGGTCGGCGCGTCGACCGCGGCCCCAACCGACACTATATCCAACCTGGCCGGTAACGCGCAGGGTTTGAACAAATATAACGAGGTTCAGACGACAAGCTTCGGGGTTTCTCCCTACCTGGTGCGGCGTTTCGGCGACTGGGGCACCGGGCGGTTAGGATACTCGGTGGGCATCGCAGAATCGGATCAAATAAAGAGCTTTGCTGCCCCACCGATTCCCGCCGGAGGAACGAACGCCCAGACACTGCTGACCAATGAACAGACCGCTCACTTCGTCAGCGGCGATATCCTGAGCCATGTGGAGGACATCTTTGACCTCGATTTGACCGAAACCCAGACAACCTTTGGATCCAGCCTCGGGTCCACTCAATCGGGAGTGGCGGGGCAGTCCATCCAGCACACCTCTTCCACACGGGTCATCGGCAGCGACCGGATCGAGTACGACCTCAGTCACAGCCTTTCCGTGTTCGTGTCCGGCGGCCATGAGAACATTCAATACGTCGGCAGCGGTCTGCGGGGGATCAACGACCTGACGTGGAGTTTTGGTTCGACCTGGTCACCCAACCCGGACAGCCAATTGACGATGAGTTACGGCCATCTGAATGGAATCAATTCGGTGACCGCCAACGGGCATTATGCGCTGAGCCCGCGCACGCTGCTGACCGTCAGCTACGGCTCCACGATCGGCACACAACTTGAAGCGGTGCAGAATCAGCTCAATCTTGCGACCTCGGGCAACGGCGGTCTGGTCAACGGCCAGACGGGCGGACAGTTGTTCGGCTCCACCAATGCCCTGGCTGTGCAGGATGGCGTCTTTCGTACTACAACATTAACGGTTAGTGCTCAGACGGCGCTGGACCGCGATATATTTTCGGTCAATTTGCTCATGACACAGCAGTCCACCATCGGTGCCACCACCGGGACGTCGGCTTCCAGCAAGACCGCCGGCGCAAACTGGACGCATCAGATGCGGCCGGACATGACCGTCAGTGGTTCGCTGACTTACGCGATACAGGATCAGAGTTCCGGCGCGGTGACCGGCAGCAATTTGGGCAATTCCGTGACAATGTCAGCCAATTTGGCCTGGCGGTGGCAGATTTCGGATACCCTTAGCGCCAGCTTGCGGTATTCGTTCCTGGAACGGCAGTCGCCGGTCACTATCTACCAGCTCTACCAGGACATGCTGATCCTCGGCATCTCGAAAACTTTTTGATCGCACCGTGTTCAATCAATTCTACAACTTCTCCGGCCAACCGTTTCTGCTGACGCCCGACGCCCGATTCTTTTATGGATCGAGCGAGCACAGCAGGGCGATTTCTCACCTGGTCTACGGACTGACGCAGCAGGAGGGCTTCATCGTCATCACCGGCGAGGTGGGGGCGGGAAAGACGACGCTGACCGAACAGCTCTGGTCGCAGCTCGATCACAACACCTACATCATTGCGAAGGTCGTCACCACGCAGGTGTCGGGCGACGACCTGTTGCGGCTGGTCATGGCAAAGTTCGGGGTGGAGGAAACCCGGGATGCCAGCAAGGCGGCGCTGCTGCGGCGATTTGAGCAGATGGTGGCCGAACACCACAAACAGGGGAAGCGATGCCTGCTGGTGGTGGATGAGGCGCAGAACCTGTCGCTGTCGGCGATGGAGGAACTGCGGATGATTTCCAACATCACCGTGGACGGCATGGCGTCCGTCCAAACCATCCTGCTGGGTCAGCCGCAGTTTCGTCCGATGCTGGCGAGCAAGGACTGGGAACAGCTTCGCCAACGTGTGCTCGCATCCTATCATCTGGGTCCGCTGAGCGCCGATGAGACGCGGCTGTATATCGAACATCGGCTGCGAACCGTCGGTTGGAAGGGCGATCCGACGTGGGACGATGCGGCGTTCGAGGCGATCCATCAATACACAGGCGGCATACCGCGCCGCATCAACACGCTCTGTTCCCGGCTGTTATTGCTTGGTGCGCTTGAAGAGACGCATGCGATCACCGGCGAAATGGTCAACGAAACCGCGGAGCAACTGGACCGTGATCTCGGCGCGGGGATAGAGCCGGTCGCATTGAATTCTGCCGGCGACCCTGGCCGGGACGATCTGGTCCGGCGGATCGAAATGCTGGAGCGGCACGCTTACCTCCAGGAACAGGCATTTAAGCGGCTGATCAGCCTGTTGGAGCCGAAATGACCCGAACGCCGGAATATGCCCCGATCCGTAATGCCCCGATCTGCAATGCCATGACGGTGGATGTGGAGGATTATTTCCAGGTCCAGGCGTTCGCCCATTGTATCGACCGCAAGGATTGGGATGGGTTTCCGCGCCGGGTCGATCTGAATACCAATCGTATCCTGGATCAGTTCGAGGCCGCGGGCGTTAAGGCGACGTTTTTCACGTTAGGCTGGGTGGCCGAACGGTTTCCAGAGTTGATCCGCCGGATTGTCGCGGACGGGCATGAACTGGCCAGCCATGGCTGGGACCACACGCGGGTCGATTCGCAGGACCCGGAAACGTTCCGGGCAGATATTCGCCGCACCCGGGCGTTGCTGGAAGATACCGGCGGGGTGCGGGTGACGGGCTACCGGGCGGCGACGTTCTCGATCGGCGCGCGCAATCTGTGGGCATTTCCGATCCTGCGGCAGGAAGGTTACATTTACAGTTCGAGCATTAACCCGATACACCACGACCTGTATGGTATGCCGGGCGCGCCGCGGGTGCCGTTTCGACCCGATACCGATGGTGTGATGGAGATTCCGATGACGACGGTTCGCCTGCTGGGACGCAACTGGCCCTGCTCCGGCGGTGGCTATTTTCGTTTGTTGCCGACAATGCTTTACCGAGCAGGATTGGCCCGGGTGAATGGCTGTGACAAGCAGCCGGGGATTTTCTATTTCCATCCGTGGGAGATCGACGCCGACCAACCGCGAATCCCGAACGCCGGATGGAAGTCGAAGTTGCGGCACTATACCAACCTGGCGCAGATGGCGGGTGACCTCGACAAACTGTTGCGGGATTTCGCCTGGGATCGGATGGATACAGTCTATGCCTCGGTGCTTGCCGACGCCGGAGCGGTCTGATGGCCTCGCCGGTCACTGTGCGGCCGCTGGACAGCGGCAGCGAAACCGCCTGGGATGGTTTCGTTACAGCGATGCCGAACGGCACATTCTTCCACCTTGCCGGTTGGGCCAAGGTGATCGAAACCGCGTTCCGCCATACGACGCATTTCGCGTACGCCGAACGGGACGGGCAGATCACCGGTGTGCTGCCGTTGGCGCGGGTCAAGACCCTGCTGTTTGGCGATTCGCTGATATCCAACCCGTTTTGTGTCTATGGCGGTCCATTGGCGGCGGACGCGGAAAGCGAGGCGGCGTTGGTGACGCATGCCGAAGCCTTGCTGGTGCGAACCGGCGCCAGCGCGCTGGAGTTCCGTGGTCAGGTGGCGATGCCGGCAGCGGATGGTTGGGTCGATGGACCGGATCTGTATGTCACGTTCCGCAAGGCGATTGAGGCCGACCACGACCGCAACATGAAAGCAATTCCGCGCAAACAGCGGGCGATGGTGCGCAAGGGGATTCAGAACGGTCTGACATCGGTAGCGAACCGCGATGTGGCTGTGCTGCACAGCCTCTATGCCGAGAGCGTCCGTAATCTCGGAACGCCGGTGTTCTCCCGCACGTATTTTCAGATCCTGATGGACGTATTCGGCGACGCCGCCGACATCGTCACGATCCTGGATGGTGAGGTGCCGATCGCCTCGGTGATGAACTTTTATTTCCGGGATGAGGTGCTGCCGTACTACGGTGGCGGTTCGGCGGCGGCGCGCGGCCGGGCAGGCAACGATTTTCTGTATTGGGAAACGATGCGCCGGGCGGCGGATCGTGGCCTGCGGATATTCGATTTCGGACGCAGCAAGCTGGGCACCGGATCCTACTCGTTCAAACATAACTGGGGGTTTGAGCCGGCGAAACTGCACTACCGGTTCCGCCTGAAACCGGGGGAGACGATCCCCGACCATAACCCGCTGAACCCTAAGTATCGCCTGTTCATCGCCGCATGGAAACGTTTGCCCTTGCCCGTCGCCAATCTGATCGGTCCGTTCATCGTGCGCGGCGTTGGATGATGCGCGTGGCGGCCGCGATGACGGAAATTGTGATTCTGACGCGGTGGCACCGAATCCCCCGGGCAACCAGGCCGTGTTCAACCGAAAGCGACCGCCCATGAATGCTCCCGTGTTGAACGAGACGCTGTTGGCAGACCGGCCGGCAGTGATGACCGGGCCTGACTGGGGCCGCGTCGCACTGCCTTTGACCGTGGGGTTGCTTTTGCTGGGCGCGTTGTTCAGCACAGAGGTCGTCGCCGCGGTGCAGACGTGGAATGCCTCCACCGCCTACAACCATTGTTTCTTGATCATCCCGATCGCGCTGTATCTGCTGTGGGATCGCCGGTTCGACCTGGCCGGGATCAAGACCCGGCCAATGCCGTCGGCGCTCCTGTTGGGTTTGCCGTTGATGGCGGTGTGGTTGATCGCCGAACGGCTGGGCATCATGGAGGGGCGCCAACTCATGGCCGTCGGCTTCATCGAGGTGCTGTTGCTGGCCGTGCTGGGCAAACGTCTGTGGTGGGCCATGGCCGGGCCGCTGCTGTATTTGTTTTTCCTTGTCCCGTTCGGCGAATTCCTGACCCCGAAGCTACAGGATGTCACCACCTGGTTTATCCGTCAGGGCGTCGATATGGTTGGCATTCCCGCCTATATCGACGGTTACGTCATTGAGATTCCACAAGGCACGTTTTTCGTCGCCGAGGCCTGCGCAGGACTGCGCTTTCTGATTGCCTCCATTGCGTTCGGCTGCCTTTACGCATTGATGATGTATCGCAGCCCCTGGCGGCGGGCATCGTTCATTGTTGTTTCGATGATCGTGCCAATCATCGCCAACGGGTTTCGCGGTTTCGGCATCGTGTATCTGGGGTATGTTCTGGGCAGTGCTCAGGCGGCCGCTGCTGATCATATCATCTACGGCTGGATATTTTTCTCCATCGTGATCCTGTTGCTGATCGCATTGGGGTTGCCGTTCCGCCAGGATGAACAATCCACCCGGACCGCGACGCCACCCGACGCGCCGGCACAATTTGCCCCGCGCACGGTGTTCGCAATCGCGCTCGGTACGGTCGTTGTTGCGGCGATCAGTCCGACGGTGGCGGCTGGATTGACCATGGCGACGGCGGGTGGCGTACAGGTGCCGGACTTCATCGATCCCGGGCCGGGATGCACCGCACACGTGACGTCACCCCAGCCGGCGACGCCGGCCAATCTGCGAGCGGAACGTGTGACGTGCGGCGGCGTGCCAATGGATCTGACCTGGACGGCGTTCTCACCCCGAAGCACCGCCGCGCCATTGATGGCCGAACGGCGGCGTCTGGTCGTGCGGGCGGAGACCGAGGGGTTGCAGGAACACTGGCTGGAAACCAGCGACGGAACCCCGGTCGCGTGGCGCATCATGCACTCCACTGATCCGCAGTTCGCGATCGGGGTCGCGATGTGGGTCGATGGGACACTGACGCGTCCCGGACTCGGGGTGCGGGCCAGGATGGCGATGCACAGCCTGTTCGGATCGGCGTTCTTGCCGATGGTTGTCACCGTTACGCCGGCAGTCGATTGGGCCGCGCTGAGTGCGGGCGAGGCGAACACTGCCGCCGCGGCTGTGCCGGCCTTCCTGTTGCGGAATCTGGCGATGAATGAGACGATCGGGGCGGCGACCCGGCGGTAGATTTTTTGCTGAATGGGCTAATGTCCGCCCGGGGCGCGTCCCGGGCCAGCAATCAACACGTCCGCGCACACATGAGGCCGATGAAGCCGGTCGCGCCAATCAGCAGAATCTGCATCGATTCAAAAGAACCGATCGAACCATTCCAACAGTTCCCCGGGAGCCTCTTCCGGGATGTAATGCCCGGATTGGACCGAACCGCCGATCACCGTTTCGGAGCAATACTCTCGCCAGATTGCCAGCGCATCGTACCATTGGCCAATCTTCCCCTTGGTTCCCCACAGCGCCAGCATCGGACAGCGGACCTTGATCCCGGCCGCCCGCGTCGCCCTATCGTGTTTCATGTCGATGCCGACAGCGGCCCGATAATCCTCACACATGCCGCGCACCATCTCCGGCTGGCGCACCGCGGCGAAATAATCCGCCAGTGCCTCAGGGGCAAACAACTCGGGCAATGACGGATCGCGGCTGGTGTGCTGACGCCACCATTTTTCCGGGTCCTGATTGATCATCCATTCCGGGAACGGATGCGGTTGGGCGAACCAGAACCAATGATAATATCCCAATGCGAAGTCCGTATTCGCTCGCTCGAAGTGCTCGATCGTCGGGATGATGTCCAGCACGGCGAGTTTCAGCACGCGGTCGGGATTGTCCAAGGCGATCCGATGCGACAACCGGGCGCCGCGATCATGGCCGGCCAGCAGGAATTTATCGAAGCCGAAATGGTCCATCACCGCCGTCATGTCCTTCGCCATCTCGATCTTGGCATAGGGCGCGTGGTCGGACGTCGCGGGCGGCTTCAGGGAAAACCCGTAGCCGCGCAGATCCGGGCAGATCACCGTGAATCGTTTGGCCAGAGCCGGGGCCACCAGATGCCACATCGCATGCGTCTGCGGATTGCCGTGCAGCAGCAGAAGCGGCGGGCCGGAGCCACCATGACGCAGCCGGATCGTCCCGCCGGGGACGGGGACTTGGTCCAGGGTGAAACCCTCGAAGAACATCGCTTACTCCCGTTGGCCGGTTCGTTCGTAGATCTCCACGTTGGACCCGTTCGCGACGCGGCGCCAGTTGGGGGAGGCAAAGGCCGCGCGCATCGCGGCGACAGCTTCGGCGCTGTCGTGGTCTTGCACAATCGGCGCCAAGATGACGCGGTCGACGCCAATGATCTTGCTCAAGAACGAGTCACCGGGGCGGACCAGCAGCAAAGGCAACCAGGCAGGCGCCTCAATACCGAATGCGCCGACGATGCCGACACCGTCGTTGCCTCGGGGCAGCAAAATCACCCCGTCCTCAGCCAAACCCGCCGCTTCGGTTGCGACGGCGCGGGCTGGCTGCATCGTGCGGGGAGACAGTAGCAATCCCGCGATGCCAGCGGCCTGGGTGATCAGGATGAGGCAGATCGTGAGTGTCCGCCAGCGATCGGATCGTGCGAAAACCGTTCTCATTTTGGCGTTTGCAGCCGCGATCACCGTTCTTGTCATTGTGCGCGAAGGCGCACCATCCACGTCTTTGCTGGCCCGAGATAGCCCAAAACGTGGATGCCGCGCCTTCGCGCACCATAACAGTTCGTTCCGCGGAACCGAACCATACTGAAACAACCGTAAAGGAAACACACACCATGTCCGCCTCGAATCCCAAGAGCGACCGGACAAAGCTGTGCTCGCGAACAAAGCCCGGGCACCCGGCATCGCCAGGAACGGCAAACCGAACGACAGGTAACGCAACTCGATCGGCGTGGTGTCGAACACTGCTCCCAGAAGCATCAGACCAACCGGGGTGGCGACCGCCGCCGCGAGCAACATCCGGATCGCGCGGCCCGATGACAGTGGACGGGACCGGGCAACGGCGATCATCAGCGCGATCGTCAATCCGCCTACGAAGACGCCTGCAAGGGACCGAGCCAATCCATCGACATACAGCGGCAATCCACCAAACACCGAAGCCGTTTGGTATTTCGCTACACGCACCAGGCTCGTTCCCACGTCGAACGGCGGGAATTGGCCGGATCGGGCGGCATGCTGGGCCGCGAAGAACCAGGCATCGACCGTCAGGAACGGCAACGCCGTCACGATCGCCAGCCATTCACCGCTGGCAACGACGACGGCGGCCGCAATGAAGGCCGCCAGGTAGTTGCAGCAACACGCGGCGCCCAAAAACAGTCCGGCGAGCAGTCTTCGGTGCTCCAGCAGAGATAGGACACTGGCCAGAAGCAACATCTCCGCCGGTGCGAAGCCTCGGGCGATAGCATTTGTATAGACGAAACCGTAGCAGCCGAGCGTCAGCGCCATGGCCAGGGCAGGGCGGATCGCGCACCGTCGGGCGATCGTTCCAACCAGCCAAAGCGACGCCAGACCGCACAGCACCGACAGCATCCGAACGGCGAACAGTCCCGAACCAAACACCAGCCGCCACGCCAGGACGCCCAGGAAATACAGCGGCGGATGCACGTCGGTGGCGCGCAGGTCGCGAACCAACCCGCCGGGGCTTGCATGGCCCGCCTGCGCCGCCGCGACCCGCCCGGCCGGAAATACGTCCTCGGGCCAGTCAGGCCGAGCCGCACCAGCGGTCAGGAACAAGGTGTATTGCTCGTCGTATTCCGCGCCGCGCATCCAGGCCGCCGCCATGAGCACCAGCGCCGCCAGCAGCATGACCGCACATCGCGAACGAAATTCCCGGACGTTAACCACCTGTTAATACTTTCCCGTTATGCTGCCGCGCAGTGTGCCCGCAAAAGGTTAACGAGGTGTTTATGCTGGACATTTCTTCGGACCCTGGACGGCGATCACGGGTGCCGGCGGTCTCGGTTGTCGTGCCTGCGTTTAATGAGGCAGCCGGGCTGTCCGCGTTCCACGCCCGCCTTGTTCACGCCATGTCGGAGGTCCCGGGGTGGGAGGTGGTCTATGTCAACGACGGCTCCACTGACACGACTCTGGCGGCGCTGGAGGCTCTGGCGCGCGCCGACCCCCGCGTTGCGATCGTCAACCTGTCGCGCAACTTCGGCAAGGAAATCGCCGTCACCGCCGGAATGGATTATGCCTCCGGGGACGCGGTGGTGCTCATCGACGCCGATTTGCAGGACCCGCCAGAGGTGATTCCGTCCTTGATCAGCGTCTGGCGGGCCGGATTCGACATGGTCTATGCCAAACGCCGTAGCCGCTCCGGCGAAACCTGGCTGAAGCGCCGGACCGCCGGCGGCTTTTACCGCCTGATGCAGGTCCTGGGCGACGTGACCATGCCCGAGGACACCGGCGACTTCCGGCTCATGAGCCGCCGCGTGGTCGATGCGGTGTGTCAATTCCGCGAGCAGCACAGGTTCATGAAGGGCTTGTTTGCCTGGGTCGGATACAAGACCACGTTTGTCCTGTATGATCGGGAGCCGCGGCACGCCGGCCTGTCCAAATGGACCTACTGGACCTTGTGGAACCTGGCGTTGGAGGGGATCACCAGTTTCACCGTGATGCCGTTGAAACTGGCCACCTATGTCGGTCTGGCGGTGGCGCTGCTGTCGGTGATTTACGCCGCGCAGGTGATCGTCAAAACGCTGCTGATCGGCAATCCGGTGGCGGGATACCCCAGCCTGGTGACCATCGTGCTGTTCCTGGGCGGCGTGCAACTGATGTTCCTGGGGGTCATCGGCGAGTATCTCGGGCGGATTTTCAATGAGACCAAGCAGCGCCCGCTGTATCTGGTGGAACGGTTTCAGCCCGGTTCCGCGGAGTGGGCCGGCCAAACACCGGGGCCGATCAACGCGGCTGATCCGCCAGTCACACAGTCGGTGCAGGATCGACCGTCCGACGTCATTTCACAGCGACTGGCTGGGCAATGAAACGATGGTTGCGGCTGATTTTGGTTTCGCTGCTGTCAGCAGGCCTGTTCGCCGCCAGCCCGGCAGCCAATGCCGATCCGGTGAGACTGACCCGGGGCGTCAACCTCACCAACTGGTTCCGCTATCCGTCCAGCCGGGATCCCGCCGCACTGATGGCGTATCTCAGCGACCGGGCCTTGGCCGACCTGCGGGCGACCGGGTTCGACTTCGTCCGGCTGGCGGTCGATCCCGATCTGGTGTCGGGCGACACCGCGGTGCTGATCGCGGCCATCCGCCGGATCCAAAGCCATCGTCTGACGGTGATAATCTCACCGCACCCGCACGAATGGCCTGTGGAAACCAAACCCGGCCGCTTGTCGGCGTTCTGGGTCGGACTGGCGCCAAAACTGGCCGGGTTGGACCCGGCACTGACCGTTCCGGAAGTGCTGAACGAGCCGGTGTTTCCGAACGACCCCGGCGGCTGGGCTGCCGTGCAGCACCGCGTTCTCGGTGAAATCCGGCATGCTCTGCCGGGCGCCACGGTGGTGCTGAGCGGCAACGACTGGGGCAGTGTCGCCGGCCTGTTGGCACTGGCCCCGGAAGCGGATCGGAACGTACTCTATAGCTTTCACTTCTATGATCCGGCGGAGCTGACATCGCTGGCGGCGTATCGGCACGACGTCGATCGTGCCGGGCTGGCCCGGTTGCCGTTTCCGGTGGACGGCGATGCGACCTGCGATGTGTCGGCCGATCCCGCGACCGCGGACCTCGCCCATTATTACTGTTCTCTCGTCTGGGACGCGCCTCGGATCGCGGCTGGAATCGACAAAGCAGCGCGGTGGGCGCGGGACCACGACGTAAAATTGCTGTTGGGCGAGTTTGGCGCATCGGCCGACCTGAATGCCGCGGCTCGTCTCGCATGGCTGAAGACAGTGGGTGAGGCTGCGGCGCAGCGGCATATTGGCTGGGCGCTGTGGGGATATGACGACAGTATGGGATTCGCCATCACCCGGCCAGCCGGGGCGAGGCCGGTACTCAACCCGGCCGTTTTGTCCGCGCTTGGCATGACGGCGGTAAAGTGATGGCACCCCAGCCCGGCGGCGCCGCTTGGGAGCGGATGGAAAGTCTGGATCCGGTTGACTGGTCCGATCTGCGCGCCCTGGGGCACCGCGTGGTCGAGGATATGTTCGATCATCTGGAGATGTTGCGGGATGGGCCGGTTTGGCGGCCAATGCCGCAGGCACTGCGGCAGGAGTTGACAGCGAAGCTGCCGCGCAAACCGACGTCGGCAGAGGCGGTTTACGCTGATTTCCAGCGCCTCGTGCAGCCATATGCGACCGGCAATCTGCATCCGAGGTTCATGGGCTGGGTGCATGGTGGCGGCAATCCCATCGGCATGCTGGCGGAACTACTGGCGGGTGGCCTGAACGCCAACCTCGGCGGCCGGGACCACGCGCCGATCGAAATTGAACGGCAGGTGATACGTTGGGCGGCCGAGATGCTGGGCTTCCCCGAGGATGCGTCCGGCGTGCTGGTGACGGGCACGTCGGTTGCCAACCTGATCGGGGTGCTGGTCGCCCGCTCCGCCAGTCTCGGCCCGTCCGTGCGGACGGACGGCGTCGGTCAAACGCGGCTGGTCGCCTATACCTCGGCGGCGGCGCATGGCTGTTTGCCCCGGGCGATGGAGATGGCCGGTCTTGGCCGCGATGCGCTGCGGATGATCGGCTGCGACCGGAGTGGCCGGATGCGCCTTGACCTGCTGGCAGACCGTGTCGCGCAGGACCGTGCCGCAGGTATGCGGCCGTTCCTGGTGGCCGGGACCGCCGGCACCGTCGATATCGGCGCCGTGGACGATCTTTCCGCAATCGCCGATTTCGCGGAGCGTGAAAAGATCTGTTTCCACGTCGATGGCGCCTATGGCGCGCTCGCCGCGCTGGCGCCCAAGCTGCGGCCGTTGCTGGCCGGAATCGAGCGGGCGGACTCGGTCGCGTTCGATTTTCATAAATGGGCGCAGGTGCCGTATGATGCCGGGTGCATCGTGGTGCGCGATGCGGCACGCCATCTGGAGACCTTCGGCGCCGAGGCGGCCTATCTGCGGCGTGAAGAGCGGGGGCTGGCGGGCGGTGGCGTCTGGCCCTGCGATCTGGGACCCGATTTGTCGCGAGGATTCCGCGCGTTGAAAGTGTGGATGACGTTTTCGGTGTACGGGGCTGACCGCATCGGCGGCATTGCCCAGCAGACCTGCGACCTCGCTGCCGCATTGGCGGAGCGGATCGACCGAGAGCCGGCGCTTCAACGTCTGGCACCCGTGGCGCTGAACATCGTTTGCTTCCGCTATGTCGCGGCCGATGGCGATCTGGACCGCCTGAACGCCGATATCGTCGCCGATTTGCAGGAAGCCGGCGTCGCCGCGCCGTCGACCACGATGGTTGACGGACTCCTGGCCATCCGAGCGGCCATTTTCAATCATCGGACCAACAAGGGCGATATCGTCGTTCTGGTGGATGCAGTACTGGCGGCCGGCCGCGCCAGAGCGGCGGACAAGAAAAAGCCCCCGGTTATGCACCGGGGGCAAGTATACAGGGAGGCTTCACGTCTGGGAGACGCAGGGACCAGAGGCCCCTTTCCAGCGCCTGGCGCTGGAACTCTGACGGCGCCGTAGTTGGTGGCGCCGCCGTAACTCGTGAGCGATCTTTAATACCGCAGGTGCGAAAGGAACCACTGCCGAGAACCGGCATCGGGCATGCTCTTTGCGCATACCTACTTATTGGTATGCGCGAAATCGGAATGGCTGACTCCCATATGGGGACACTCGGGCTTGTCCGGGCCGGTTCAGGGTGGTTTCGGAAACGTTTGGCGGGGCTGCGCAGGCAATGAAGATCGATGGTTTTATGATGGATGGTCAAAAGGCCCGCTTTGATCCAGGTCAACCGCGTGTGCTCGCGGTCAGCCAGGATTGTCTCACGACGGTATGGCTTGGACATCGCCGGTTATCTCTATGGATGCACTGGCGATGTCGCCCCGAGCGCCCATTACTGAGCCACCTTTTGTCACGGCTTAACCGGCTCGAAGCTGATACACAGGCGGGTGCGCGTGGCTTTGGCAAACCGTTCCGGCGTACGGGTGGAGGGTAAAGCCCGGCCGCTTTCCAGCCGGGCGACAAATGCCTGCGTCGTGCCCATGGCAGTGGCCACCTGTTCTCAGATGGGCGTCACCCCCCGCCTTGATCAGGGCCGACGCCAGCGCCGCCACGTATTCAGGGTCTTTGCGCCATTCCTTAAATGCCTCTTCGACCGGAATGTATTGGCGCGTCATGTGACCTGCTTCACCCGTTTGAGGGCGATAGCGATTTCCCGGCGCGCGACCCCGGGAAGCGGATTCGCAGCAGGTGGGTCCGATAATGAGGGCGCGTCGGGCCTGATGCGGCCGGTCAGTGCATCTCCGCCAAACGCGCCAGCAGGAAGTCGCGGAACACCGCGACCCGCTTCGAATTCCGCAGTTCCTCGGGATACACGAAGAACACGTCCACCTTCGGCCCCTTCAGGTCGGTCAGCACGTGCACCAGATCGGGGTTTTCGGACACCGCATAATCGGGCAGGGCGCCGATGCCCAGGCCGGAGCGGATCGCCAGCAAAACCGCATGGATCGAGTTCACCTCAAGCACCGCGCGTCTTGGACTGCCAGGACGCCGGCCCGCCTCGGCCAGCCAGTTGACCTCTTGCACCGGCGGATGATGGCTGCCGAACAGCACCAACCGGTGCGCATCGAGATCCTCGGCCCGCATCGGCACGCCATGCTTCTTCAGGTATTCCGGCGACGCGCAGACATGCCACTGCTGGGTCATCAGGTGGCGCTGCACCAGATCCGGCTGTTTCGGCGGACGCATGCGGATCGCCACATCGGCCTCACGCATCGCCAGATCCAATTCGGTATCGTCCAGCAGCAGCGACACCGTGACATCCGGATAGGCTTCCAGGAACGCCGCCAGGCGCGGCGCCAGCCAGGCGGAACCAAACCCCACCGTGGTGGTCACCTTCAACCGTCCGGCCGGCTTTTCCTTGCTTTCCGTCAGCAGCGCCTCGGTGATCGCCAGTTTGGCGAACACTTCACGCACCGTACGGTTCAGCGCCTCACCTTGTTCGGTGAGAATCAGCCCCCGCGCATGGCGGTGGAACAGCGGCACCTGAAGGGCATCCTCCAGCGCCGAAATTTGGCGCGAGACGGCCGATTGGCTCAGGCTGAGGGTATCCCCGGCATGCGTGAAGCTGCCCGCCTTCGCCACGGCGTGAAATACACGCAGCTTATCCCAGTCCATTGCAAAGCCTCTCCCGCGGCTGATTGGGTCGGCGCCGCACCGAATCGACTGCCCACAGTGGTTGTGTGCAGTGCGTCAAGCCTAAACGTACTTTAAGATTTCCGGGGCGGAAATTGATGCCCGGGGACAAATTTCGTTAATGTGCGGCTTCGGGGACCCGGATTTCGTGTTCGGCGATGAATTTTTCCGCTTCCAGTGCCGCCATGCAGCCGGTTCCGGCGGCGGTGACGGCCTGACGGAAGATTTTGTCCTGCACATCGCCGGCCGCGAACACACCGGCGACCGAGGTCCGCGTCGATCCGGGCACCGTGCGGATGTAACCGTCCGCGTCCATATCGATATGACCGGCGAAGATCGCGGTGGTCGGGCTGTGGCCGATGGCGATGAACACCCCGTCCACGGACACGATGGACTCGGTTCCGGTCGCCGTATCGGTCAATCGCACGCCAGTGACCACTTCCGGCAAACCGCCGCCCAGGATTTCCGCCACCGCGCTGTTCCAGATCACATCGATCTTCGGATGGGCGAACAGCCTGATCTGAAGGATTTTTTCGGCCCGCAGGGTGTCCCGGCGATGGATCAGGGTGACCTTATCGGCGTGGTGGGTCAGGTACAAAGCCTCCTCGACCGCCGTGTTGCCGCCGCCGACCACGGCGACGGTCTTGCCGCGATAGAAAAATCCGTCGCAGGTGGCGCAGGCCGAAACGCCACGGCCCTGCAGGGTTTGTTCGGATGGAAGACCGAGCCAACGGGCCTGGGCGCCGGTGGCGATGATGATGGAGTCGGCGATGTAGGTGTCACCCGAATCGCCGGTGCAGCGAAACGGCGGTCCGGAGAAATCCACCTCGGTGATCAGGTCGTGGATGATGGTGGTACCGACATGGGTGGCCTGGGCCTCCATCTGCTCCATCAGCCAGGGGCCTTGGATGACGTCGGCGAAACCGGGGTAGTTCTCGACGTCGGTGGTGATCATCAACTGACCGCCGGGCTGCATGCCGGCGACCAGCAGCGGCGACAGATTCGCTCGGGCGGCATAGATCGCGGCGGTGTAGCCGGCGGGTCCGGCGCCGATGATCAGGACTTTGGTGCGGTGTGTTTGGCTCATGCCGGACCATATCGGCGGGCGGGGTGTTCGGGCAAGGCGGAGACGTTATCCTGACGCATGGAGTTCAGGAACGAATCGCTTTTCACGCGGACGAAAACAGGTTTCCGGCTGACCGGCGCCTTGGCTGCCGCGCTGGTCCTGTGCACGTCCGCGTTCGCCGGTCCGCCGTTCCGCACCGACGATCCTGAACCGGTGCCATACGAGCATTTCGAGATCACCCCGTTTACAATCGGTACCCGGACGACGGACGGCTGGACCGGTTCATTACCGGCCATGGAGGTGAATTACGGGGCGGTTCCCGGCTTGCAACTGCATGTGCAGGTCTCGCAAGGCTACACCGCGCCGGTTGGCGGTCGAACCGGGTTTGCACCCGGCGATGTCGAGATTGGCGGCAAATACCGGTTTATCGCCCCTGATGCGGACGATTGGTTTCCCCAGGCGGCTGTCTATCCACAAATCGAGGTGCCCACAGGCAACCAGAAGCTGGGTTTCGGCACCGGCCACGCGGCGGTCTTCCTGCCTCTGTGGCTCCAGAAGGATTTCGATCCCTGGAGCATCTATGGCGGCGGCGGTTACTGGATCAATCCGGGCGCCGGCAACAAGGACTATAGCTTCGCCGGCGCGGCGCTGTGGCGCAAACTGAGCGACCCGCTCAACGTAGGGATCGAGGTGTTCCATCAGACCTCCCCGGGTGCTGGCGTGAAGGAAAGCACCGGATTTAACGTTGGGACCACATACGATTTTTCTGACAGCTGGCATCTGCTGACCTCGATCGGCACCGGCATTCAGAATCGCGCCGTAACCAATCAGGTTTCGTATTTTCTGGGGTTGCAACTGACGTTCTGAACCGGTTCGCCAAGTTGATGGCCTGGGGCGCGAATCGTCGGCAAGGCGTTCCGTGTGGCCGGAATATCACGCGACAACCGTGCCGGGGCGCCCCATTGTATCCGTATGCGTCGCCTCCTTCCCCTGCTTGTGCTTGTCGCCCTCGCCATCGCGGCGTTTGTTCTGCTGCGCGGGACCGGTTGGGACAGCCTCGCTCGCTATCAGGGGCTGTTGACCGGGTGGGTCCACGCGCATCCGATCGCCGCCGCCGGCCTCTACGTGATTGCCTATATCCTGACCGCGGCCCTGTCGCTGCCGCAGGCGACCCTTCTGACGGTGGCAGGCGGCCTGCTGTTCGGCACAATCCTCGGCGGTATATTGACGGTCATCGGCGCCACCATCGGCGCATCGATCCTGTTGGTGGCCGTTCGTTCGGCATTTGGTTCGGTGCTCGAGCGCAATCGCCATCGTATTCCGCCGCCGATGCAGGACCGGTTGGCGCGGGATGGCTTCAGCTATCTGCTGGCGCTGAGGCTGATACCGCTGTTTCCGTTCTGGCTGGTGAATTTGGCTGCCGCCGTCGCCGAAATCCGGCTGCTGATTTTCGTGACCGCCACCTTGCTGGGCATTGCCCCGGCCAGTTTCATCCTGTGTTCGATCGGCGCCGGCGTGGGCGGCATCCTCGCCGAGGGCCGCACGCCAGACCTGTCGATGCTGTTTTCCGTCAGTGTTCTGCTGCCGCTGGCGGGCCTGGCCATCCTGGCCCTGTTGCCCGCGCTGCTGCGCCGCCGCCCGGGTGCGCATGCCTGATTTCGACCTCATCGTCATCGGCGCCGGCGCGGCGGGACTGTCGGTCGCCGCCGGAGCCGCCCAACTCGGCGCCTCGGTCGCACTGATCGAGCGTGCGGCCATGGGCGGCGACTGCCTCAACACCGGCTGCGTCCCCAGTAAGGCACTGCTGGCGGCGTCGCATGCGGCGCGCGGCATTCGCAACGCCGCGCGGTTCGGGGTCACAGCGGGCGAACCCGTGATCGACTGGGATCGGCTGCGCATGCACGTCCAGGGCGTGATTGCCGAGATCGCCCCGGTGGACTCCGAAGCGCGCTTTCGGGGTCTCGGCGCCACGGTGATCCGCGGCGAGGCCCGTTTCACCGATCCCGCAACCCTCTCCGTCAACGGCCGCTCCCTGACAGCCCGGCGTTTCATCATCGCGGCAGGCAGCCGAGCGGCGGTGCCGCCGATCCCCGGGCTGAACAGCGTGCCGTATTGGACCAACGGCTCGCTGTTCGATCTTGCACAAAAGCCAGACCACCTGTTGATCCTGGGCGGCGGTCCGATCGGTCTGGAGATGGCCGACGCGTTTGCCGGACTGGGGTGCCGCGTGACTGTCATTGAGGCGCTCACCATCGCGGCAAAGGACGATCCCGAACTGGTGGCCGGCCTGCGTCAGGCGCTGACAGCGCGTGGCGTTATCTTTCGCGAGGGCGTCAAGGTTGTCGCGGCCGAACCGGGTCCGATGCTGGTGCTGGCGGATGCAACGCGGATCGCGGGTTCCCACCTGCTGGTCGCCACGGGACGCACCCCCAATCTGACGTCACTCAATCTGGCGGCGGCGAATATTCAGGCCGGGCGAGCCGGGATCACCACGGATCGCGGCTTGCGCAGCCTTACCAACAAGCGTGTGTTCGCGGTCGGCGATATCGCCGATCCGGCCGGCATCGGCCCGCGCGCCTTCACCCATGTCGCGTCGTACCACGCCGGCATCATCATCCGCCGCGTGTTGTTCCATCTGCCCGCCCGCATCGATTACGCCGCGCTGCCTCGGGTCACCTACACCGATCCCGAACTCGCGCAGACCGGTCTGACCGAGGCGGAGGCGCGCGCCGCCAAACTGAATATCAGCATTCTGCGCTGGCCGCTGGCGGACAACGACCGCGCCATCGCCGAACGCGACACCGCCGGCCTCGTCAAACTGATCGTCAGCCGCAATCGCGTCGTGGGCGCCGGAATCCTGGCGCCACACGCCGGCGAGATGATCAGCCAATGGTCACTCGCCATCGCACAACGCGCCAAGCTTTCCGCGCTGGCCGGCCTGATCGTGCCCTATCCCACCCGCTCCGAAGCCGCCAAACGCGCGGCCGGCAGCTACTTCGCCCCAAAGCTGTTCTCGCCCCGGACGAAGGCCCTGGTGCGGTTGTTGGGTAAGCTGGCGGGGTGAGGGGAAGAAGGCCAGGGCTCTGCCCTGGACCCGCCAAGGGCAAGCCCTTGGAACCGCTTTTTAAGGTCTGTGGAAGGGGTGGGCCATCTGAGACATTGCAATATCTCGGATGGCCCACCCCTTCCACAGACCTTCAATGAATGGATTTCGAAGGCTTGCCTTCGATGGGGTCCGGGGCAAAGCCCCGCCTTTCTTCCCTCACCCCACTTGCTATCCCGCCAACCCGCGCCCAGCCTTCGGCCATGACGAATGATCGCATTGCGTTGGCTTTACAGGGTGGCGGCTCTCATGGCGCTTTCACCTGGGGTGTTGTGGACCGGTTGCTGGAGGATGGGCAGCGGATCGACCACATTTGCGGCGTGTCCTCCGGGGCGATGATCGCGACGATGGTCACGCAGGGTCTGGTGCGCGGCGGCGCCGCCGCGGCTCGGGCGGACATGCGGCGGCTGTGGCAGCGGGTGGCGAGTGCGCATTCGATGAGTCCGCTGCAGGCGGCGCCGTTGGAGCGTTGGCTGTTCGGCGGTTGGGACCTGTCCAACTCCATGCTGTGGCAGGGCATGGAGGTGGCGATGCGGATGTTTAGTCCGGCGCAGATGAACCCGTTCGGGCACAACCCGATGCGTGCGCTGTTGGAGGACCTGATCCAGCCGCATCTGCTGACCGATGCAAGGGCGCCGCGATTGACCGTCGCGGCGACCGACGTGGCGACCGGGCAGGCGGTGTTCTTTGAGAATGCCGACATCACCGTGGATGTACTGTGCGCCTCGGCCTGCTTGCCGTTCGTGTTTCCGGCGGTTGAGATCGACGGCCGGGCCTATTGGGATGGGGGCTATGCGGGTAATCCGCCACTGGGGCCGCTGCTACGGCCTGATCTGCCGGCGGAACTGATTCTGGTGCATGCCCAGGCCGCGCACCGGCCGGGGATCCCGGCGACACCGAGCGACATTACCAATCGGCTGAATGAGATTGCGTGCCAGAATGTGCTGAATGCTGAATTGGCGGCACTGCCCGCGTCGGTCAAACTGCGCCGGTATGAGGCGGATGACGCGCTGATGCATTTGCCGATTTCGTCCAAGGTCAGTGGCGAGGAAGCGTTTCTGAAGGAACTGTTCGAGGCCGGGCGGCGATTGGCGGGCGCACGTTAAAGTCTGTCGTGGCCGCCTTACGCACAGACGCGTTCGGCCTGTAGAGCCGGCCTGACGCGGGCGGATATTTCCTGAGCTTCGATCGCGTCAGCCTCCGCGTCGAGCTCAATCGCAACTTCCAGTAGCATGCGGGATAGTCGGATGTCATCACCGGATTGCGCCATCTCGCGTGCTTGTGCGGCTTTCTGTCTGAAATGATTGGCGTCCAACGCAGCCTCCTGTTCTGAAACTACAATAGGGATGAATTAGCAATCATACCCATCACGTCCCTGAGAGTAGTCGATTAATGCTGGGGATAACCTCCGAGAGCAAAAATCATCTACGAAACGAAAGTAGTTCTATCCCATTAGGGATGGCGTGCGGAGACATAATCAGCAACGCTAAAATCACAAAAACGTGATTACTTTGGCCTGAAATACTTGGCCGCCGCCCCGTCTATTATTCAACCAGTGATTGTCATTATCGAGGCGATCACGGTCCTGCCTGATTAAGAAAGCGAGGGCATGTCATGATTTGTCTTAATTTTGACGGGCATGCCATCTTCTGACGCAATCGGTTGCAAATCGCCGACTGGTGTCCGAACCGGCGCTTAAGCCGCCGAGGCAGTCAAAACTCAACGGATCGCCCCGCCATGGAGAATCAGAGCAGCCGCACCGACCTGACAGTCGCCGCGGCGGATGGGTCGTCGGAGGTGATGATCAATTGCGCGCTATCGGGTTGTGACCGGGATCACCCGCTCATAACCCGATAGCGGCACCGGCCGCCGAAGCGGCCAGGGGGAATCAGGCCGCGGCGGCCTGGCGCTTAATCTGGGCCTTCTCGATACGGCGCTTCAGCGCCTTACCTTCGATGGTCAGCTTGGTGTTGGACGTGCCCAGCAGGAACGCGTCGATGCCGCCGTTGTGCTCGACCGTGCGGATGCCGCGGGTGCAGAGGCGCATACGCACTTCCAGGCCGAGGATATCGGACAACAGCGACGTTACCTGCAGATTGGGCAGGAACCGGCGACGGGTCTTGTTGTTGGCGTGGCTGACGTTATTGCCACTGAGAACGCCCTTACCCGTGATTTCACAGCGACGAGACATCGCACTTTAATCCTTAGTACTGATTTGGAATGGCGGCTTATGGCGATACACGCCCTTGCCGTCAAGGCGGAGTGTGCCGGAGTCGCGGTTTAATGCCCGTTTACGTCCTGATGGGCGCGTAATTCGCCGGTTCGGACGCTCTTCATGGCGTTGGTCAGAATGCCCAGAATCGCCTCATCGGACATCGACCGGGCGAGCAGCGCCATCGATCCGCCCAACAGCGCCGAGGCGATCGCCAGCGACGACAGGTTCTGCTGCATCATGTATTCGATCGCCTTATCCACCACGGCACCAGCGTGGCTGAGATGGGCAGGGGCTTCGTTCATATCGTCCGACATGGGCAAGATCCTTGGTAAGAAAAAGGCACGTATCCGGCCGGGTAGGCCGTTCAGGCAGCAGGTTCCAGGTCGTGTTCGGCTGCCTGCAAGGTCCACATGCGGCTGTACAGACCGCCCTTGGCCAGCAGCGCTGCGTGGCTGCCGCGTTCGGCGACAAGCCCGTCCTGGAGGACAATGATCTCATCGGCATCGACCACAGTGGACAGCCGGTGGGCGATCACCAGGGTGGTGCGGCGGTTCGATACCGCGTTAAGCGCCGCCTGGATGTCCTGTTCGGTGCGGCTGTCGAGCGCGCTGGTGGCCTCATCCAGCACCAGGATGCGCGGGTCCTTCAGAATGGTGCGGGCGATGGCGACTCGCTGTTTTTCGCCGCCGGACAGTTTCAGGCCACGTTCGCCGACCCGGGTATCGTAGCCCTCGGGCAGTTTCAGGACAAAATCATGCACCTGGGCCTGTTTCGCCGCTTGCTCGATTTCGGCCTGCGAGGCGCCGGGGCGGCCGTAGCCGATATTGTAGCGGATGGTGTCGTTGAACAGCACGGTGTCCTGCGGCACCACGCCAATGGCCGCGCGCAGACTGTCCTGGGTGACGTTTCGAACATCCTGACCGTCGATCAGGATGCGGCCGCCGGTCACGTCGTAGAAGCGGAACAGCAGGCGGTTGATGGTGGATTTACCGGCCCCGGTGGGGCCGACGATCGCCAGCTTGCCGCCGGCCGGGACGGTGAAGCTGACGCCTTTCAAGATCACCCGGTTGGCCTGATAGCCGAACCGGACATCGTCGAACACGACCTCACCCGCCGATCCTTCCGACAGATGCGCGGTCAGCGCCTTGGCGCCGGGCTTGTCGGCGATTTCGCGCTGGACCCGCAGCAGGGCGAACATTTGCTCCATGTCCACCAGGCCCTGCTTGATGGTCATATAGACCACGCCCAGAAAGTTCAGCGGTTGGTAGAGCTGGATCAGATACGTGTTCACGACAACGAACTTGCCGACGGTCATGGTGCCGTCTCGCATACCCGACGCGGCCAGCAACATGATCAGGGTCAAGCCGATGGCGATGATCGCGGCCTGGCCGAGGTTCAACGCATTCAGCGAGACCTGCACCTTGACGGCGGCGCGTTCGTAGCGCGCCAACGCGTGGTCGTAGCGTTGCGCCTCGTGTTCCTCGTTGCCGAAATACTTCACCGTCTCATAGTTGATCAGGCTGTCCAGCGACTTGGTCGAGGCGTCGTTGTCGGTGTCGTTCATCGTCCGGCGGTACCGGCCGCGGCGGCCGGCCAGAACGGCGGTGAAGGCGACATAGACGACGACCGCGAGGCAGGTGACGACCGCGTAGCGCCAATCGAACATGTGCCAGATGATGGCGGTGACCATCACCAGTTCCAGCGCCGTCGGCACCACATTGAAGACCGCCAGCCGCAGCACCGACTGCATCCCAAGCACGCCGCGGTCGATGACGCGCGACAGGCCGCCGGTCTGGCGGTCGAGGTGGAAGCGGAGGCTGACCGCGTGTAAATGCCGGAACGTGCGGAGTGCCAGCAGCCGGACGGCGCGTTGCTGGACCGAGGCGAACAGCGCATCGCGGATTTCGCCAAACCCGGCGGAACCGATTCTAACAGCGCCATAGGCGATGATCAGCGCCACCGGGACGATGAATGCGGCGCCGCCGCCTTCCGGTGCCAGCGCATCCACGATGCGGCCGTACAAGATGGGCACATAGACCGTGGCCACTTTCGACAGCAGCATGAACACCAGGGCCACCACGACGCGCACCCGGGCGCCGGGGTTTCCGACCGGCCACAGATACGGCAGCAGGGATACGATGGTCTGGAAGGTGGATCGCTCCACCCTCAGTGAGGGCGGCTGATCGGCTGGCGCGCGATGATGGTTGCCGTGGTGGCTCATGTGCTTCGTCTCATGCAGCGCATGTGGCATGGTGCGGCATGATTTGAAAGTCAGGCGGATGGATCGAAACCTTAAGGACACCGGATTTCAGCGTCATGTGCGCGCCTGCAACAACGCCGCGCTGCCGGGCACGCGGTTGCCGTTCCTGGTTGCCGGGCAGGCGGTGGGGTGGCTGCCGCCACGGATCGTCGCCGCTCTGGCGGGGGGGCCGGAAGTCGTCTGTGCGCCCGGCCGCGTCGACATGGCCGATCCCGCCGCCCTGCCGGGCGTGGCGAAACTGCTGTCCGAACGGGGTCTGTACCGTTGGCGGGGAGAGGCGTTCGACGTGCGCGCCACCCCGGACGGGCCGGCTTTGACCCGGATTGATCGTGGCGCGCTGCCGTCGTTCGGAATCCAGGCGACCGGCGTCCATGTCAACGGCCTCGTTCGGCGCGACGACGCCCTCCACATCTGGGTCGCTCGGCGCGCCATGGACAAGCAGTTGGACCCCGGCAAGCTGGACCATGTCGTGGCGGGCGGCGTGTCGGCCGGGTACGGGTTGATGGACACGCTTATTAAGGAAGCCGCTGAAGAGGCGGCAATCCCTCCGGATCTGGCGGTGCAGGCGGTGCATGTCGGGGTGATCGGCTACGCGATGGAGCGGCCGGAGGGCCTGCGCCGCGACTGTCTGCACTGCTACGATCTGGCGCTGCCGGGCGATTTCACGCCCACGCCGTCGGATGGCGAGGTGGAGGCGTTCGAACTGTGGCCGATGCGGCGCGTGTTCGAAACCGTACGGGACACTGACGATTTCAAGTTCAACGTCAATCTGGTGCTGATCGACCTGTTCATCCGGCAGGGGCTGATTGCCGGGGATGAAGCGGAGAGCCTGCGGGCTGGTTTGAAGCCGCCAGCGTAGCGGCGGAGGCCTTGATTGCCGTTTCGGGTTCGGCGGAAACCTGCCGTCAACGTCCTCAAGAGAGCAGCGAGGCATTTTGCCGTCGGACTTTGCTCATGCCAACTGCGTCAGCATTCATCCCGGCCTTGGAAGCCGACCTGTCCGAATCGGTTATTTCTTTCGGCAATTTCAATATGTTGTATTGTTGCAATGGCGGGCCACGCCCGATAGCGATGATCACTACGTCTACGCCATAGCCCTATGACTACACCAAGAGGGCGGCAAAGGGTGCAGATTTGGCGGTCGCTTTCCGGCCGCCCGGAACGCGGGTAACATGCTGCCATGTGAAATTTCGCGCGTGCTCGGGGGGTCCGGGTGCTGAGTGAGGCAGCATGGCGTCCCGTCCGTATTTTAGCCATCGAGGCCAAGACCTTGTAGCGGCGTTCGAGGCTGGTAGGGAGGACCTGCCCGCCCTTGAGGCACTGCGCGCCGAACTCGTTCACCGCAATACGCCGTCCATGCGCGAGCTCAGCGTCAAGGTCGATCAGGCTTTAGCCACGATCAAAAAAGCCGTAACCGACCAGCCCCCTAGACGGTCAACAGTCAGCCGCCCTCAACAACCCGAGTTGCCCCTGGCACCAGACGGCTTTTCGCGGCCGGACGAGCAGAGCGTGTCGTCTAAACCGAAGACCGAGCGCCGTGAGCAGCCCGATCCCGCCGATGCCGACGAGATTGTCGACCCCGAAGAGTCGATTCGCGGAAGCGTTGGTTCCGTTCGTCCATGTGGCGCTATTGCCGGAGTGCCCAGCCGCTGGACATTTCCGGACAAGCGGGATTTCGAGATTGACGTCGGCAAGCATGCAACACGGGTCGAAAAGTTCGTTGCCGCGCTCCGGGCGCTCGTCAAAGACATGCGCCGGCGTGGCAGCGGAATGCGAACGGTGACCCTAGAACATGGTGAAGCGGTCGCGCTGGATGGCCGTGAGCGCGGCTATCGTTTCCCATATGATGGTGACGCCGAACTGTTCGAGGGCGCGAAGGTCACCATCGCAATCGGAAATCGAACCTGTGACGGTAGGATCGTCTCGGTTTCAAGCCAATGGCTCGTTGTATCATTCGATGAGGACTTGGGCCCACGCGTTGGGACCTGCGTGCTGCGCATTGACAATACAGCGATGATCGACGCCCTGGCCGACCGTTTCGACAAAGTACGTAGTGGCGAAGCAAAGCTAAACTTGTCTCTGGCCGATGATGTGCTCGACAATAGAGAAGATCAGAGAACATATACAGACGGGAACGCTCGCTCGAAAACGGATCGACTTCTCAATGACCCGCAAAGGGAATTTGTAGATCATGCAATCGCAAACGCGGTTACCTACCTATGGGGGCCTCCGGGTACTGGAAAGACTCGATCTCTCAGCACTTTGAATGAGCTTTTATTTGATTCAAATAAACGCGTCCTCATTTGTTCAAATACAAACCAAGCCGTTGATCAGGTTCTCATAAACCTCTGCAAAACGCTTACAACGAACCACCCTGCCCTGGACGATGGCAGGGTGTTACGGCTCGGCAAGGCAGATGGAATTCCGCCTGAATATAGCGAATTCGTGACCCTTGACGGCATTGTCCGTAGAAAATCTGTCGATCTTCAGCAGCGCAAAAAACTTTTGGAGCACGAGGTACAACACCTGCGCTTGTCGGTAGAGGCTGCTCAGCGAGTTTTAGCCGACTTCAATAAGTTGGACGAATGTGAGCGTGAGATCAAAGACTTGGCTGACAGGCGAGAGGCACTCAAACGGGCAATTTCTGATGCCGAAATAGCTGAGCGAGACGCATCAATGGCAATTGCTCGGCTTGAGCGCGAGCTGTCGGAGCGCCTGGCGGCGGGAGTTATGCGACGGCTTCTTATGCGCTCGGAGGCGACGATCCGAACCGATCTGACGACGGCGCAGGCGCAAAAAGGTGAAGCCGATACGCGGCTTCGGTCTCATCGCCTGACGCTTGAGGACCCCGAGAAATTGGCGATAGACCAAGAGGCGGTGGCGCGGCATCGAAGACTGGCCGCGGCGCTACAAGATCAAGATAGGGCGGCCTCCAAGAGATTGGTCGAACAAGCCGAAGAAAAAATTTCTCCGGCTATCCGCGAGATATCAGAAATTAACAGTAAGTTGGAGGGAATTGAGAAAGCGGTTGTCGCGGAGGCGCGGATCGTAGGCGCGACAGTCACCAAGACCTATCTGACACCTCAACAGTTCGCTAATTTTGACGCCGTTATCATCGATGAAGCGTCAATGGTGATGTTGCCAGCCGTCTATTACGTAAGTGGATTGGCAAAAGAGAAAGTTATTGTGTCCGGTGATTTTCGACAGCTTTCGCCGATTGTGCCCACGGAGCAGGCTGCGATCCAAGAGCTGATCGGTTCAGACGTGTTCCAGGCTGCGGGCATCACTGAAGCAGTCAAAGCGCAGAAACCGCTCAAACGAACGATTATGTTGATAGACCAATACCGAATGAATGCCTCGATTTGCCAGATGATTTCTGAGCGCATGTATGAGGGGCGCCTCAAAACGCAGACTCAGCCACGGGTTGGTATGCCTTCTCCGCCCCCACCTTTTGATGGCTCCTTGACGGTCATAGACACGTCGCCAATCCAACCCTTCGTGAATCGGCACGGTTCATCGCGTTACAACTTGATGAATGCGTTGGCAGTCCGGAATCTTGTCAGACATTTTCAAGAAACCGGTTTTTCCCCCACTTCGTCTCACGTTGCCGGTGATCACGGAAACCTGGGAGTTTGCACCCCTTTTGCGGCTCAAAGGGACGTACTGAAGAGGCTGACAAGTGGGAGCGGCGTAATAGTCGGAACCGTGCATCGCTATCAAGGAGATGAGAAGGCCACGATGATTATCGACGTGCCGGATAGTCTCGGCGAGCGGTATGTCAGCTTGTTCGCCCAAGCTGGAAGCCCGGAAGATGCTGGGTCTAAATTGTTCAACGTCGCCGTCAGCCGGGCCCAGGAACACGTAATATTTATTGCTAATCTCGACTACCTTGACGCCAAGTTGCCAGCTGACGCCTTTCTTCGTGGCCTTCTTCATGAAGCCTCAACCAAGGGGCGAATCGTGGATGTCCGCGATGTCCTCGCTATGTGGCCCATTGCGGAGGATCTAAAGCGAATAGGACGGCCGTTCGAACTGGATACCGAGACGATGCGCTCGGGCCTGTTCAAGCAGACTGACTTTGAGGCAGTTTGCGGTGCCGATATCGAGCGCGCGACGAAGGGCATAGCAATATACTCAGGTTTCGTGACCCCTCAGCGTGTTGCCGCCTACGAACCATTGTTCCGACGAAAGATAGCTGAAGGCGTCAAGATTCGGTGCATCACGCGCCCGCCCAATCGAAACGGGAGCATCCCCGTGGACCTTGGTCGGGATGCGCTGAATGGGCTGGAGGCCATGGGGTGCATCGTCGATACACGGTGGAACATCCATGAGAAGGTCGTGATCATTGACGACGAGATTTTGTGGTTTGGCTCGCTGAATCCATTGTCGCACACCAATCGGACCGACGAGATGATGGCGCGTGTCACTGGCAAGCCCGCCGCGCTCCAATTATCAGCATTCATGGCTGTCACAAGCAGTCTGAGTGCGGAGAAGGCTGAGGGTTTATCGGTAATCGGCGAGAACCCCCGTTGTCCGGAATGTAGTCGGCGGACGACCTACCGTCTGGGCAGCTATGGTCCGTTTTGGCAATGCGAAGAGGGTTGCGGCTGGAAGCAGAACGTCGGTCGGACGAACAGTTCCACGCCGTCAACAGCAGGAACCGAGGCGCTTCCAAAGACAGGCACACCGTGCCCCATTTGCACTGGCCCGACTGTCCTTCGACATGGGCCGCACGGGCATTTCTACGGTTGCTCGAAATACCCCGCATGCAAGGGGATTGTGAAGGATGCAGCACAAGCAATGGGGACACCAAAAACCGGACAAAAGTCTGCCGCGAGGCGCGGACGGTGATCCTCGTGCCGTTCACGCTGTGCTGATTTTGTGCAGCCGGACTGAACTGGCTCCGTCTTAGCGCTGCCGCCGAATTGCGCATACCCCTTCCTCGCGCGCACAGCTACGCTGATCGCCGGCGGATTAGGTATCCCGGTGTGGTCCCAAGGAAAACAGGTCGCGGTTGCCCGCTTCCTCGCGCAGCTGTTCGATCACCTTCGCCGCCATCCCGTCAGGATAAACGGAACCGGCGATTTCGGCTTGCTCTGCTTCGTCAAGATCGTCGATAGCGTACAGCGTCAGCAGCACGGCTTCCTCGCGCGGCAGCTTCTCGAGCAACATCTCCACGAATGGCCGGATTGTCATGTCGAATGCGGTGGACAGCGATGGCAGAAAATCGGCGGCCGGCATGTCGAACGGGCCTTCCTGCACCTCATGGCACACTTCGTCCCACAGCGTGCGATAGGCATAATCGTCGCCCCAAATGCCGCTGGCCGGAATGCGGCGCAGATGCCAAATCGTCGTGCGCATCAGTGCGGCGAAGCGGACTGCGCCGAACTGCAATATGGCCGACTGGCTGGCCGCGAGCAGCCGGTCAAAGTCAGTTTGATCGTCCTTCACGGTTGGCCATTGATCGTTCGAAGTGCTCGTGCAGGGGAATTTCTCTTCGCCGTTGGCGACTTTCTCGCAGACATGTCAGTTGACCGACCGGTTGCAATGACGGCGTATTTCCTTTGCTGAGCGAAGTCTTCGTTCGTCACTCTCTGGCGGCCTCCGCACCCCGTTCAGTGGCCTTTCCTTTGGCGGCCAAGCCGACGGTTAACCGCTCATATTCCTCCATCGCGACCACCACCACGACGCCGCGCCCGTGCTTTTCGATCAGCACAGGGCCTGCACGCGCGGTGTCGATCATCAGCCCGAAAGCGTTCTTCGCCTCGCGCGCCGACATGGTTTTCATGGCCGAATCCTGTGGCGATCCATGCGGCCATTTAGGGCAAAATAGCTCTTTTTGGCAACGGCGCATCTGCGGCTTTGATACGACGCCATGGGTGTGCTCTGAGTTCGAAGGGTACCCCGAAGAAGAGCGGAAATATGAGGGGGAAATATGAGGGCAAGATAAAGCGAGATTCCTCGCTACCGGAACTTCGTTCCTAAGTGGTTGTCTGCACATTGTTTTTTGGCGGCTGCCCGGCATAAGGGTAATGTGCGCCGGTGCCGGGGAAGTTAATTTCTGCAATGTTTTCAATGGCATTTTGGGTGGCGCCCGCAACGTGCGTCGTCTGCAGTTCCGCCGTTTCTACGCTATAGCAAGTATTTCTACGCCACAGCCCTACGCCGTCATTTTCGACCTTGTGTCGGCCGTTTGATCTTCCAATCGTCTCCTCATGGCGACCGACGAAGACCATTTCCGCATCCGTCCCGGCCGGGTCCGCGACCGTGCTGGCGGGCGCACCACGCGCGCCGTCCGGCCGAGCCCGAAGACGTTCCTTGCCGAGGTGCATCAGGCTATCCGCCGCGCCGGCGGCGACCCCAATCGGCTGGGTTCGGCCGGGAAGGGAAGCGGCCGGTTCAACGCGCGAGGCCGTGGCGCTGCGGTCGCCGCCGGGCTGAAGGGGCGGAGCGCCTGGAGCTGGGACGCCAGCGGGGTGCGGACCCGCGCCCGCCGCGTGACGGTGAAGGCGCGGATCGTGAAGCTTAACCCGCAGCGCGGCGCGGCGCGCGGACGGTCGTTCGTCAGCGCGAAGGCGGTGGA
>Ga0316222_1000193_pt1 | contig 99285 bp, 84 predicted proteins | sample TBH18011metaG_FD_206008 | JGI IMG/M metagenome (GOLD analysis project Ga0316222, IMG submission 206008) | Freshwater microbial communities from Trout Bog Lake, Wisconsin, USA - TBH18011 | ecosystem: Environmental > Aquatic > Freshwater > Lake > Hypolimnion/Profundal zone | place: USA: Wisconsin...
GGTCCCGCGCCCACGACAATATCCGGCAAGGTTTTTGCAAGATTGTTCAGCAATTCTTCGTTGACGGTGGCGCGCGCTGGTCTAAACTTCCCGCTCGGTTTCGCGAACCATTTACCAAAAGGAATTAAAAAACATTTATGCCAGTAAAAGTTGCAATCAACGGATTCGGCCGCATCGGCCGGATGGTCTTCCAGGCGCTCTGTGACCAGGGCTTGCTGGGCAAATCAATTGACGTCGTCGCCGTCGTGGACGTGTCCACCGACGCCGACTACTTCGCCTACCAGATGAAATACGATTCTGTGCACGGCAAGTTCAAGCACGCCGTCTCCACGGAAAAGAGCGTCGCCACCCTCGAAGAACCCGACATTCTCGTCGTCAACGGCCACAAGATCAAATGCGTCGGCGCGGTGAAAGACCTCGCCACCTTGCCGTGGAAGGCGCTCGGCGTGGACATCGTCATTGAATCCACCGGCCTCTTTACCGACAGCGAGAAGGCCAAGGCGCATCTCACCGCCGGTGCCAAGAAAGTCATCATCTCCGCGCCTGGCAAGGGCGAGGTCAAGACCATCGTCATGGGCGTCAATGAAGGCGAATACGACGCCGCCAAGCACAACATTGTTTCCAACGCCTCCTGCACCACGAACTGCCTCGCGCCGCTTGTCCATGTGCTGCTCAAGGACGGCTTCGGCATTGAGACCGGTTTGATGACCACGATTCACGCGATGACCGCCACGCAGAAAACCGTGGACGGCCCGTCCAAGAAGGACTGGCGCGGTGGCCGCGCGGCTTCCATCAACATCATTCCGAGCACCACCGGCGCGGCCAAGGCCGTCGGCGAAGTGTTGCCGGCGACCAAGGGCAAGCTCACCGGCATGGCGTTCCGTATTCCGACGGCGGATGTCTCCGTCGTGGACCTCACCGTCCGCACGGTGAAGGACACGAGCATCGAAGAGATTGATGCCGCGTTGAAGAAGGCCAGCGAGACCTATCTCAAGGGCATTCTCGGCGTGACCGACGAGGAACTCGTCTCCACCGACTTCATTCACGACAACCGCAGCTCCATCTACGACAGCCTCGCCACGTTGCAGAACAACCTGAAGGGCGAAAAACGCTTCTTCAAGATTGTGAGCTGGTATGACAACGAATGGGGTTACAGCAACCGCGTGGTGGACCTCGTGAAATACATCACGGCCAAGGGAATTTAATCCTCCCGCAACAATTCCAAGCGGCGGACTGGCAACAGTCCGCCGCTTTTTGCTTTTTTTGAAAGGCCAGTTCCCGCACCCAGATGAGAAGACTAAAGATGAGAGCCAATCGTCCACTCGTAAATCGCTGACCGTTGGATTAAATTAAAACTTCCCCTAAACGATTTGCGGAAGGCGCTCAACCCATCGCGGGAGCCGCTCAGCCGACCGCAAAGCGCCCGACTGGAACGGATCGCTTCCGGTGTTCCTGCTTTCCTTACAAAAATAAAAGAGTTCTGGCGGCTGCCGGCTGCCGGCTTGGGCCGGAGGTGTTTTACAGGTAAACCAAATTCCTGCCGACACCGGCTTGTCGGCGGTTTTCTTTTCTGGCACGCTCCCGCCATGCTTGATTCTTCCATCCGCCGCACGCCGCGTCCGCAGGACTTGATCGGGATGTCCACGCAGGAATTGCGCGACACGTTCGCCATCACCAGCCTGTTTGTGCCCGGCGACATCACCGGCCATTTCACCGATCTCGACCGCCTGTTCGTGGGCGGCGTGATGCCGGCGGGCAAACCTGTCGAACTGCCGAACCATAAGGAGACCGGCCGCGCCTTTTTCCTCGAACGCCGCGAGTTGGGCGCCATCAACGTCGGCAGCGCGGGCAAAGTCCTTGCGGACGGCCAAAGCTTCGCGCTGGATAAATTGGATTGTGTATATTTGCCGATGGGAACCAAGTCCGTCGTCTTCACCAGCGACGATGTGAAGAACCCGGCGAAGTTTTATCTCTTGAGCTGTCCCGCCCACGCCGCGCATCCCGCGCGCCTGATGAAGTCCGCCGAGGCCGCCCCGGTGAAACTCGGCGCGCCGGAAACCGCCAACCAGCGCACCATCTACAAATTCATCCATCAGGGCGGCATCCAGAGCTGCCAGCTCGTGATGGGGCTGACCGCGTTGGAGCCGGGCAGCGTGTGGAATTCCTTCCCGCCGCACACGCACTGGCGGCGCACGGAGATCTATTTCTACTTCGACCTCGGCGACAAGGTGCTGTCGCATTTCCTCGGCGAGCCGCAGGAGACGCGCCATGTGTTCCTGCACAATGACGAAGTGGCGCTGTCGCCGAACTGGTCCATGCACTTCGGCGTGGGCACGGGCAACTACAAGTTCATCTGGGGCATGGCCGGCGAAAACCAGGTCTTCGACGACATGGACGCGGTGAAGCCGGGGGATTTGCGGTGAATGGGCGGAAACATCCAACATTCAACGCCGAACATTCAACGCCCAATTTTACAGGGCGTGGCGAATGAAAACTTCGGTGTTGGAAGTTGAATGTTGGGCGTTGAATGTTTTTTAATTTTATGAAATTCAAGAACAAGGTGGTGGTGGTGACGGGCGCGAGCCGGGGCATCGGCCAGGCGATTTGCGCGGCGTTCGCGCGCGAAGGCGCGACGGTCGTGGGCGTGGCGCGAAGCGATTTGGCCGAGACGGGCGCGGCGGTGCAGGCGGCGGGCGGCAGCTTCATCGCGCACAACGCCGACCTCGGCACTGGCACGCAAAAAGAATCGCACTCGGTCATCGCGGAAATTTTGGCGAAGGCCGGCAAGATTGACGCGCTCGTCAACAACGCCGGCATCATCCGCCGCGCGCCCGCGAAAGATTTTTCCGAGGCCGACTGGAATGCGGTCATCGCGACGAACTTGAATTCGCCGTTCTTTCTCATGCAGGCCGTCGGCAAGTGGTGGATTGAAACCGGCCGCGCCAAGGCGCCGGAAGGCGCGCGGCTCAAGCTGGTGAACATCGCTTCGCTGCTGTCGTTCCAGGGCGGCATCACCGTTCCGGCTTACGCGGCGAGCAAGCATGGAATTGCCGGTGTCACAAAGGCGTTGTCAAACGAATGGGCGAAGGAGCGCATCAATGTCAACGCCATCGCGCCCGGCTACATCGCCACGGAAAACACCAAGGCGCTGCGTGAAGACCCGGTGCGCAACAAGGCCATCCTCGACCGCATTCCCGAAGGCCGCTGGGGCGCGGCGGCGGACATCGCGGGCGGCTGCGTGTTCCTCGCGGGCGGCGATTCGGACTATCTCAACGGCGCGGTGCTGAACATTGACGGCGGCTGGCTGGGGCGCTGACTATTTTGCCGTCGCGATGGTTTTCATCGCCTCCGCCGTGAGCGCGGTGATCTTCGCCCAGTTCTTTTCCGCAACCAGTTTGCGCTCGGCCATCCACGAGCCGCCGACGGCGGCGACCTGCGGGAGCGCGAGATAGTTCGGCAGCGTGGCGGCGGTGATGCCGCCGGTGGGGATAAATTTTATGCCGGTGTGGCCGAACGGGCCGGCGAGTGCCTTAAGCGCGTTCACGCCGCCGAAAGTTTCCGCCGGGAAAAACTTCAGGTGCTTCCAGCCAAGTTCCAGCGCGTGCATGATTTCGCCGGGCGTAACGACGCCGGGAAACAGCGGGAGTTTGTTTTCATGCGCGGCTTTGGAGACAGCTTCGCTCAAACCCGGTGACACGCCGAACTGCGAGCCGGCATCCACGGCTTGCTTCACTTGGTCGGCGGTGAGCAGCGTGCCTGCGCCGACGATGGCCTTGGGCAACGCCTGACGGATGCGCGCGATGGATTCCGCCGCGCCGGCGGTGCGGAAGGTGACTTCGATGGCGTTGAGGCCGCCGGCAAGCAAGGCTTCGGCGAGCGGCACGGCGTCGTCCGGCTTATCAATGACCGCGACGCAGACGAGCCGTTGGTGGAGCAGGGGATCAATGTTCATAAAATGATGCGGACAAGTTTTGCAAATGTGGCCGGGCGTGTGAACACGATTTTATCTTTTAATTTCGCCAGCGGAGTTGGAAATGCGCGGCGTGAAGTTCGCCGACGATGTCCGGCTGGCGGGTCTTGTTATTCGCGGACGGCGCGGGGAACCTGCTGCACTTCGCCGTTGCTGAAATAAATTTCGCCGGCGCGCGTTTTTTTCCGGTTGTCATTGGACAAATTGCCGGACTCGTAGCAAAATAGATACAATATGAGCGATGAAGCCATGAGTAATTTCACGCCGCGCGCGCAGCAGGTGCTCGCGCTGGCGCGCAAGGAGGCCGACCGGTTGAACCACAACTTTCTCGGCACCGAACACCTTTTGCTCGGCCTGATAAAGCTGGGTCAGGGCGTCGCGGTCAACGTGCTGCAAAGCATGGGCATTGACCTTGACAGCGTCCGCATCGAGGTCGAGAAACAGGTCGGCGCCGGCCCGGATCAAAAAATGATCGGCAACATCCCCTACACGCCGCGCGTCAAAAAAGTCATCGCGCTGGCGCAGAAGGAAGCGAAAAATCTCAACCACACCTACGTCGGCACGGAACATTTGCTGCTCGGCTTGCTGCGCGAAGGTGACGGCGTGGCGGCGAAAGTGTTGCGCGCTTTGGACGTGGACATTGAGGAGGCGCGGCAGCGCGTCCTGAAGGAACTGGATCCAAATTTTGCCGCGCAGCCGGGCGGTGAGGAACAGCCGCCGGGCGAACCTGCCGCTGAAAAGCAACCCGCGACGCCGGGCGAGAAGAAGGGCGAAGTCAAGACGCCCGCGCTCAAGGCGTTTGGCCGCGACCTCACGGAAATCGCGCGCAAGGGCGACATGGACCCGGTCATCGGCCGCGCGAGTGAAATCGAGCGCGTCATCCAGATTCTCTGCCGCCGCACGAAAAACAATCCGGTTCTCCTCGGCGAAGCTGGCGTGGGCAAGACGGCCATCGTCGAGGGTCTCGCACAGGAAATTGTGAAAGGCAACGTGCCGGAAATTTTGTTGACCAAGCGCGTCATCACGCTCGACCTGGCGCTGATGGTTGCCGGCACCAAGTATCGTGGACAATTTGAAGAGCGCATCAAGGCGGTCATGGATGAAATCCGCCGCGCAAAGAACATTATTCTTTTCATTGACGAATTGCACACCATCGTCGGCGCCGGTTCGGCGGAAGGCACGATGGACGCGAGCAATATCATCAAGCCCGCGCTCTCGCGCGGTGAAATGCAATGCGTCGGCGCGACGACGTTGAACGAGTATCGCAAGTATATCGAGAAGGACGCTGCGCTGGAACGCCGGTTCCAGTCGGTGAAAGTCGAGGCACCTTCAATTGAAGATGCGATTGCGATTTTGAAGGGGCTGCGCCACAAATACGAGGAGCATCACAAGGCCGAGTTCACGGATTCGGCCGTCGAGGCTTCCGTGAAATTGTCCGACCGCTACATCACCGACCGTTTCTTGCCGGACAAGGCAATTGACGTGTTGGACGAGGCCGGTTCGCGCGCGCGCATCAGCACGATGACGCGCCCGCCGGAAATCAAAGCCCAGGAAGCCGAGATCGAAGTCATCAAAGGTAAAAAAGAAAGCTCCATCAAGAATCAGGATTTCGAGGGCGCGGCCAAAATGCGCGACCAGGAAAAACAGGCGAAGGACAAGCTCGAAACTTTGCTTAAGGAATGGCGCGCGAAGGGCGACGAGAAACGCGTCGTCGTCGGCGAAGATGAAATCATGCACGTCGTCGCGAAGTGGACGGGCATTCCGCTCAAGCGCATGGGTCAGGATGAGATGTCACGCCTGCTCACGGTCGAGGTCGAGATGGAAAAAGTTGTCGTCGGTCAGCGCGAGGCGGTGTCCGCGTTGTGCAAGGCGCTGAAGCGTTCGCGTGCGGATTTGAAAGACCCGCGCCGGCCGATTGGCACTTTCCTTTTGCTCGGCCCGACGGGCGTAGGCAAGACGCTTTTGGCCAAGACGCTCGCGGAACAAATGTTCGGCGACGCGAAATCGCTCATCCAATTGGACATGAGCGAATACATGGAGAAGTTCAACGTGTCGCGCCTCGTCGGTTCGCCGCCCGGATATGTCGGTTACGAAGAGGGCGGACAGCTTACGGAAAAAGTGCGGCGCAATCCGTATTCCGTCGTGCTATTCGACGAAATTGAAAAAGCACATCCCGACGTGTGGAACATGCTGTTGCAAATCCTTGAAGAAGGAAAGTTGACGGATAGCATGGGACGCATCGTGAATTTCCGTAACACGATCATCCTGATGACCTCAAACGTTGGCTCGGACACGCTGCGGAAATCGTCCACGCTCGGCTTTGCGCCCATCACCGACGAGGCGACCTATGAAAAGGCGCGCGAACGCGTCTTGGAAGAGGCCAAAAAAATGTTCCGCCCGGAATTTTTGAACCGGCTCGACGATTTGATTGTGTTCCGCTCATTCACCAAGCCCGATCTCATCCAGATTTTGAGCCTGGAAGTGGACAAGGTTTTGGAGCGCCTGCGCAAGAAAAACCTCAAGCTGGAACTCGATGACAAGGCCAAGGAATTTTTGGTGGAGAAGGGCTACGACCCGCAATACGGCGCGCGCCCGATGCGCCGGGCGGTCGAGCGCTTCTTCGAGGATCCGCTGGCCGAGGAAATCCTCAAGGGCGTCTTGCACGAAGGCGAGCTGATTCTGGTCACCGCCGGCAAGGACAAACTGCTGTTCAACCAGAAGCCGGCCGCGACCGAGGGCGCGGTGGCCAGTTGAAACAAAACCAGCTCTCAAGCCGCGTTGAAAAACGCGGCTTTTTTGTTGGCGAATGTCCCGGCAAATTTTACGCTGTCGCACACATGAAAGGCATAATCCTCGCCGGCGGTGCCGGCTCGCGGCTCTATCCGCTCACGCTGGTTGCGAGCAAACAGCTCCAGCCGGTGTTTGATAAGCCGATGGTCTATTATCCGCTGACCACGCTCATCGAGGGTGGCATCCGCGAACTTTGTTTAATTTCCACGCCGCAAGATCTGCCGCGCTTCCGGCAATTGCTCGGCGACGGCTCGCGCTTTGGCGTGACTATTGATTACCGTGAGCAGGCCAAGCCCGCCGGCATCGCGCAGGCGTTTCTCATCGCCGAAGATTTCATCGGTGCGGACAACGTAACGCTGATCCTTGGCGACAATATTTTTTACGGCGGCGATTCTTTTTACAAGGCGTTTGCGGAGTTCAAAAGCGGCGAGACGATTTACGGTTATCACGTCAACGACCCTGAACGCTACGGGGTCGTGGAGTTTGATGCCGGCGGCAAGGCCATTTCCATCGAGGAAAAACCGAAGCATCCAAAGAGCAACTACGCCGTGCCCGGACTTTATATCTGCGACAACCAGGTCGTGGACATCGCGAAGAACTTGAAACCGTCGGCGCGCGGCGAACTGGAAATCACGGCGGTAAATGTCGAGTATCTCCAGCGCGGCGGCCTGCGCGTGCAGCGGCTGGCGCGCGGGTTCGCGTGGCTGGACGCCGGCACGAGCACCAGCCTGCACGAGGCGAGCGCGTATGTGCAGACGATTGAAAAACGCGCGGGCATCAAGATCGGCTGTCCCGAAGAGGCGGCGTTCCGGCAGGGTTTTGTCTCGCTCGCGCAGCTGGAAAAAATTGTCGCCGCGATGCCCAACTGTGAATACCGCGCGTATCTGGAAAACGAAGTGGTGGCTGAGGCCAAACGCCTGAAATAAATTATGATCCTGCTTCTCGGCGCATCGGGCTACATCGGCGAGGCGTTTGCCCTCGAATTGAAATGGCGCAAAAAGGATTTCATCCCGCTTGCCCGCACGCAGGTGGATTACAGTCGCTTTGATGTGCTGCTGGAATTTCTTCGCGCACAAAGGCCGGCGTTCGTCGTCAACGCCGCCGGCTACACCGGCAAGCCGAACGTGGATGCCTGCGAACTGGACAAGGCCGGCACGCTGGTTGGCAACACGCTGCTGCCGCAGACCATCGCGCACGCCTGCGCGGCGGCGAACATTCCCTGGGGGCACGTTTCGAGCGGCTGCATTTTCAGCGGCGCGAAGATTTCCGAGAACGGAACCGTGCGGGTTGAGAAGGACATGACCAAGCCGGAACTCCATGCGCTGGCCGAGGCGAAGGCCGCCGCCGTGCTCGGCTTCACCGAGACGGACCCGCCGAATTTTTCCTTTCGCGACCCGCCGTGCAGTTTTTACAGCGGCACCAAGGCGTTGGGCGAGGAGGCCATGGCCGGCATCGGCCAGAGCTACGTCTGGCGGCTGCGGATTCCGTTCGACGAGATTGACAGCAAGCGGAACTATTTGAGCAAGGTGCAGCGTTACGCGAAGGTTTATGACAATGTGAATTCCATTTCGCATCGCGCCGACTTTGTCAAGGCGTGCCTCGACACTTGGGAGTTGCGCGCGCCGTTCGGCATTTACAATGTCACCAACCCCGGCTACGTCACCACGCGGCACGTCGTGGAGCAGATTGAAAAAATTCTGAAGCCGGCGCGCAAGTTTGAGTATTGGGCGAACGACGCGGAGTTTTACCAGATTGCCGCCAAGACGCCCCGTTCCAACTGCGTGATGGACGTTTCTAAGCTCCTGTCCGTTGGTGTGAAGATTCGCGGCGTCGAGGAGGCGCTGGAAGATTCGCTCAAGAACTGGAAACCGGAATGAGAATTTACGAATTGCGATTTACGATTTACGCTGTGCCAGTGAATGTGCGCGCGTCTATCGTTGCGTCAATCGTATATCGTAAATCGTAAATCAAAAATGAACCTTCTCATCACCGGTGGCGCGGGCTTTATCGGCTCCAACCTCATCCAGCACGTCATTGACGACGCGCGGGTCGCCAAGCTCGTCAACCTTGACTGCCTCACCTACGCCGGCCGCTTGGAAAATCTGGAGCCGGTCGCCGCGCATCCAAAATATATTTTTGAGAAAGTGGATCTGCGCGACAAGGCGGCGACCCTCAAGGTCGTCGAGACGCACGGCATCACGCACGTCATGCACCTCGCGGCGGAATCGCACGTGGATCGTTCCATCACCGGGCCCGGTGACTTCATCACCACCAACATTCTCGGCACGTTCAATCTGCTGGAGGCCTGCCGCGGCTTCTGGAACGGCAATTTCGACGGCAAGCGCTTCCATCACGTCTCGACCGACGAGGTTTACGGCTCGCTGGGTGCCACCGGCCTCTTCACCGAGACCACGGCTTACGCGCCCAATTCTCCTTACTCCGCCAGCAAGGCGTCGTCGGACTTTCTGGTGCGCGCGTATCATCACACTTACGGTTTGCCGACGGTCATCACGAACTGTTCCAACAACTATGGCCCGTTCCAGTTTCCCGAGAAGCTCATTCCCGTCGTCATCCAGAGTGTGCTCCAGCGCAAGCCCGTGCCCGTCTATGGCGACGGCCTGAACGTCCGCGACTGGCTTTATGTCCGCGACCACGCCGAAGCTTTGTGGACGGTGCTTGGCAAAGGCGCGCTCGGCGAGACCTACAACATTGGCGGCCACAACGAATGGGCCAATCTCCACATCGTCCAGCTCATCTGCGACACCATTGACGAATTCGTCCCCGGCCTTGGCGGCGGCTCGCGCAAGCTCATCACCTTCGTCAAAGACCGGCCCGGCCACGACCGACGCTATGCGATTGACGCCACCAAGATTCAGAAGGAACTTGGCTGGACGCCTGCGCACAAGTTCGAGGACGGCATCCGCGAAACGATTCGGTGGTATATTGACAACCAGGACTGGGTGCGCGCCGTGCTGAAGAAATGATTCGTTGAACGCCGGCGCCGGTTCTATCATCTAAACCTCATGCTCCGCGCCTCCAATCTGATCCTCCTCGCTGTCCTGCTTTTATCCCCGTTATGTTCGCGGGCGAACAATGCCATCATGTGGGACGCGAAGACCGACACGGTTAGCGCGGATGTTCGAGGCGCGCCGCTCTGGCCGTTGCTGGAAAACATCGCGCACCAGACCGGCTGGCATATCTTTGTCGAGCCGGGCATTGACCGGAAGGCGGACGTGAAGTTCTCCGGCCTGACTTCCGGCGACGCACTCAAGAAGCTGCTTGGCGACCTGAATTACGCCTATGTGCCCCAGACCAACGAGGCCGACCAGCTTTACGTCTTTGCCACCACCATGCGCGCCGCCACGCAGCGCGTGAATGTTGCCACCACCAACAAGCCCGCCATCGCCAAGCACGTTCCCAACGAACTCATCTTGAAGGTGAAGCCCGGCACCGACATTGACGCGCTGGCGAAAGCGCTCGGCGCGAAAGTCATCGGGCGCGACGACAAGCTGGGAATTTATCAACTGCAATTTCCCGATGCCGCCGCCACCGATGCCGCGCTCGGCTCGTTGCAATCTAATCCCGAAGTCGCCGCCGTGGATTACAATTACATCTACGACACGCCGCCCGCGCCGCAAGCCATCGCCAACGCCCCGGTCGGCCCCGTTTCCCTCACGCTCGACCCGAACGCCGCCAGCGATCCGTGCCATCCCATCGTTGGTTTAATTGATACCGGGATGCAATCCCTCGGCAGCCAGCTTGACCCGTTTGTGATGAAGCCCATTAACGTGACCGGCGACACCACGCCCTTGAGCACGACCATGCCCACGCATGCCACCGCGATGGCGCAGACGATCCTGCGGGCGGTCTCCCAGCAGGGCAGCACCAGCGGCGTGAAAATCCTGCCGGTGAATGTCTATGGTGCCAGCGAGACCGCGACCACTTGGAACGTTGCGCTGGGCGTGCAGGCGGCGGTGAACGGCGGCGCGACCGTGTTGAACATGAGTCTCGGCGGCACCAGCGACAGCACCGTGCTCGACAGCATTATCCAGCAGGCGCAGGCGCAGGGCGTGGTGGTATTTGCGGCCACCGGCAACAACGGGGCGAACACCGTGAACTTCCCGGCAGCGGATCCCGGAGTCATCGCCGTGGCCGCCACGTCGGGCAGCCAACTGGCCTCCTATTCCAATTACGGCGCGGGCACCGCCATCGCCTTGCCCGGCTCAAGCTTGGTGTATCTGGGCAATTCGGCGTGGGTGGTGCAGGGCACCTCGCCGGCCACGGCTTATGCGAGCGGCGTCGCGGCGGGCTACAAGGGAATCAATTGCGACACCTGGTCGCAGATTCAGGCAATGATGCAGCAGAAATTTCCCGTGCCAGCGAAGTGAAGGCGGAGCATTCCGCTCCGTCCTGTCGGGTGGTGGCCAACCGCAAGGTTCAGTGCGACTGGCAACCGAACTTGATGAACGTGCCGAGGAACACGCCCATCGCCGCCAGCAGCAGCCACGGCCGCCCCTTGAGCATTTCGATGATGCCCCACGCGATGAAGAAGGCGAACAGCGCGAACGTCAGGATGGCCAGAGCAAATTTCATTGGCGCAAACCATACCAATTTCCCCGCGCCATGCAAGTCTCCGGCGGCGCAACCCGCCTTCTGATTGACCGGTAGGGACATTGCGCTGCGATGTCCCCGCCCGTCAGCGAAGCGAGGGCGGAACGAACGTGGTTCAGCGCGCGTTTTCTTTGCGTTCGTTTCCGTCGCCTGACGCTACGCTCGGCGACGGGGACGGCGCAGCGCACCGTCCCTACCAATTCAGGACACGACTGCGGCGCGACCCGCGTTCTGATTGGCCGGGCGGGCGACGGCTAAAACTGTCGTTTTTTGCGCATCGGCCACCTTGGAAACGGCAAAAGCCGGTGTTTTTGGCATTTTTGCCATTCCCGGCGTCATTTTTGCCTCGGCTGATGCCATTTTGATCTCAATCAAAGCGGCTTCGACATCAATCAAAACGGTTTCGATCTCAATCAAAACGGTTTCGACATCAATCAAAATGGTTTCGACATCAATCAAAACGGTTTCGATCTCAATCAAAACGGTTTCGATCTCAATCAAAACGGCTTCGGAAGATGGAAAAGCGGCTTCGACCGATGGAAAAACGACATTTCCGGTTGGAAATACGGTATCCCCTGCGGCGGATGGGGCGTCCGGCGGGGCGGGCGGCGGGCGGATGGAGGCGGGCAGGGCATCCGCACCGGCCAGCGGGATGGCGGCCTTGCCCGCAACCGGTTGGGGAATCCCCACGGGATTCAATCATTCAGCCCAAGGTTGCGCCACCGGGCGCTACCTTGGGTGGGCGATTCCTAAAATTCACAACTCCAACGGAGTTGAATCAAGTGAAGGAGAACCGTGAGGCAATCCCTTCAGGATTGATTTCATTTGGATGGGGCACCCGGCGTAGCCGTTGCTCGCCGGTGCGGCGCGCACCGGCAACGCCGGGCTGGATGATTGAATCCTTTCAGGATTCCCCGCCGGCTAGGCGCGGCCGAATGGCATTTTTGTAGAATGCAAATGCAAAACCGATTTTAGCTCCGGCGGAGCGAAATATCAGGCTGGAGTTCAAGCTTTAGCTTGTGCGGACGGCGGACACGCTAAAGCGTGAACTCCAACCATGCCGCCCCGCCGGGGCTGGCTGCCGTTGGCTGGGGCTTCTTGAAGAACGCATCTTTCTCCGTCAGTAAATCGGAACTGAAATCGAAAGACATAAAATATCCGTCTAATTCTTCTGATAGACATTCATTTTTAATGCCTTAAAGCGCCCACGTAAATCGATGATAAAGTCAGTTTTGGTGCCGATCTTGGTAAATCCATTTGGTGCTATCGAGGTCGATGGCAGGTAGAGATAAGCGCCGGGGACAAAGCCGACACCGTCCACGCCATTAACTCCAGCCAAGCCTTGTGGTCCGGTTGCACCTTGAGGACCAACCGGACCTTGTGAACCAGAAGGTCCCTGAACACCAGTGGCTCCGGTGGGGCCGATCAAGGTGCTGATGTCCACGGTGCCGAGTTGTCCGCTGACCGAGTCCACGACAACGGGATTGGCGGCGTTCGGCACGGTGATGCCGCTGATTCCAGAAATATACGTATTGGTCTGAATGCCCTCAGTGCCGATTCGGATAGTATTGGATTCTCCCGCCGCGCCGGGGTTGCCTATATCAATATTGTTGTCACCTGTAGTCAGACGGTTGCCAGCTTCGTGCCCCAATGCCGTGTTGTTTGCACCAGAGGTGTTGAGCAAAAGAACTGAATCTCCGATAGCCGTGTTATTACTGCCGGTCGTGTTGAAAGCTAATGCACCATTACCGATAGCTGTATTTAAGCTGCCGATCGTATTGTTTGCGAGTGCCAAATCACCATTAGCCGTGTTTGCGCTACCAGTCGTATTCCTGGCTAGAGCTCCACAACCATAGGCCGTATTGAGGTTACCTGTCATATTGGTGCCCAACGCATTATAACCATAAGCTGTGTTAAAACTGCTGGTCATTGCGGAATTGCCGGCATCTGGCCCGAATTCATTATATTGTTGAGCATTTGCCTCGCAGGCTAGCGCAGCTATGATGATAATGGACAATGTTGTATTCTTCATTTGAGGCTTTCGTTTAAGATGTTTTACATTAAAAAACTTTTCTCGCAAGAAGGGATTAGAAAAGCGCCTCGCTGCATCAATGCGTGGTATTACTGCTTCCCCTTGTCGAGCGCGTCACCGCCAGCAATCTCGTTCTGGAAATTTCGGCGGGCATGATTCGATTTGACCGAAACATTCAACATTCAACATTGAACTTCCAACATCCAATGAAACCAGCGCGCGGCCGTCGCCTTGAACGTTGAACGTTGAATGTTGAATGTTGGTTGTTCGGTGTTTCCCCGCAATCTACTGCTTTCCCTTGACGAGCGCGTCCACCACGCCGGGATCGGCGCGCGTTTCTCCCTCTCCCTTGGCCGGCTTTAAAAAAACATTCAACCTTCAACATTTAACATTCAACTCCCAATGAATCCTTCGTGCGTCCGTCACCTTGGATGTTGAAAGTTGAATGTTGGTTGTTCGGTGTTTCCCCGCAATCTACTGCTTTCCCTTGACGAGCGCGTCCACGACGCCGGGGTCGGCGAGGGTGGAGGTGTCGCCAATCTGGTCGGTGTGGTTCTCGGCTATCTTCCGCAGGATGCGTCGCATGATTTTGCCGGAGCGCGTCTTCGGCAGGCCGGGCGCAAATTGAATTTTGTCGGGCACGGCGATGGCACCGATTTCCTTGCGGACATGCGCGGCTAGGTCTTTCTTCAATTCCTCGCTCTCGGCGACGCCGTCCTTCAGCGTCACGAAGGCGTAGAGCGCCTGGCCTTTGATGTCGTGCGGCATGGGCGCGACGGCGGCTTCGGCCACCTGCGGATGGCTCACGAGCGCGCTCTCGACTTCCGCCGTGCCGATGCGATGGCCGGAGACGTTGACGACGTCGTCCACGCGGCCGAGCAGCCAGTAATCGCCGTCAGCATCCACGCGGCAGCCGTCGCCGGTGAAATACATGTCTTTGTAGGTGGAGAAATAGGTGTTCACAAAGCGCAGATGGTCGCCCCACGTAGTGCGCATGATGCCGGGCCAGGGTTTCTTGATGCAGAGCTTGCCGCCTTCGTTGGGGCTGCATTCGCTGCTGTCATCGCGCAAGACCACCGGCTCGACGCCGAAGAAGGGGCGGCCGGCGCTGCCGGGCTTGAGCGTGTGCGCGCCGGGCAAAGGCGTGATGAGATGTCCGCCGGTCTCGGTCTGCCACCAGGTGTCCACGATGGGGCAGCGTTCGCGGCCGATGTGCTTGTGATACCACAGCCACGCTTCGGGATTGATGGGCTCGCCGACGGAGCCGAGGACGCGGAGGGAGGATAAATCATATTTCGCCGGCCATTCATCGCCGAGGCGGATGAGGGCGCGAATGGCGGTGGGGGCGGTGTAGAAGGAATTGACCTTGAACTTCTCGACAATTTTCCAGAAGCGGCCGGCGTCAGGAAATGTCGGCACACCTTCAAACATGAGCGTGGTTCCGCCGTTGCAGAGCGGGCCATAGATGACGTAGCTGTGGCCGGTGACCCAGCCGATGTCGGCGGTGCAGAAATAAACGTCGCCTTCGTGGATGTCGAAAACGTATTTGTGCGTCAGCGCGCTCCACAACAAATAACCGGCGGTGCTGTGGACGACGCCCTTGGGCTTGCCGGTGGAGCCGGAGGTGTAAAGGATGAAGAGATAATCCTCGGCGTTTAATTTTTCCGCCGGACAATCGGTCGAAGCTTTCGCCATCAATTCGTGATACCACTTGTCGCGGACGGGGACGATATTGCTCGGCTCATCGTCGCGCTTCACGACGATGACGTGCTGAATGCTGGGCGTGTGCTTGAGCGCGGCGTCGGCGAGTTCTTTGAGGGGGATATGTTTGCCGGCGCGCAAGGAGACGTTCGCGGTGATGAGCAGCTTGCACTCGGAGTCGTTGATGCGCCCGGCGAGCGCGTCCGAACTGAACCCGCCGAAGACGACGGAATGAATCGCCCCGATGCGCGCGCAACCGAGCATGGCGACGGCGGCTTCGGGAATCATCGGCATATAGATGGCGACGCGGTCGCCTTTCTTGATGCCGAGAGATTTCAGGACGTTCGCGAACTTGCAGACTTCGGCATGAAGTTCCGCGTAGGTGATGTGTTTGACTTCGTCCTCCGGCTCGCCCTGCCAGATGATGGCGGTCTGGTTGCCGCGCGTCTTGAGATGGCGGTCAAGGCAGTTGGTCGTGATGTTGAGCTGTCCGTCCTCGAAGAAGGTGTGCTCAATCTTCCGCGCGGCGGTATCCCAAGTGTGCTTGCCGGCGACGGTGGGCTTCTTGAACCAGTCGAGCGTGTTCGCCTGTTCCAGCCAGAACTTCTCCGGCTCGCTGATGGAGCGGCGATAAAGGGCGTCGAACTGCGCGGCGTTCAGGAGCGCGTGCTTGACCACTTCGGCGGACGGCGGGAAGGTGCGGCCAGCGTGTTGCAGGGATTCGGTGGAGATGGCTTGATCGCTCATGTGTTAGGTGAATTAAGTGCGTGAATTTCCGCAAATAAGCGCGCGGTGTCAATGGCAACCGCCATTGGAGAAAGCCATAAGCCCGGCTTTGTCAGCAAAGTCCAATCCCGCGCCGAGCGCCGGAGGCGCGGCAGAAAGTAGCCCACGGTGAAACCGTGGGTTGGTTATCCGAAGAAAATTCCAGCCCCGGATGGGGCGGCAGAAAATAAGCACGCGTAGAATTCTTTCGCCCCGTCCGGGGCTGGCTTAATTGCCGTTTTACCCACGGCTGACGCCGTGGGCTGCTATCCGGGACTGCGCCGCAGTTTCAAATCAGGCAGCCGGGTGTTTTTTGCCGGCGGCGAAGTAGTCGAAGTATTTAATCAGCTGCGCCTTCATCTCCTTGCGGTGAACGATGGCGTCAATGAGGCCGTGGTCGAGAAGGAATTCCGCCGTCTGGAAACCGGGCGGCAAATCGGCGTGGGTGGTGTCCTTGATGACGCGCGGGCCGGCAAAGCCGATCATCGCGCCCGGCTCGGCGAGGTTCAGGTCGCCCAGCGCGGCGTAGCTGGCCATCACGCCGCCGTAGCTGTTGTTCGTCAGCACGCTCAAGTAGGGCAGACGGGCTTTGGCATGGTAGGCGAGCGCGGCGGAAGTTTTCGCCATCTGCATCAGGCTGAACGCGCCTTCCTGCATCCGCGCGCCGCCGCTGGTGGAAATGACGATGACCGGCCAGCCGCCTTCCGTGCCGCGTTCGATGAGGCGCGTCAGCTTCTCGCCGACGACCGCGCCCATCGAGCCGCCCATGAACCGGAAATCCATCACGCCCAGCGCGACGGTGTGCACGCCGATCTTGCCGATGCCGGTGACGACGGCGTCCTTGAGCATCGTCGCCTTGCGATCGCGCTCCAGCTTGCTCTTGTAGCTGGCGAACTTGAGGATATCCACGCTGACCATTTCCGCGTCCATCTCCTGAAAGGTGCAGGTCTCGACGAGGGAATGGATGCGTTCGCGCGAGGCGATGGGCAGATGCTGCTGGCACTTGGGGCAGACCTGGAGATTTTCGTCGAGTTCCTTGTCGAAGATCATCACGTCGCAGGCCGGGCATTTGATCCAGAGGCCTTCGGGAATCTCGCGCTTCTTGGACTTGCTGCTGCCAACCTTCGGTTTTTTGGCAAAGCTCGTCTGCTCGGCGTTCGCGGGCGGCGGCGTCAAGGCCGGTTCCACCTGCATTACGCCGCCGATGGTCTTCTTGATGAACGAAGTGGTATCCATGAACGCCTGATGCTACGAAATTCACAGCCCGCGTGCAACTGTCCAGACACAAACCTCCGCCGCGCCAGCCACTTGCAACGCCTGCGCGCAGGCGTTCGTCGTCGCGCCGGTGGTGAAAACGTCGTCCACGAGGACAATTTTTTTGCCGCCGAGCCGGGTTCCTTGGCGGACGACAAAGGCGTTCTTCATATTCGACGCCCGCTCGTCCCGCGTCAGCAAAGTCTGCGTGGCTGTGGGGTTCACGCGCCGGAGGATTTTCTCATTCATTGGAATTTTCGTGGCGTGGGCAAGCTGCGCGGCGAGGAGCGCGGCCTGATTGAACTCGCGTTCCCGCAGTTTGACCGGATGCAGCGGCACGGGAACGATGCAATGCCAATTTCCATCGGCCAAAACCGGCGCGGCCTCGCGGACGAGCAGGCCGGCCAGAAAGTTTTCAAACCAAAGTGCCCGCGAGTATTTGAAACGGTGGATGGCCTCCAGCACGACCGTTTTGGCGACGACGGCGGAGCGGGCGGAAGTGAAATGCAGCTTGAGGTCGTTGCAGTTGGTGCAGACGAAGGTCGTGGTCAGGTCGCCCTCGAACGGCAGGCCGCAGCGTTCGCAAAATGGCGCACGGATGAAGCGGACGTGCGACCAGCATTTCGCGCACACGAAACCGTCGCGCGCCTCCGCGCGTTGGTCGTGGCAAAGCTGGCAGACGGGCGGATACAGCAGGTTCAGGCCGTCGGTCAGGATGCCGGTCATGGGGAAAATCCTATTTCGTCCGGCGGCGGCGGGAAGCAAAATCGGCGGGAAAATTTTGGTCGCGGCGGGGCGGTTGCTGTGCCATTGTTTTTTCATGGCGCGAGGCTTGCCCGACAACGAGGTGCTGGAACCGGAGAAGTTTGGCCGGTTTTATCTGCGCGAACTGCTGAACAGCGGCGGCATGGCGGACATCTGGCTGGTTTCCGACGAGCGCCGCAAAAATTACGCCCTGCGCCGGCTGAAAAAGGAACTGCGCTTCAGCTTCACCGCCCGCCGCCGCTTCACGCGCGGCAACGAGATTTTGTCCAAGCTTTCCGGCTGCCAGAACATTGTCGGCTACGTCGAGCACGGCAGCGACTATCTGCTGATGGACTACGTCGAGGCGGACAACCTGAAGCTACTCTTCGCGAAGCACGACCCGGTGCTGACGGAAAACGTGGCGCAAATCCTGATCGACATGGCCGCCGGGTTGAACGATGTCCATGAGAACGGCTATATGCACCTCGATTTCAAGCCAGAGAACGTGCTGGTCTCGCGCAACGGCGCGGTGCGGCTGATTGATTTCGACATGGCGCAGCCGCTGCCGGAGAAGCCGGTGAAGTTCGCGAAGAATCCCGGCACGCCCGGCTACATGGCGCCGGAGCAGTTGCGGCGCGAGGGGATTGACGGGCGCACGGACATCTTCGCGTTCGGTGTCTCCGCGTATGAGCTGCTGACGAACCAGAAGCCGTTTCCCGGCGAATCGCCCGGGGAAATTCTCGCGGCGCAACTGCAGCCGGACGGGCCAATCCCGCTGCGCGAGCTAAACCGCGACGTGCCGCCCGCGCTGGAGAAAGTCGTCTTGAAATGCCTCGAACGCGAGCCGGAACGGCGGCATCCCTTTACCGGTGCGCTGCTGCGCGAACTGCAAAACGCGCTCTACGTCTGATTTCCGCCGCTGCCGGCAAATAAAAGGCCGCGCCCGGTTGCCCGCGCGCGGCTGTTTTGATTTTCTTTGCCGGATCCTATTTTTTCAACTGCACGCCGGAACCGGTCACGAAGCTGGCGGTGCCGGTCTGGGTCTTCGCGGGTTCAGCCGCTTTTTTTTCGGTTGGCGAAGAGTGGATGATATTGTCGTCGGCTTCCAGGTCTTCATCGGGAATCCGCATGGCGTAGAACGAGCGGTAGATGAACACGAGCGCCACGATCAGAAAAAATCCGCCGATGATGGTCTTGACACTCTGGTGCGGGATGGTCACGGCGATTTCCACCGCCAGCAGGCCGAACAGCGTGGTGAACTTGATCACTGGGTTCAGCGCCACCGAGCTGGTGTCCTTGAACGGGTCGCCCACGGTGTCGCCGACGACGGTGGCGGCATGGAGGTCGGTGCCTTTCATCTTCAAATCCACTTCGACAATCTTCTTGGCGTTGTCCCACGCGCCGCCGGCGTTGGCCATGAAGATGGCCTGAAACAAGCCGAAGAACGCGATGGCGATGAGGTAACCGATGAAGAAATACGGGTTGAAAAACGACAGCGACAGCGCCAGGCAGAAGATGACAATGAAGATATTCCACATGCCTTTCTGCGCATAGACCGTGCAAATGCGGACGACCTCCTTGCTGTCCTTTTCGGACGCGGTCGTTTCGTCGAGCTTCATGTGTTCCTCGATATAGACCACCGCGCGATAGGCGCCGGTGACGACGGCTTGCGTGCTGGCACCGGTGAACCAATAGACCACCGCGCCGCCCATGAGCAGGCCGAGGATGATTTCCGGTTGCACGATGCTCAACGCCTCGATGACGGGCTTGAACGGCCCGGGCAGCCCGGACAGCACCTGCGCCTCATACATTTTTTGCAGCAGCATGATGATGCCAAAAACCATCGTGGTTGCGCCGACCACCGCCGTGCCGATCAAGACCGGTTTCGCCGTGGCCTTGAAGGTGTTGCCCGCACCGTCATTTTTTTCCAGCAGGTGCTTGGCGTTTTCAAAGTCGGGCTTGAAGCCGAATTTGCCCTGGATTTCGTTGGCGATGTCCGGCTGCGCCTCGATGCGGCTTAATTCATAGACGGACTGCGCGTTGTCCGTCACCGGGCCGTAGCTGTCCACGGCAATCGTCACCGGCCCCATGCCAAGGAAACCGAACGCCACCAGGCCGAACGCAAAGATCGGCGCGGCAAAGGTGAAATGCGCCGGCATCAGCGCGACGATCGGCGAGTCGGTATAGGTCGCCAGCAGGCACGCGCAGAACATCAGGCTGAGAATCACAAAGCCCATCCAGAACGCGGAGAAGTTGCCGGCGACAAAGCCAGACAGAATGTTCAGCGACGCACCGCCGTGCTTGGAGCAGGTGGTGACCTCCTTGACGTGCTGCGACTTGGTGCTGGTGAAAATCTTGGTAAACTCGGGAATCACCGCGCCGGCCACCGTGCCGCAGGAAATGATTGCTGATAGCACCCACCAGAGATTGCCGTCAATGCCGGTCTGCTTCGCCAGCAAAACATAGCTCGCCACGAACGTGACGACGATGGAAACCGCCGACGTAATCCAGACGAGGTGCGTCAGCGGCGCCTCGAAATCAAAATCTTTTTTGCCGCCGAACTTGGCGTTGGTGATGCCTTCGTTCAGAAAATAGGAAACCAGCGACGTCACAATCATCAGCGCCCGCATGGTGAACAGCCAGATGATGAGCGTGGCGCAGGTGGTCTGCGATTCCGGCGCCGCGAGCGCCAATGAGAGGAACGCAATGAGCGCCACGCCGGTCACGCCGTAGGTCTCGAAGCCGTCCGCCGTCGGGCCGACCGAGTCGCCGGCATTGTCGCCGGTGCAGTCGGCGATGACGCCGGGATTCTTCGGGTCGTCTTCCGGCAGTTTGAAAACAATTTTCATCAGGTCGGAACCGATGTCGGCAATCTTGGTGAAGATGCCGCCGCAGATGCGCAGCACGCTTGCGCCGAGCGACTCGCCAATGGCGAAGCCGATGAAGCACGGGCCGACGAGTTCGCGCGGCAGCAAGACCAAAATGCAAATCATAAAGAACAGTTCCACCGAGACGAGCAGCAGGCCGACGCTCATGCCGGAGCGCAGCGGGATGCCGACCACGTTGACCGGCGCGCCCTTTAGCGCGGCGAAAGCCGTGCGGGAGTTGGCGGTGGTGTTGATGCGGATGCCGAACCACGCCACGCCGTAGCTGCCGAGGATGCCGAGGACGGAGGCGGCCAGGATGACGGCGACATCGCCGGTGGTTTTTCCTTCCAGAATTTTAAAGTAGGAAAAAATGCACGCGGCGATGAGCAGCCAGAGGATTGCCAGGAATTTTCCCTGCTGGAACAGATACGTCTTGCACGTCTCCCAGATTATCTGCGAAACATCCGACATGGACTTGTGGACGGGCAGCGCCTTGGTCTGGCGGTATTGCACCAGGCCGAAGATGGCGCCGATGGCGCAGATCCCCAGACCGAGATACATCAGCTCAATCCCGGTGACGCCGAACAGCCCGTCAAACTTGACGGGGGCGAAAGACGGGATGTGAAGGTCGGCCTCGCTGGCGCGCAGGCTGGCACCGGAGGTGAGAAACGCTGCCGCCGTGGCGACGGCCCGGAAGGATTTGCGGATGTTCATAAAGTTTTTAATTCGGACAATGTCGGCATGGCATAGGTTTTGGCAAAGGCATAATTCCGCCAAAAAAACAACGCTGGCCGCAGCCTAAATCTGATTGAACGGCGGGAGAATGGCTTTCCAAAAATTGACAATGGCTGCACCGATTTTGACCTGCCAGAAGCCCTGAGAAAAATTGGCGCGTGGGCTAAACGCATGGTTGTTTCAGGTTGAAACTGGATTTGGCATCTTTTGGCGACGGAAATTTTTCTTTTAAAAAACATTCGCCGGCGGCGGGAAGGCGCGCATAAATTCTCCGCCGCCAACCAGGTTTTCGCCCAAACATTCCGTCAGGTGAATCACAATTAAGGGTATGTCTTTGGCAAGAAACGTGGGGATTGAAAAATCAAAACCGCTAATCTGAATTCATGCATCTCCGGCATCGTCTGATGGCTTGGAAATGTGCAACTGATATGACCACAAACACGACGGCTGTTGAACAGCCCCTGGCGGCCCCGGCGGCGCGGCATGCCAGCGGCGACAAGCGCTTCAAGATTCTTGAAGTGCACATGAAGAAGCACCAGTTCCGGCATGACGCCCTGATCGAAATTCTTCACAAGGCGCAGGAACTCTTTGGTTATCTTGAAGACGACCTGCTGCTGTTTATTTCCGGCAAGCTCAAGCTGCCGCCCAGCCGCGTTTACGGCGTGGCAACGTTTTACCATTTTTTCACGCTCAAGCCGCAGGGCGAACACACCTGCGTCGTCTGCAAAGGCACGGCGTGCTATGTGAAGGGCGCGGACAAAATCATCAATGCCATCGCGGAACTGTATAAAATCGCGCCGGGCGAGACGACGAAGGACAACAAGATTTCACTGCTCGCCGCGCGCTGCATCGGGGCATGCGGCATTGCGCCGGCTGTGGTTTATGACGGCCAGGTGGCCGCAAAGCAGACGCCCGAAAGCGCGCTCGAAAAAATCAAGAACTGGATTTGAATTATGCAATTGGACGACCTTAATGCGATCGCGGAGAAACACAACGCTTCCCGGAAAAAAATCATCCTGCGCACCTGCATGTCGGCGGGCTGCATGTCTTCGCAGGCGGATCTCATCCTGAAAAACCTCGACGCGGAGGCCAAGACGCAGGGGCTGGAGGCGGAGGTCGAAGTGCGGCGGGTCGGCTGCATGGGCTTCTGCGGCCAGGGTCCGCTCGTGGGCGTGGATGGGTTGAGCGCCAAGGAGAAACTTTTTGAATTTGTCAAACCGGAGGACGCGCCGGCCATCATCGGTTCACTCAAAGGTGGTGAATGCGGGGTCCGTGTCGGCAACCCGGACCATCCGTTTTTCGCCAAGCAGATGAAGATTGTCCGCGTGAACGGCGGCGTCGTGGATCCCGAGCGCATTGAAGATTACATCGCCATCGGCGGTTACACGGCGCTCCATCACGCGCTCACGGAACTACAGCCGGCGCAGGTCGTCGAGGAGGTGACGAAGAGCGGGTTGCGCGGTCGCGGCGGCGCGGGATTTCCGACGGGGTTGAAATGGGGCACGGTGGCCAAATCGCCCGGCGCGAAAAAATACATCGTCTGCAATGGTGATGAGGGCGACCCCGGTGCGTTCATGGATCGCAGCGTTTTGGAGAGTGACCCGCACCTCGTGCTCGAAGGCATGGCGATCGCGGCTTATGCGGTCGGCGCGGATCAGGGTTACCTGTATGTGCGCGCGGAATATCCGCTGGCGATTTCGCGGCTGCAGATTGCGATCAAGCAGGCGAAGCAGCTTGGTCTGCTTGGCGCGGGGATTTTTGAAACGCCGTTTAATTTCAACGTGGATATCCGCATTGGCGCCGGCGCGTTTGTGTGCGGCGAAGAAACGGCGCTCATGGCGTCGGTCGAGGGCAAGCGCGGCACGCCGCGTCCACGCCCGCCGTTCCCGGCGGAAAAAGGCCTGTGGGATTGTCCGACGCTGATTAACAACGTGGAGACCTTCGCCAACATTTCAGCCATCATCAATCGCGGCGGGGAATGGTATGCGGGCATCGGCACGGAAAAGAGCAAGGGCACGAAGGTGTTTGCGCTGACCGGCAAAATCACGAACAACGGCCTGATCGAGGTGCCGATGGGAATTCCCCTGCGGCAGATCGTCGAGGAGATGGGCGGCGGCGCGCCCGATGGCCGCACCATCAAGTCAGTGCAGACCGGCGGACCTTCGGGCGGCTGCATTCCCGCGGCATTTCTCGACACGCCGGTGGACTACGAATCATTGATGAAGCTGGGCTCGATCATGGGTTCGGGTGGCATGGTCGTGATGGACGACACCACGAACATGGTGGAGATCGCCAAGTTTTACATGGAATTCTGCATGGAGGAATCGTGCGGCAAATGCATTCCCTGCCGCGCGGGCACGGTGCAGATGTTCAACCTGCTCGAAAAAATTACGCAGCGCCGGGCCACGGCGCGCGACCTAGCCAAACTTGAAGAGCTTTGCGACATGGTGAAAAACACCAGCCTGTGCGGCCTCGGCCAGACCGCGCCCAATCCCGTCCTTAGCACGCTGAAATTTTTCCGCCCGGAATACGAGGCGATGCTGCAACCCGATCCGTCCGGCCCGCATTCAAATGGCGCCGCCGGCCAACCTGAACCCGTGACGAAATAATTTTATGTCCGCCAGAACTCTGACCATTGACGGCAAGCAGATCACCGCCGAGAAAGGGGCGACCGTTTTGCAGGCCGCGACCGAGGCCGGCATCAAGATTCCCACGCTCTGCCATCTCGAGGGCGTCTATGACGTCGGCGCGTGCCGCCTGTGCATCGTGGAAGTCGCCGGCACGCCGAAGCTGCTGCCCGCCTGCACGCTGAAGGTCGCCGAAGGCATGGAGGTCAAAACCGATAGCGAACGGCTGCGGAAATACCGCCGCATGATCCTGGAACTTTTATTCACCGAGCGAAACCACGTCTGCGCCGTGTGTGTGGCGAACGGCCACTGCGAATTGCAGACGCTGGCCTACGGTCTCGGCCTGGACCATGCGCGCTACGACTACACGTTCCCGCAATGGAACGTGGACATCACGCACCGGCTCTTCGGCATGGATCACAACCGCTGCATACTTTGCACGCGCTGCGTCCGGGTCTGCTGGCACATCGAGGGCGCGGGAACGAAGAATGTTTCCGGCCGCGGCGGCAAATCAAAAATCATCACCGACCTCAACCAGCCGTGGGGCGATTCCGAAAGCTGCACCGAATGCGGCAAGTGCGTCATGTCCTGTCCGACCGGCGCGCTGTTCAAAAAAGGCTCGGCGGTGGGCGAATCGGTTCGCGACCGCGACAAACTCGAATTCATCGTCAACGCACGGGAGAAAAAACAATGGAACGCTTAAAAATCGCCACAGTCTGGCTCGGCGGCTGCGCCGGCTGCCACATGTCATTCCTCGACCTCGATGAGTTTCTCATCGATATCGCGGACAAAATCGAAATTGTCTTCAGCCCCATCGCGGATGTGAAGGAATATCCCGAAGGCGTGGACATCTGCCTCATCGAAGGCGCCGTCTGCAACGCGGATAATCTGGAACTCATCCACAAAATCCGCGCGCGGACGAAAGTGCTCGTCTCGTTCGGCGACTGCGCCGTGACGGCCAACGTGCCCGCCATGCGCAATCAATTCGGTCTTGGCAACGCCGAAAGCGTGTTGCAGCGCGCCTATATTGAGAACGCACAATACAATCCCGTCATTCCGAAAGCCGATGGCATCGTGCCGAAGCTGCTGGACCGCGTGCTGCCCGTCCACGAAGTGGTGCAGGTGGAATATTATATGCCCGGCTGCCCGCCGCCGGCGGATCGCATCAAGGCGCTGCTCGGCCAGGTGCTCGCCGGCCAGACGCCGAAGCTCGAAGGAACGCAGTTGAAATTTGGTTGATAGAAATGGGCAGGGCGCGTCACTCCGTGCGCGCCGTCAGCGGGCAGGGGACTGCCCGCGCCCTGCCGGAAATATATTTGTTATGTCAAAACGCATTGTCATTGATCCCGTGACCCGCATCGAGGGTCACGCCAAAATCAGCATTTACATGGACGACGCCGGCAATGTCGCCGACGCGGAGTTCCATGTCGTCGAGTTTCGCGGCTTTGAAAAATTCTGCGAAGGCCGGCCGTATCCGGAAATGCCCGGCATCACGCAGCGCATCTGCGGCATCTGCCCCGTCAGCCACACACTCGCGTCTGCCCGCGCCGGCGACGCCATTATGGCCGTCAACATCCCGCCCGCCGCCGACAAGCTGCGCCGCCTGATGAATCTCGGCCAGTTTGTGCAGAGCCACGCGTTGAGCTTTTTCCACTTGAGCGCGCCGGACTTTTTGCTTGGCTGGGACACGCCGCCGGCCACCCGCAATGTTTTTGGCATCATCGCCTCCAACGCCGGTCTTGCTCGCGCCGGCATCCGCCTGCGCCAGTTCGGCCAGGAAATCATCGAGATTCTCGGCGGCAAAAAAATCCACCCCGCGTGGGCGGTGCCCGGTGGCGTGCGTTCGAATCTTTCCGCCGAAGGCCGCGCCAAAATCAAGGCGTGGCTGCCGGAAGCCTACGCCACGACGAACGTCGCGCTGGAGCTTTGGAAGAAAGTGATGAAGTCGCACGGGCGCGAAATCCAGATTTTCGGCAACTTCCCTTCGCTGTTCATGGGCTTGGTCACGCCGGACGGTTCGTGGGAGCATCACGGTGGCAAGCTGCGTTTCACCGACAGCAGCGGCAGCATCATCGCCGACCAGATTGATCCGGCGAGCTACAAGGATTTCATCGGCGAGGCCGTGCAAAACTCGTCTTACCTCAAGTCGCCGTATTATCTGCCGCTCGGCTGCCCCGAAGGCATCTATCGCGTCGGCCCGCTCGCGCGGCTCAACGTCGCTGAGCAGATGGGCGTGCCGAAGGCGGACGAGGAACTGAAGAAGTTCAAGAAGCTCGGGCGCGGCGCCGTCACCTCGTCGTTCCTGTATCACTACGCGCGGCTCATCGAACTGCTGGCGTGCCTCGAATACATCGAGCGCTACATGGAAGACCCGGAACTTTCCAGCGATTATCTTTGCGCCGATGCCGGCATCAACAGCCTGCGCGGCGTGGGCGCGAGCGAAGCCCCGCGTGGCACGCTCTTCCACGACTACACGGTGGATCGCAACGGCCTGTTGCAAAAGGTCAATCTCATCGTCGCCACCGGTCAGAACAATCTGGCCATGAACCAGACCGTCGCGCAAATCGCGCGGCACTATGTGCGCGGCGACAACATTCCCGAAGCCATGCTCAACCGCGTCGAACACGGCATCCGCTGTTACGACCCGTGCCTGAGCTGCTCCACGCACGCCGTCGGCCAGATGCCGCTGCACGTCCAGATGATCGCGCCGGACGGCCGGGTGCTGGACGAGAAGATGCGCGGGTGATGGCGGCGGCGGTCATGACCGCCGCAGGGCAGGGGATAACGCCGGGAATTTCGCGTTTGGAATATGGTAATGGTTGGAAAGCAATTTGGATTTGCCGCCTTCACGCCGGCCCGCGTGAAGCCCGCTTCCGTGTTTGGCGGAGGACGGCTGGCCGGCGGGGCTGGCCGGCCCGTTTCCGCCGCTCCCGCCGCCGTCCGAACCGTTCCCGCCCGCTGTTTGCGAGTTCCGCCGGCATTTTTGCGGCTCCCGCCAGTTTGTCGGTCAGTCCCGCCGGCGATGGGCGAGTCCCGCCGGCCATCCCGCCTTTCCCGCCATCTTTCTGCGAGTCCCGCCGGCACGAAAGCCACTCCCGCCAAGCAATTTACGCAAAAACACCCCGTTTCCGCCGCTTTCCGCAGCAAACCGCAACCATCAACCATAAAAATAACATGACTGAAGAACTGAAGTTCCACTTCCCCATTGCCACCCTCCTGCGCGAAGGCGACCTCATCGCCACCGCCGCCGAGACCTACAGCGACATCGAGGAACGCCTGCCCGCCGGCCTCACCGCCGCCACCCGCGCCCTCCTCGGCACCGTGACCACCGACGTCAACGCCATGAAAAACAAAAAAGGCGGCATCGGCAACCTCACCGCCGAGCAGGACGCCGCCCTCGCCGTCCTGAACAAATGGATCGGCCGCGCCAAGCAGACCGCCATGCTCGCCTTCAAAGGCCAGACCGTGAAACTGCACGAACAGTTCCAGGTCGGCGTCGCCGATCATTTCGACCTCGCCCGCATCCTCAGCCGCGCCAACATCATTCTCGCCAGCGTCAAGGATCCCGCCAACCTCGCCGCCCTCAAGCTCAAGGGCTGGCTGGATGCCGACACCACCGCGTTCGCCGCCGCCATCCCCGCGCTGGCCAACGCCGACACCGGCCAGGAAGGCGACATCAGCCTCGGCCTCGACGCCACCGGCGTGCGCAACCACGACGCCAACGCCCTTTACGACAACCTGCAAATCCTCCAGAACGCCGCCGACCTGGAATTTCCCGGCGACGTGCCCGCCAACACCGGCGTCCGCGCCGCCTTCCGCATGGACGTCTATCCCCCGCGCGGCAGCCACGGCGGCACCACGCCACCGACCCCGCCCACGCCAACGCCCGCACCGGCAGCCCCACCGGCGAAATAAAATGGCCATCAAAGCGGCCTCCGGGAACGGAGGCCGCTTTTTTTGGGGGGTGATGAATCTTTGTTTCCGCAGTGGAAGCCAAAATGAAACGCATTGCTTGATTCTAATTGAAACGGATGAAATACTCCAAGCCAGTGAAGAAAATCACGAAGGAAAAACCGAAGCTGTTCGCCGACTACAAAGCCGATGCGAGGAATTGGATCACGCTGGCGACGGGCGAGTATTATCCCGACATTCTCGAAGACGCCTGTGAATTATACAAACCGGTTTTGGTTCTGTTCGGCCAGTTGCTGAAATCTTCCGAATCTTCCAACCGGCTTTTTCTACAAATCGCGGAGCAGACCGATGGCTGGATGCGCGTCCAGCTCGCGCGGGTCTTTCGGAAATATGTCAGCCCCGAAACGCCGGTGGAGATGTTGAAGCAGAAATCAAAAGCCCAAAAGATTTGCGATGAATTTGGCAAAGGCTTCCGCCCCATTCAAAAAGTTCAGGCGGCATTTATTTCGCGCCCGCTGCCGGATGAAGCCTTGTGCGCCGTTTTGTGGGAATACAAAGACCGTGGCAAAAAAGGCTATGACTTGACCGAACGATTTTTCTCGCTGTTTCGTTCCACGTTTCCTGATTTGCAAATCACCGGCCCGGAACGCGCGGGCAAAGATGTGTTGCTGGGACAGGTTTTTAAGAATTATCCCAAGCCGGATCGCCCGGTGGATTTTGTCATTTACGATGACGCAAAAAAGGAAGTGCTGGCGATTGGCCTGGCGCGCTACGATTCCGACCGGGGCGGCTCACAAGAAGATGACCGGACGGGCGGTTATCACAATTGCGCCGATGAAATTTTGAACTACGCGAAGAAGCACCAGCTACGCACGAAAGTCATCTTCGTCAACGATGGGCCGGGGCTTTTGCTTGGCTCAATGTGGAACGACTACGCGCATTTGGAGCGCAGCCGTCCGGGGAAAATTCTCGTCGCCACCTTGCGGATGATTCCAGAACGGATCACGCGGGAGTGGCTGCTCTCGTAAATCATAATGGCAACCGGAGTTCCCAAAGCCAGATGGCAAGGCGCGAACTACGCGCCGACGGCAAATGGCGTTAACACGAACAACACGGATGTCCGGCTGGATTACGAAGGGAAAAAATCCGAACGTGAAATTTTGCTGACGCCGGCTGCGGACTGCCGCCAGCTTTGGCCGGAACATTCCGAGGCCGAATCCAACCGTCTTTATTTCGGAGACAATTTGCCGGTTCTTGCGGCGCTGGCAAAAGACCCGGCGATTCGCGGCCAAGTCCGGCTGGTTTATATTGACCCGCCTTACGCCACCAAAAGCGTTTTTCAGTCCCGCAACCAGACGGATGCTTACAAGGATTTGCTGGAAGGCGCGCATTATCTCGAATTTCTCCGCGAACGTCTAATTCTCTTGCGCGAACTGCTGGCTGATGATGGTTCAATCTACGTTCACTTGGACGACAACATGGCGTTTCTCGCCAAGGCGGTCATGGACGAAGTGTTTGGCCGCGCCAACTTCCGCAGTTGGATCACCCGCAAGAAATGCAATCCGAAGAATTACACGCGTAAAACTTACGGCAACGTGACCGACTACATACTCTTTTACACGAAGGGAGAAAATTACGTCTGGCATCGCCCGGTAATTTCCTGGACGGAAGAAACCGCAGACAAGGAATACCAATATGTCGAGGCGGGCACGGGGCGGCGGTATAAAAAAGTTCCGGTTCACGCGCCCGGCGTGCGCAACGGCGCGACCGGCCAGCCGTGGCGCGGAATGAATCCACCACCCGGCAAGCATTGGCAATATGCGCCGAGCACGCTCGACGAAATGGATGCGCGCGGGGAAATTTACTGGTCGCCCACCGGCAATCCACGCCGGAAAATCTATCTGGATGAAAGCGCTGGCATGGCTGTGCAAGACCTCTGGCTTGATTTCCGTGATGCGCACAATCAAAACATCGCCGTCTCTGGCTACCCGACCGAAAAAAATTCCGACCTATTGGCGCGAATCATTGAAGCCTCGTCAAATAAAGGTGATCTCGTGCTGGATTGTTTTTCCGGTTCAGGGACAACCCTCAACGCAGCTTGGCATCTTGGCCGCCGCTGGATGGGTGTGGACAACAGCCGTGAGGCCATTGCCGCAACCCTTCGTCGTTTCGGCAAAGGGCTTGAACTGATGGGCGATTTCGTCAACAAACCTTCATTCGCAGAGGAAGACGAGCAGGTTTCAGCCGTTCTTCCGCTTTTTCCGCCAGACCATTCACAAAAGCAATTGCCAAAAGTTTCCGCTGAGCACCAAGCCATCAAAAATTTTGGCTTGTTTGTCCAAGAGCCTTACCGTGGTGAACTGCATGATTTGCTTGAGCAATGGTTGGAATGGACTAGCGAACCAAAATTTTTCCAGTTGGCCGAGGATTCGCCGGCCAACGGAAGGCAAAACTTAAAGAATCAAGCCGGAAAAAAGGCTGGTAAGAAAATCACAAAGTATATCATTCATCGGCGGCGCGGTGTTTGAAAACTTTTTCGTGTCGTCCGCGTTGTTCGCGGTTAAATTATCCCGCAATGAATCCGGTTCCCGCCGTCCCCATCGAAGCCGAACTGCTCGTCATCGGCTACGGCAATTCCCTGCGCCGCGATGACGGCGTCGGCCCGCGCGTGGCCGAGGCGATTGAGGAATTGCAGTTGCCCGGTGTCCGCACGCTCGTCTGCCAGTTGCTCACGCCCGAATTTGCCAACCCCATCGCCCGCGCCCGCCGCGTGATTTTCGTGGACGCCGCCGTGAATACAGGTGACAAGTGGCAAGTGACGAGTGACGGGAAAACGTGGCAGGCGACCAGTGGCGAGAAATCTTGCCACCCGACACCCGACACGGGTCACGTTCAATGGCGCAAACTGGCCCCCGGCGAAACCTCACAGCTCATGGCGCATGCCGCCGACCCGCGCACCATGCTCGCGCTCGCCCGCGATGTGTTTGGTCATGCGCCGGAAGCGTGGTGGCTCACCATCCCCGCGCTGCATCTGGGTTTCGGCACGGATTATTCGCCGGCGACCGAAGCCGGATTTCACACCGCCGTGGCGGAAATTAAAAAGTTGGTGGTCGCCAATTTCGGTAAAGACACGCTGCCGGCCGTCGGCTAAGTTTGCCGTGAAGCCCGCGCTTCAATCACGGCAATGCGTTCCACTCGCCAACCAGCAACTGCAATCGTGCGCCTGAAAATCGCCGTGCGTGGCGCGGTGCAGGGCGTGGGCTTCCGCCCGTTCGTCTTCCGGCTGGCGGAAGAACTAAAACTGACTGGCTGGGTGAACAATTCACCGCAAGGCGTCTTCATCGAGGTCGAAGGTGCCCGCGCCAGCTTGGAAAAATTCAGCTTTCGGCTCGAAGCTGAAAAACCGCCCCGCAGTTTCATTCAGAGTTTGGAAGCTGCGTGGCTGGATGCCGTCGGCTACGAAAAATTTGAGATCCGCGCCAGCGATGCCACCGGCGGCAAAACCGCATTGGTCTTGCCGGATATTGCCACTTGTCCCGATTGCCAGCGCGAAATCTTTGATCCGGCGAACCGCCGCTTCCGCTATCCGTTCACGAATTGCACGAACTGCGGCCCGCGTTTCAGCATCATCGAAGCGTTGCCTTACGACCGTGCGAACACTTCGATGCGTGGCTTCAAAATGTGTCCGCAATGTCAGGCGGAATACGACAATCCGCGCGACCGGCGTTTCCACGCGCAGCCCAACGCCTGTCCGGTCTGCGGGCCGCGCTTGGAGCTTTGGAGTGCGACCGGCGAAATTATTTTCGGCGGCCAGGAAGCGATGCTGGCCACCGCGCGGATGATTCGCCGTGGAAAAATTGCCGCCGTCAAAGGCCTTGGCGGATTTCATCTGCTGGCCGACGCGCGAAACGAACAGGTGGTTCAAGTTCTGCGTGAACGGAAGCACCGCGAAGATAAACCGTTGGCGCTGATGTTTCCTACGCTCAAAGACGTGCAAGCGGTTGGCGAAGTATCACCGCTGGAAGAACGGCTTTTGCGTTCGCCCGAAGCGCCGATTGTGCTGCTGCGCCGGCGACAATCTCAAATTTCAAACCTCAAATTTCAAATCGCCGAGGGCATCGCGCCGGGCAATCCGTATCTCGGCGCAATGTTGCCGTCGAACCCGCTGCATCAGCTCCTTCTGGCGGAACTGGGTTTCCCCGTCATCGCCACCAGCGGCAACTTGAGTGACGAGCCGATTTGCACGGATGAAATCGAGGCGCTCGAACGGCTGCGCGGCATCGCCGACATTTTTCTCGTGCACAACCGCCCAATTGTCCGGCACCTGGACGACTCGATGGTCCGCGTGATGCTCGGCCGCGAAATGATTTTGCGCCGGGCGCGGGGCTATGCGCCGCTGCCGGTTCGGCTGGAGTCCAAATGCCAAAGCCCCAAGTCCAAAGTCATTCTGGCGGTTGGCGCGCACTTGAAAAATTCCGTGGCGCTGGCGGTCGGCAAAAATGTTTTCATCAGCCAGCACATTGGCGATCTGGATACGGAACCGGCCGCCGAGGCTTTCCGCCGCGTCGCTGCTGATTTGCCGAGACTTTACGATGTTCAGCCGGAAATCATCGCCGCCGATCTGCACCCGAATTATCTTTCCACGAAATTCGCCGCAGATTTGCAAGCCGGCCAGCATATCGGCGTCCAGCATCACATCGCGCATGTTTTATCGTGCATTGCGGAAAATGAAGTGCCATTGCCCGCGCTCGGCGTGGCGTGGGACGGCACGGGCTATGGCCCGGATGGCACGATTTGGGGCGGCGAGTTTTTTCTCGTCACGGATAACAACATCGAGCGGGTCGCGCATCTGCGGCCATTTCGGCTGCCCGGCGGCGACAAGGCGGTGAAAGAACCGCGCCGGGTGGCGCTGGGTTTGCTTTATGAATTGTTTGGCGAATCCGCGTTCGAAATGGAGCATCTGGCACCGCTGCGCGCGATTCCGCCGGTGGAGATGATGACGCTGCGCGGCATGTTGCAGCGCCGGTTCAACTCGCCGCTGACATCGAGCATGGGGCGGCTGTTCGATGCGGTGGCTTCGCTGACCAACCTGCGCCAGCACATCCGTTTTGAAGGCCAGGCGGCGATGGAATTGGAATTTGCCGCAGAAAAAAATCAGACGGACCAGGCGTATGAATTGCGGATGTTGGCTTGCGCGGACGCACACCCCAGCAAATCCGAAATTCAAAATCCGAAATCCGAAATTATTTTGGACTGGTCGCTGCTGGTGCGGTCGGTTTTGGCGGATGCCGCCGGCGGCGCGGGCATTGCGGAGATTGCCGCTAAATTTCACAATGCGCTCGCCGAGTCGGTGGTTGCCGTCGCCAAAAGAATCGGGGAAACTCGGGTGGTATTGAGCGGTGGTTGTTTTCAGAATCGTTATCTGACGGAGCGGACGGTGACGCGGCTGGGCGCGGAAAATTTCCAGCCCTATTGGCATCAGCGCGTGCCAACCAATGATGGCGGAATCGCGCTGGGCCAGGTCATGGCCGCGCGCCGCGCTGAAGGATTCGAAATTCGTAAATCGTAATTCAAAAATTGTATGTGCCTCGCCATTCCCGGAAAAGTCTTGAGCATCAGCGGCGACGACCCGGTGACGCGCATGGGCCGGATTGATTTCTCCGGCGTCATCAAGCAGGCGAGCCTCGCCTATGTGCCGGAGGTTGTGGTTGGTGATTACGTCATCGTCCATGTCGGCTTCGCGTTGAGCAAGGTGGACGAGGATGAGGCGCAAAAAGTTTTTGGCTACCTGAAGCAGATGGGCGAACTGGGGGAATTGGAGACGGGTGAAAAATGAAATTCCTCGACGAATACCGCGACGGCGGACTTGCGCAGAAACTCGCAGCGGAAATCCAGCGCGTGACGACGAAACCGTGGACGATCATGGAAGTTTGTGGCGGCCAGACGCACGCCATCGTCAAGTTTGGCATTGATGAACTGCTGCCTAAGGAGATCGAACTGATTCACGGGCCGGGCTGTCCGGTCTGCGTGACGCCGTTGGAGATGATTGACAAGGCGCTGGAAATCGCCGCGCAACCGGAAGTGATTTTCACCTCGTTCGGCGACATGCTGCGCGTGCCGGGCAGCACGACGGATTTGCTTTCGGTCAAAGCCAAGGGCGGCGACGTGCGCATCGTCTATTCGCCGCTGGATGCGATGAAGCTGGCGGAGGAAAATCCGGCGAAGGAAGTGGTTTTCTTCGGCGTCGGTTTTGAAACCACGGCGCCGGCCACGGCGATGGCGGTCTTTCAAGCCGCGCAGAAAAAACTGAAGAATTTTTCCATGCTCATCTCGCATGTGCTCGTGCCGCCGGCGATTGAGGCGCTGATGTCGTCGCCGAACTGCCGGGTGCAAGGTTTTCTCGCCGCCGGCCATGTCTGTGCGGTGATGGGCTACGAGGAATATTTTCCGCTCGTAAAAAAATATCGCGTGCCAATTGTCGTCACCGGTTTCGAGCCGCTGGATATTTTGCACGGCATCCTGATGGTCGTGCGGCAACTCGAATCCGGCCGCGCGGAAGTGGAAAACCAATACGCGCGGGCCGTCACCCGCGCCGGCAATCAGCCCGCGCAGGCATTGATCAAAAAAATCTTTCAGGTCGTGCCGCGCAAGTGGCGCGGGGTCGGCGAAATTCCGCAGAGCGGACTCGGCTTGGCCGGTGAATACGTCGCATTCGATGCCGAGAAAAAATTTGGGCTGGCTGACCGGCGCGTGGACGAGCCGGCGGAGTGCATGGCCGGGTTGATTTTGCAAGGCTTGTTGAAACCGCACGAGTGCGCGGCGTTCGGCTCAAAATGCACGCCGGAACATCCGCTCGGTGCGACGATGGTTTCGAGCGAAGGTGCGTGCGCGGCCTATTACCGCTACCGGCGGCGGAGTTGACGATTGTGAAAAACGATTCAACATCGAACATTCAACGCCGAACGCCCAAGTTTCACGGGCCGGCGGATTCGTTCGATTCGATGTTGAGCGTTGAATGTTGGTTGTTGAATGTTTTTCAATTGTGATTTTTATGGATTTTAATTCCATTTGTCCGCTGCCGATCTCGCAGTATCCGCACATCCTGATGGCGCACGGCGGCGGCGGGACGCTGATGCACCGGCTGCTCGAAGATGTTTTTGGCCAGGCGTTCAGCAATCCCATTCTCGACACGCGCCACGATTCCGCGCAGTTCGATGTTCCCGCCGGCCGGCTGGCGATGACCACGGATTCCTACGTCGTGCGGCCGATTTTTTTTCCCGGCGGCGATATCGGCTCGATGGCGGTTCACGGCACGGTGAACGACCTGGCGATGAGCGGTGCGCGGCCGCTGTATTTGAGCTGCGGCTTCATCATCGAGGAAGGTTTGCCGATGGGAACGCTCTGGCGCGTGGTCTGTTCGATGCGCGACGCGGCGAACAGATGCGGCGTGCAAATCGTCACCGGCGACACCAAGGTCGTGGACAAAGGCAAGGGCGACGGGCTGTTCATCAACACCACCGGCATCGGCATCATCGAACACAGGCAAAAAATTGCGCCGCAAAATGTCCAGCCGGGTGACGCGGTGCTGGTGAGCGGCGATCTGGGCCGGCACGGCATGGCGATCATGGCGGTGCGCGAAGGCCTGCAATTTGAAAGCACGATTGAAAGCGACTCCGCGCCGGTGCATGAGGCCGTGTTGGAACTGCTGCAGGCGGGAATTGAAATCCACTGTCTGCGCGACCTGACGCGCGGCGGGCTGGCGAGCGCGCTGAACGAAATCGCCGAGGCCGCCGGGGTGAAAATCGCGGTGGCGCAAAACCTGATTCCCGTGCGCGAGGATGTTCACGCCGCGTGTGAGATGCTGGGGCTTGACCCGCTGCACGTCGCGAATGAAGGAAGATTTGTCGCCTTCATCGCGGCGCCCGACGCGGAGCGCGCCCTGCAAATTCTGCGCGGTTGTGGAATCTCGTCCGGTGCCGCGCGCATCGGTGCGGTGGTGGAAAAATCCGCGCCGCTGGTGACGCTGAAGAGCGCGCTGGGCGTTTGCCGGATTCTGGATATGCCGAGTGGTGAGCAGTTGCCGCGCATCTGCTGACCGCACCCTTGGCGGCGTGCGGTTTGGACGTTTCCCGAAATCTGCCGGCAAAAATCCTCGAACGAGTGGATTAATTAACAAAACTTTGTCCATTAGCCGGGCCAAGATATGTCAAGGATTCACCAATAGCCGTGTGGTGGACGGACGGCGCGGACGCTAGATTCACGGTGGAAATTGTGGAAACATCAGCCATCCATCCAGTGGCCGGCACGCCGGGAATCCGGCGGAAGCCCGCGCCCGCCTACCAGCACGCCCCGGCACGCGAGACGGCGTTTGACCGGCCCCGCGACTGGCTGGGCAACCGGTTTGTCTATGCGGTCATCTCCTCGCGGGCGCACGGGCTCTCGCTCGGCGTCAATGTCAACCCCGACCAGAAATGCAATTTCGACTGCTCCTACTGCGAGGTGGACCGGCGCCAGCCGGCGCGCGAAGACAGGCTGGACGTGGACGTCATGGCGACGGAGCTGCGCAAGACCATCGCCTTCATCCAGGGCGGCAAGCTGGCCGAGCTGCCGGCGTATCACGCGCTGCCGTCCGAGCTGCTGCAGTTGCACCAGGTCGCCCTGAGCGGCGACGGCGAGCCGACGCTCGCGGCGAATTTTGCCGACGTGGTCCAGGCCGTCGTGCGCGTGCGCGCGCTGGGCGAATTTTTCAAGATTGTCCTCTATACCAACGGCACCGGCCTGGATCATCCGGCGGTCCTGCGCGGGCTGGAATTTCTCACCAAGTCGGACGAAATCTGGGTCAAGCTCGACGGCGGGACGCAGTCCTTCATTGACAAGGTGAACCGCCCGGACGTGCCGCTGGAAAAAATCCTGTCCAACATCCTGCTCGTCGGCCGGCAGCGCCCGGTCGTCATCCAGAGCCTGTTTCCCGCCATCCACGGCGACGAGCCGCCGTTCGAGGAGATCAGCGAATACGCCCAGCGCCTGAAGGAGCTCAAGGCCGGCGGCGCGCAGATTTCCATGGTGCAGATTTATTCCGCCGCGCGTCCGGGCGTGAACGCCGAGTGGGGGCATCTGCCGCTGCGCGTGCTGTCGCAGATCGCGCAGACGGTGCGGCAGACCGCCGGGCTGCGCGCCGAAGTGTTTTAGTCTGGCTGGTTTGTTTCTGTTTGTTTCGTTGGTGGTTGGACTGGCAAAAAAATCCGGCCGCCGGGTATTGTTTCCCGGCGGCCGGTTGTTTTTTAGGAACTGGAATTTAGAAAGCGCGGATCAGGTGCGCGGCAGCTCATAGCCGGTCAGCGCCTTCATGTATTGGGCGCGCTCGAAGGCCGCCGGTTCCGCGCAGTTTTTCTGGCTCAGGCTCCCCTTCAACTGGCTGACCGATTCGTATTCGTGCTCCACCAGCCAGTCCGTCAGCTCGCGCTCAATCATGGCGATCTGCGGGATGCCGTGGCGGATGACCGTCGAGCAGAGCATCGTCACGTCCGCGCCGGCCATGAGCATCTTGAGCACGTCGGACGCGCGGTGGATGCCGCTGGTTCCCGCGAGGCTGGCTTTCAATTTTCCGTGGAGCAGCGCGATCCAGCGCAACGGCAGGCGCATCGCCATCGGCGTGCTCAACAATAGGTTCGGCTTCACCTCCAGCGATTCCAGCTCGATGTCCGGCTGGTAAAAACGGTTGAACAGCACCAGCCCGTTCGCGCCGGCCTGGTCGAGGCGCTTGGCCATGTTGGCGAAATTGCTGAAGAACGGGCTCAGCTTCACCGCGACGGGAATGGTCACCTCGGATTTCACCGCCTTCAAAATGTCGAGATAGGTCAGCTCGACTTCCGTGCCGGTGAGGTCGGGGTCGGTCGGGATGTAATAGATGTTCAGTTCCAGCGCGTCCGCGCCGGCCTGCTGGATTTGTTTGGCGTATTCGGTCCAGCCGCCGGCGGACGAGCCGTTGAGGCTGGCGATGATGGGAATCTTCGTCGCCTGCTTCGCGTGCCAGATATGGCGGAGATACTCCTCCGGCCCGAGCTTGAACTCGTCCGGCTCCGGAAAATACGACAGCGCCTCGGCGAAACTGTCCGTGCCCTGCTGCAAATTCTTGTTCAGTTCCAGCCGATCCTGCCGCAACTGCTCCTCGAACAGCGAATACAGCACGACCGCCGCCGCGCCCGCGTCCTCCATGCGCTTGAGGTTGTCAATGTCCTCCGACAGCGGCGACGCCGAGACGACCAGCGGCGAGCGCAGCTTCAAGCCGAGATATTTGGTGGTGAGATCCATAATTTTATTTATTTAGATTTTTGAATCCGTGAATCAGGCGTCCACGCTGGTTGTGGATTTTGTTTCCGCAACGATGGCCGGCTTGACCGTCGGCTGCGCCATGTATTGATAGAACTTCCAGCGGCGGTCGGCGTCCACCTGCGCCTGCGCGAAGAATTTCTTCGCGTCCTCCGGCTTGCTCTTCGTGAGCATCTTGAACCGGTTTTCCGACATCATGAAATCCGACACCTTGGACTTGGCCGCGCCGGAATCCAGTTGCAGCGGGTTCTCGCCGCGTTCGGCGCGGCGCGGGTCGTAGCGGTAAAGCAGCCATTGGCCGGACTCGACCGCGAGCTTTTGCTGCTTCGCGCCGATGCCCGCGTCGAGCGCGATGCCGTGCGCGATGCAATGGCTGTAGGCGATGATGAGCGACGGCCCCGGATAGGATTCCGCCTCGATGAACGCCTTGAGCGTGTGCTCGTCCTTCGCGCCCATCGCGACGCTGGCGACGTAGATGTTGCCGTAGCTCATCGCAATCAGGCCGAGATCTTTCTTGCCCGCCGGTTTGCCGCCGGCGGCGAACTTCGCAATCGCGCCGCGCGGGGTGGACTTGCTCATCTGCCCGCCGGTGTTGGAATAAACTTCCGTGTCCATCACGAGCACGTTGACCTTGTGGCCGCTGGCGAGGACGTGATCCAAACCGCCGTAGCCGATGTCGTAGGCCCAGCCGTCGCCACCGAGAATCCACACGCTCTTTTTCACGAGCTGGTCGGCGAGCGGAATCAAAAGTTTTGCTTCCGGCGATGTCAGCGTTTGCAGTTTCACCTTCAACGCCGCCACGCGTTCGCGCTGGTCGTGAATGCCCGCCTCGTCGTCCTGGTTGGCCGTGAGAATGGCGATGGCCAGGTCGTCGCCGACCTGCGCGGAGATTTTCTTGAGCAGCTCTTCGGCAAACTGTTTCTGCTTGTCAATCGAGACGCGGAAGCCGAGGCCGAATTCCGCGTTGTCCTCGAACAGCGAATTGCACCACGTCGGGCCTTTGCCGCACTTGTTCGTCGTGTAAGGCGTCGTCGGCAAATTGCCGCCGTAGATGGAGGAGCAGCCGGTGGCGTTGGCGATGACCGCGCGGTCGCCGAAGAGCTGCGTGAGCATCTTGATGTAGGGCGTCTCGCCGCAGCCCGCGCACGCGCCGCTGAACTCGAACAGCGGCTGCAACAACTGCTGTTGGCGCAGCGAAGAATTCTTGATCTTGCGGCGGTCGAACTCCGGCAGTTTTAGGAAGAAATCCCAGTTCAACGCTTCCGCCGCGCGCAACGGCGGCTGCGGCCTCATGTTGATGGCCTTGAGCTTGGCCTCGCTCTTGTTTTTCGCGGGACAGACTTCCACGCAGATGTTGCAGCCGGTGCAGTCTTCCGCCGCGACTTGCAGCGAGAACTTCATGCCCTTGAACTCCGGCACGCGCGAGTCGCAGCTCTTGAACGTGGCGGGAACATTTTTCAATTCCGCCGCGTCATAAACTTTCGCGCGGATGGTCGCGTGCGGGCAGATGGCCACGCACTTGAGGCATTGGATGCACGTCTTCTCGTCCCACACCGGGATTTCCAGCGCGAGATTGCGCTTCTCGTATTGCGTCGTGCCGGTCGGAAACGAGCCGTCGTTCGGGAACGCGCTCACCGGCAGCTCGTCGCCGTCGCCGGCGGCAATCGGGCCGAGGACGTTGCGCACAAAGGCCGGCGCGTTCGGCGTGATCGGCGGGAGCAGCGGGCCGGCGCCGTTCAATTTGTTGGCGCTGATCGCGACCTCGTGCAGGTGCGCGAGCGTGTTGTCCACCGCCTGCAAATTCATCTTCACCACTTCCTCGCCCTTTTTGCCGTAGGTTTTCTTGATGGATTTTTTGATGGCCTCGATCGCCTCGTCCTTGGGCAGCACGCCGGACAGCGCGAAGAAACAGACCTGCATGATGGTGTTGATGCGTCCGCCCATGCCGCTTTCGCGGGCGACCTTGGTGGCGTCAATCACATAGAACTTCGCCTTCTTGGCGAGCAAACTTTGCTGCACCGGCGTCGGCAACGTGGCCCAGATGGCGTCCTTGTCGAATGGCGTGTTCAGCAGGAACGTCCCGCCGGGCACCAGGCTGCGGAGCATTTCAAAGCGGTCAAGGAACATGGGCAGATGGCACGCCACGAAGTTGGCGCGCGTGATGAGATACGTCGAGCGGATGGGCTGCGGGCCGAAGCGCAGGTGCGACACCGTCATCGAGCCGGACTTCTTCGAGTCATACACGAAATAGCCCTGCGCGTAGTTGCTCGTTTCCTCGCCGATGATCTTGATGGAGTTTTTGTTCGCGCCGACCGTGCCGTCCGCGCCGAGGCCGTAGAACAGCGCGCGCACCACCTTGTCGGACTCGGTGGAGAATTCGGCGTCATACTTGAGGCTCGTGTGCGAAACGTCGTCGTTGATGCCGACGGTGAAATGATTCTTCGGCGCGGCGGCGGAAAGATTGTCGAACACCGCCTTGACCATCGCCGGCGTGAATTCCTTCGAGGACAAACCATAGCGCCCGGTGAGGACGGCGGGAACGGATTTCAAATGCGAGCGGCCGGCGGCGGTCTCTTCCATCAGCGCCGTGACCACGTCCTGATAAAGCGGTTCGCCCGTCGCGCCCGGTTCCTTCGTGCGGTCGAGCACGGCGATTTTCTTGACCGAAGCGGGCAGGGACTCAATGAAGCGTTTGCCGTCGAACGGCCGATACAGCCGCACTTTGATCATGCCAATCTTCTCGCCCTTGGCGACAAGGTATTCCACCGCCTCATCGGCGGCTTCGCAACCGGAACCCATCAGCACAATCACGCGCTCCGCGTCTTTCGCGCCGACGTAGTCGAACAAATTATAGCTGCGCCCGGTCTGCGCCGCAAATTCGTCCATGACCTTCTGCACGAGGTCGGGGCAGGCGGAATAGAAATGATTCGCCGCCTCGCGCCCTTGGAAAAACACGTCGGGATTCTGCGCCGTGCCGCGGAGGACCGGCTTGTCCGGTGTCATCGCGCGGGTGCGATGCTCGGTGATCAGCTTGTCGTCAATCAGCGCGCGCATCACCGCCTCGTCGAGCATCTCGATCTTGGAAACCTCGTGCGACGTGCGGAAGCCGTCGAAGAAATGGATGAACGGCAGGCGCGACCGCAGCGTGGCCGCCTGCGCGATGAGCGCGAAATCCATCGTCTCCTGCACCGAGTTGGCGGCGAGCATGCCCCAGCCGGTGGATCGGCAGGCCATCACGTCGCCGTGATCGCCGAAGATGGAGAGCGCGTGCGTGGCCACCGTGCGCGCCGTCACATGAAACACCGTCGGCAGCAGTTCGCCGGCAATCTTGAACATGTTCGGGATCATCAGCAGCAAACCTTGTGACGCCGTGAACGTGGTGCTCATCGAGCCGGTCTGGAGCATCCCGTGGACCGCGCCGACCGCGCCGCCTTCGCTCTGCATCTCGACGATGCCGGGGATGGTTCCCCAAAGATTCTTTTTGCCCTCCGACGCCCACTGGTCGCACCACTCGGCGATGGGGGAGGACGGCGTGATGGGATAAATCGCCATTGCCTCGTTCAGGCGGTAGGCGACGTAGGCGGCGGCCTCGCAGCCGTCAATGGTCTTGAAAACAGGCTTGTTGTTCATGTCGGATCAATGTGTTGGTGGTTGGCTAAAATGTTTTCCGATGACGACCAGCGCCACCGTTTGAGACACAGTAGCCGCGAACCGGGCAGGGGACTTACCGTTTTTTGCTAAAGACGTAACGTCCCTTGCAAATGCGGGCAGGTTTTCCTCTTTGAAAATAGCCTAGCCATTCATGGCTGGTTTCACGGTTAGGGAATGTTTCCAGTCCCCGGCGGGCAATCCCTTGCCCGCCGGGGCTAAAAAGACGGCGCGAACGGAATGACGCGCCCAACCTAACCGCCGTCACCACGAATAATGCACGGTGTAGGTCACGGTGCGCTCCTCTTCGGGCTTGACGGGGATGCGGAACTCGATGGTCTGCGAATCTTTCTTGGTGAACTCGTCGGACTTGGCCGTGATGCTCCAGTTGCTCCAGCGGTAGAGGTGCTCGACCACGCGAATTTCCACGGCGTCGGTCTTCTTGCGGTTGCGCAATTTGATTTCGAAGGTCTCATCCATCCATTTCTCGGCGGTATCCACATGGAAGTCGGTCTGTTTGCGCTCACCGACGAGATCAAATGAGTTGCCGGTGGTGATGCGGACGGTTTCGTTGCGCGGGGTGTGGTCAATGGTGTTCTCGCCGACGAACTGCAGCTGGCCGTCGTCATCGCGGCGGTAGAAGCGGAGCTTGCCGGCGGGCAGGGCGATGCCGAGCTGGTTGGTCTCGGCGTTCTTGAACTCGCGCTGGACGATGATCTTCTTGTTGTCGCTCTGGCCGTAGCCGCGGTCGTAATTCAGGCCGTAAAACTGGTAGCCTTGCGCGCCGTCATAGACGTAGATGGTCGGGGCGAACATCTTTTCGGCGTGGACAAATTCGACCTGCTTGGTCTCGTGGTCATGCAGCGTGGTCAGCCGGGCGATGCTGTAGAGATGAAATTCGTCAAAGGCCTTCTCGGAGACAGGCGGAGCCAACGACGCCATGTCTTCGACCATGGCGCGGGCGTTTTTGAACATCGGCCGGCCACCGCCATAGGCCTGCGGCTGAATCTTGTTCACGTCGCCGGCCATGAGCTTGATCTTGGCGTTCTCAAACGTCTTGCCGGAATTGTTGTTCATCGTGATCCAGCCGACGAGGTCGCAGAGGTCGCCCTTTTCCGGCGAGACAAGGTTGTAGCTGGCGCTCCAGTCAAAACCTTCAGTGACATAACCGACCTCGGCGTCGAAGCTGCCGGCCTTGTCGGACTGCAACAGCCAGTTGAACGCGGGCTTGAGGATGGTGTCGCTGCCGAGATCGGGAAAGAGCGGTTCGCCGGGCAAGGAGAATTGCAGCTTGCCGTTGACCTCGATGATGGGCTGGGTGTTGCCGCCGCCGGGCACGAAGCCGCTGCGGACAATTTTGCCGGGAATCAGCTCGGTGATCTGGGTGTTGTCCTTGGTGCGGATGTTTTGGAAATCAATCGTCTTGCCCTCGAAGAGCGAGAGCAGCAATTCCTGCGAGACCGGGTCGTTGCGGTAGTTCTGCTCGAGGATTTGCAGCGAATGCTTGCCGGCGGGGTCGCGCAAAATGACGGAGTCCGGCTCGACCTGCGCGGTCGCACCGGAATAGACGACGGGATTCGCGCCAGCCTTGAGGTCGAGCGGCACGGTGTCGCGGACAACGGCGAAGTTCTGGTTGTAAATGGTGAGCGCGGGTTCGGCAATGGCCGCGAACGTGAGCGTGCACAGGGCGAGCAGGGCGGTGATGGTTTTCATAATGGCGATGGTGGCATCAACTTTACGACACGCGAGCGGGAGAGTTATTAGAAGAAATCTGGAACATTCGCGCATCCGCAGTGGCATTACGGACAGGTTCAACCATTGGCCGAAGCTGGCAAGCAAAATCAGGAACGGCACCGGGTGCGCGCGAAGCGGCTGATTGTGTCCGTCCGAAACATTTGCGAAGTTGTGTCCGGCAAGACAAAACCATCGGATGATCTGCCGCCGAGGGTTGCCGGTGTGGCGAAAGGGCAGACGCACAGGACTTACAATATTCAAAATCGCACTTTCTGGCCCCTTCTCGCGACTTCTTCTCACACGAGTATCAGCCTTTATTTACAAACCTATTTTCAATTTTAGCCTGATTTCGCAGCACTTCTAAAGTGCTCCCCAAAATGTCGCCTGCCCGGGGTAGACAAGCATGTTGACTCCTTAAAACTGCTCCTTAGCGGGAAATTCAAGCCTCAAAGCTACTAATATCAGCGGGCAACGGCCGCGCAGGGTTTGATCAACTCTTGCTCAACCGCTCCACCGGTTTCTCGAAAAATAACTTGTGGGCTTCGGTGAGGATGGCCGGGATGCGGTCGGCGAAGGGGCTTTGTTTCAGCGCGGCGCGCAAATCCAGTTCGCCCAGCTTCGCGGCGTTCTGGCCGGGAAACCAGTGGTCGGCCTGACCGAGCAGGTTGTAGCGCATCTTGCCCCACGGAACCAAGTCCAGCGGCTTGCCGTAGGTCCAGAGCCGCAGGATTTCGGTGATGTTGATTTCGCCGGGCACATCCACATAGTTCGGCAGGCCTTCGGTCCAGTGCGCGCACCAGTCGGCACCCAGCACGGTGTCCAGCTCCGCGCGCCAGCGTTTTTCGATGGGCGCAATCGTTGCGGGAATGCGGTCATAAAATTCCAGCGCGGCGACGTGCTCGTCAAAATCCGTGGGCTTGGCCGCGCCGCAGCTCAGGGTGTGGACTTCCTCGCGATTCAAACAATAAAGATCGTTGAACTGCATCGGCGTGAGCGGCGCGGAGAGGGATTTGATTTTATCGCCCGGCTCCTGCAATTTGCCGCCCTTGTCGTTCGGGCTGATGATGAATACGCCCATGTCATGCTTGCGGGCGGCGAGGACGGCGGGCCAGTTCAGGTCGTTGACAAAATACCAGTGGAGGTTGACGTAATCAAATTCGCCAGTGTTGACGGCCTCCAAAATGATGTCCGTCGTGCCGTGGGTGGAAAAGCCGATGTGGCGGCAGCGGCCTTCCTTCTGCAGTTTGCGCGCGGCGGCGAGGCAGCCGTCCTTTTGCAGCGCCCAGTCGAGCGTCTGCCGGTGGTTGATGCCGTGAAGCGACAGTAAATCCACATGGTCGAGCTTGAGATAAGCCATCGAGGTCTCAAAGGTCTTGAGAAATTCCGCCGCCGAGGCGCAAGGCGCGACCTTGGTCTGCACAATCATTTTGTCGCGCGGCAGTTCGGGCAGCAGTTCGCCGAGCTGCATTTCCGACGTGCCGTAGCCGCGCGCCGTCTCGATGTGGTTGATGCCGAGTTCCAGCGCGCGATGAATGCAGGCCTCGAGATTTTCTTGGTTGGCGCGCGGGATGTCCGCCGGGGCGACGTCTTGCCACTTGTGCTGGTAGCGCATCCCGCCGCAGGAGATGACGGGCATCTGCAATCCGGTCCGGCCAAAGCGACGATACTTCATGGCGCGGAAAATAGATTGTGCGGCCGCGCAAGGCAAGCGGCGGAAGATTAAATCAAATTGCGCGGGGCGGACATTTTCGCTAGCGTCTCGGCCTTCGATTTTATGGCATATCTCAACGACAATTATCTCAAGCTCAAGGCCGGCTATCTGTTTCCCGAAATCGGCCGGCGCGTGAAGGCGTTCTGCGACGCGAATCCCGAGGCCGCGAAACGCCTCATCCGCTGCGGCATCGGCGACGTCACCGAGCCGCTTCCGGCTGCCGCCATCGCCGCGTTGCACAAGGCCGTGGATGAAATGGCCGCGCGCGAGACGTTTAAGGGCTACGGCCCGGAGCAAGGTTACGACTGGCTGCGCCACGCCATCGCGCAGAATGATTTTCGTGACAAGGGGCTGGACGTGGCCGATGACGAAATTTTTGTCAGCGACGGCTCGAAGTGCGATTGCGGCAACATTCTCGACATCCTCGGCAGCAAAAACAAAATCGCCATCAGCGATCCGGTTTATCCGGTTTATGTGGACACGAACGTCATGGCCGGCCACACCGGCGAGGTCAACGAAGCCGGCGCTTACGCGAAGCTGGTTTATCTGCCGTGCAAGCCGGCGAACGGTTTCATTCCGCTGCCGCCGAAGAAGCACGTGGACGTCATTTATCTCTGCTCGCCGAACAATCCGACCGGCGCGGCGGCCACGCGCGAGCAACTTGAGGCGTGGGTGAAATACGCGCTGGAGCACAAGTCGGTGATTTTGTTCGACGCGGCCTATGAGGCTTACATCACCGAGCCGGGCGTGCCGCATTCCATTTACGAGATTCCTGGCGCGCGCGACTGCGCCATCGAGTTTCGCAGTTGCTCGAAGAACGGCGGGTTCACCGGCGTGCGCTGCGCTTACACGGTCGTTCCAAAATCACTGAACGCACAGACGAAGACCGGCGAGTTCAAGCCGCTGCATCCGCTGTGGAACCGCCGCTCGACGACGAAGTTCAACGGCGTCAGCTACATCGTCCAGCGCGCGGCGGAGGCGCTGTATTCGCCGGAAGGCAAGGCGCAGGTGGACGCGCTCATCAAACATTATCTCGGCAACGCGGAGGTGTTGCGCAAGGGTGCGAAGAAAGCCGGCCTGAAAGTATTCGGTGGCGTCAACGCACCCTACATCTGGGTGCGCACGCCGAAGGGCGTCACGAGCTGGCAGGCGTTCGACAAGGTTTTGAACGACGCCAACGTGGTCATCACGCCCGGAAGCGGCTTTGGCTCGAAGGGCGAAGGCTATTTCCGCATCAGCGCTTTCAACAGCCGTGCGAACGCCGAGGAAGTCGCGCGCCGCTTGCAGGAATTAAAATGGTGAGGGCAGAGGACGGCCACGGTTTTCCCGCGTGACAGCCGGCGATTCGTGAGGCATTGTGCCGCGATGACAACGACCGAAGCCGCGCAACTGCTGGAACAATTTCGCGCCGGAAAAATCCCGGCGGAAAAAGTGCTCCGCGCGTTTCAAGCCGCACCCGTGGCCGACCTCGGCTTCGCGCAGGTGGACACGCACCGCGCGCTCCGCAAGAATTTCCCCGAAGTGATCTTCGGTGCGGGCAAGACGCCGGAGCAGGTCGTCAAGATTGCGGCGAAACTTCTGGAGCACGGCCAGCCGGTGCTCGTCACCCGCGTCACCGCCGAGCACGCCCACGCGCTGGAGAAAAATTTCAAGCTCGCCGTCCATCATGCCGCCGCCCGCTGCGTGACCATCGAGAAAAAACCGTTGCCGAAACGCGCCGGCTTCATCGCCGTTGTCTGCGCCGGCACCAGCGATTTGCCGGTGGCCGAGGAAGCTGCGGTGACCGCCGAGATCATGGGCAACCGCGTGGAACGCGTGCATGACATCGGCGTGGCCGGCTTGCACCGGATGCTCGCACGGATGGAATTGCTGCAAAGCGCGAATGTCATCGTCGCCGTCGCCGGCATGGAAGGCGCGCTGCCGAGCGTGTTGGCCGGGCTGGTTTCCAAGCCCGTCATCGCCGTGCCGACGAGCATTGGTTATGGCGCGAGCTTCGGCGGCATCGCGGCGCTGCTCGCCATGCTGAACAGCTGCGCCAGCGGCGTGACCGTGGTGAACATTGACAACGGTTTTGGTGCCGGTTATGCCGCCAGCCAGATCAATGCACTGGCTGAAAAATGAAATGAAAACATTCAACAACCAACATTCAACTCCGAACCTCCAATGTTTGTTCCGGTGCCGCCGTTCGGAGTTGAGCGTTGAATGTTGAATGTTCGATTTTCCCTTTCTAAAATGAAAATCCTTTACCTCGATATTTTCAGCGGCATCGCCGGCGACATGTTTATCGCCGCGCTGCTCGACCTCGGCGTGGATGCGGCCAAGCTCGAACGCGAGCTGAAGAAGCTCAAGCTCGACGGCTGGCATCTCCATATTTCGCGCGGGCAGAAATCCGCCATCGCCGGCGTGAAGTTTGATGTCCACCTCGCGCATGAACATGGCCACACGCACACGCACGACGGCCATGAACATTCCCACGAACACGGCCACCATCACGATCATCCGCATCACGATCATCCGCATGACCATTCGCACGAGCACCATCACGATCATGCGCATGAAGAACATCATCACGAGGAGCAGCGGAACTTTGCCGAAATCAAACAGCTCATTGCCCGCAGCAAGCTGTCGGCGTGGGTGAAACAGAAATCCATCGCCGTGTTTCAACGCATCGCCGTGGCGGAAGGGAAAATTCATGGGCTGCCGGCGAACGACGTCCACTTTCACGAAGTCGGCGCGGTGGATTCCATCGTGGACATCGTCGGCGCGGCCATTGCGCTGGAACTGCTTGGCAAGCCGCGCGTGTTCGCCTCGCCGGTGGTGGAAGGCACCGGCTGGATCAATTGCGCGCACGGAAAATTTCCCGTGCCCGCGCCGGCCACGCTCGCGATTCTTGGTGCGCGGAAAATTCCTGTTTCCCAATGCGAGGAACCACACGAACTGGTCACGCCGACCGGCGCGGCCTTGCTCGCGGAATTTGTCGAAAGCTTTGGCGCAATGGAAAATCTGGTCGCCGAAAAAATCGGCTTCGGTCTCGGCACGCGGGACAACCAAACGCGCCCGAATGTGCTGCGCGCCGTCTTGGGAACCGGTGACAAGTGCCGCGTGACCAGTGACACGAAGCACGCGACCGCTGAACCCTTGTCACTTGTCACTCGTCACTCGTCACTCTTGGATTGGCAGACGGATCGCGTCGCGGTGTTGGAAACCAACCTGGACGATTGCACCGGCGAAATTCTCGGAGCATTTATCGAAACTGCTTTGAACGCCGGCGCGCTGGACGTTTTCCACACGCCGATTCAGATGAAGAAAAACCGGCCGGGCGTGCTGCTCACCGTTTTGTGCGCGGAAGCCGATGCGGACAAGTTCAGCGAGCTGATGCTGCGCGAGACAACGGCGTTTGGCGTGCGCAAAACCATTGCCGAACGCCGCAAGTTGCGCCGTGAATTTGCCGAAGTGAAAACGGCATTGGGAAAAGTCACCGTGAAAATTGGGCGACTTGGTGGTAAGGTGGTGCAGGCGGCACCAGAATTCGAGTCGGCCAAAAAGCTGGCGGCGCAAAAGAAAGTGCCGGTGAAACGGATTTTCGAAGCAGCAAAAACACATAAATGGTAGGGCGGCGCTGCTGCGCCGCCGGCTGACCAGCAGGTCAGCCCTACCGAGGAAAAAAATGAGCGAAGCCAACGACAAGCTGGAGAATTTGCGGACGCTGCTGAAAAGCTACGGCTCGTGTCTCGTGGCGTATTCCGGCGGCGTGGACTCGGTTTTTCTCGCGCGCGTCGCGCACGAAGTGCTCGGCAGCCGCGCGCTGGCGGCGATTGCGGATTCACCGAGCCTGCCGCGGCGCGAGTTGCTGGAAGCGCTGGACATCGCGGCGAAGTTTGCCTTTCCTGTCCGCGTTCTCCACACGCAGGAATTTGCCAACGAAAATTACACGGCGAATCCGTCCAACCGCTGCTATTTCTGCAAGCACGAGCTGTTCGAGGAATTGACGCCGCTGGCGAAAGCGGAAAATTTTGCCGTCATTGCCTACGGCGAGAACGCCAGTGACATCGGTGATTTTCGACCGGGCGCACAGGCGGCGGCGGAATTTCAGGTGCGGGCGCCGCTTAAGGAAGCCGGTTTGACGAAGGCGGAAATCCGCGAGCTGTCCGCGCAGCTTGGCCTGCCGACGGCGGACAAGCCGCAGATGGCGTGCTTGAGTTCGCGCGTGCCCTATGGCGAGACCGTGACGCCGGAAAAACTGCGGATGATCGAGCAGGCGGAATATGTTTTGCGCGACCTCGGCTTCCACGACGTGCGCGTGCGGCACCACGAGATGAAAGTGACAAGTGACAAGGGGCAAGTGACAAGCAGCAACCAAACGTCCGGCGGTGATCCTGTCACTCGTCACTCGTCACTCGTCACTCATTTTGCCCGCATCGAGCTGGCTCCGGCGGAAATCCCGACGCTGCTGGCGAATGGCAAGCTGGCGACGGTGGCGGAAAAATTGAAGAAGATCGGCTACGCGCACGTCACGCTGGATTTGCAGGGCTACCGGCGCGGCAGCACCAACGAAGTTCTGGGCAAGCAGACGGTATAATCGCCTAGCTTTCGAACGTGGGCTGCGCCAATCCCGGCCATTGCACGCAAGGCTTCCGCCGGGAAACCGGCCTGACCCCGGGCGATTACCGACACCAGCGATAAGGTGAACCGCAATCGCGACCGCTCCGGCCGAGGCGACCGGCTGGATACCTTGGTCATCACGGCGAAATAATCCGCGCGCGGTAGAATTGGTTCGCCGCCGAAATCGCATTCGTCACCCAAACCGGCCCCGTGAGCAGTTGGTTGGTTGCGATCGCCTGCCAGGAATTCATTAGATTGGTGGATTGTTCCACCGCCACGGTCACATTCGTTGGGCCGGTGAGGTCAAAACAAAACTGTCCGTTGGCGACCTGCAAGGTGTGGTCGCCCAGCCGGACCGGTTCCGCCGCCGGCGAATTGCCGGTGGTCAGGTTTGCGAAGGCCACCATGGTATTGATGATTGCGCCGACCAGATTCGTGTTGTAAACGCCATTGACCATCACCGGGTAATGATCATAGCCCGCCAACGGATGCAGTTCGTTATAAACTCCCGCCGCCGTCAGATTGGAAGATAGATTCACGCTGGTGGCATAAGGCACCACCGTGTCGGCGGTGCCGTGGATCAGGCACGTCGGCGGCGTTTGCGCCGTGATCGGCCAGAGATTCACCGGATGCACATCGCTGCCATAAGGCGGCACACCGCCCCATAACGCGATGCAGCCCAAAAACGAATACGCATTCGTGCTTTGATACGCCGTATTGATCGCCAGACCGCCACCGGCTGAGTCGCCGGCGATCAAGACCTTGGTCGTGTCCACGCCAAAGTCCGCGCCATGCGCTCGAATCCAGCTTAACGCCGTCATGACATCCGCCACCGCCATGCCGATTTCGTCCGGGCAACCGCCGGGGCAGCCGGGCCACAACCGGTAGTTGATGGAAAAGGCGACAAAGCCATTCGTGGCCAAAGCGGTGCCCATGTCCGGATAGAAATTGCCTTGCGCCACGGTATAACCCTTGTCGCCCGCACCCAACCCGCCGCCGTGCGTCAGGATTACCACCGGGCGGTTTGTGGACGGGCCGCTGACATAATACGCATCCAAAGTCAGCGACACGTTGGAACCGGTATAATCCACCGCCGCGCCATACACGAGATTGGATTCCACTGTGACCGTCTCCTGCGCGACGACAATATCAAGGCGCAGGACTGTCGCCAGCAAACCGATCAACCATAGCTTGCCCAAGCGTCTCCAGCTATCATACAGAACGTGCGGGTTGAGCATGATTGAAATGTGCCTCCGGTAGCGTGGTTAAAATTAATCCAAGCGGTAAGGTTGCAAGGCGGCTGAAAAATTGCAAATCCTCAGTTCACCGGTTATCCCGGCCATTGCGCATAGCACTTCCGCCGGAATGCCGGCCTTACGCCCGGCAATTATCGGCAGCCGCGTTGAGGCAACAACTCGGCAACTCTGGCCATTCCCACTTTCGAGCTATCCCGCAACCGGTGGCGCAAAACTGCGGGCGACAGTTGCGCCGCTTTGGTGTATGATCTCGTCCGAAAGTTGAATCAAAGGAAAAATATGTATCAAACCAAAGCCTATTCCGCCGCCAGTGCCACCGCGTTGCTGGCTGCCACCCAGATCAACCGCCGCCAGCCGACCGCCAGCGACGTGCAGATCGAAATTCTCTTCTGCGGCGTCTGCCACTCCGACCTCCACTTCGTCCGCAACGAATGGGGCTTCACCCAGTATCCGGCGGTGCCCGGCCACGAGATCGTCGGCCGCGTGACGGCTGTCGGCGGCGGCGTGAAGAAGTTCAAGGTCGGTGACACCGTCGGCGTGGGTTGCCTCGTGGACTCCTGCCGCACCTGCCCCGATTGCCGCTCGGGCCTGGAACAATTCTGCAACAACATGGTGATGACTTACGGCAGCCTGGACAAACATCTCAACGCTCCGACGCTTGGCGGTTATTCGCAGAGCATCGTCGTGACGGAAGATTTCGTGCTGCGCATGCCGGCCAATCTCGATCTCGCCGCCGCCGCGCCGCTGCTGTGCGCGGGCATCACCACTTATTCGCCGCTGAAGCACTGGAAAGTCGGCCCCGGCCAGAAAGTTGGCATCGTCGGCCTCGGCGGACTTGGCCACATGGGCGTTAAGTTCGCCAAAGCCTTTGGCGCGCACGTCGTGCTGTTCACTACGTCGCCGGGCAAGGTGGCGGACGGCAAGCGCCTCGGTGCCCACGAGGTCGTCATCTCCACCGATGCGGCGCAGATGGCCGCACACGCCAATAGTTTCGACTTCATTCTCGATGCCGTCGCCGCCACGCACGACATCAACGCCTATTTCAATCTGCTGAAACGCGACGGCAATTTGACGCTGGTTGGCGCGCCTGCGGAGCCACTCCCGGTGGCGGCCTTTCCGCTGATCTTTCGTCGCCGCTCGTTCTCCGGCTCGCTCATCGGTGGCCTGCCTGAGACGCAGGAGATGCTGGATTTCTGCGGCCAGCATAACATCACCTGCGACATCGAAATGATCCGCATGGACGAGATCAACACCGCCTACGAGCGCATGTTGAAGAGCGACGTGAAATACCGCTTCGTGATTGACATGGCGTCGCTCAAGGCGGCGTGAGCGCGCGGGACGCGGGCTTCGGCCGGCAACGGTGATTCCCTTCGCCGCATCTCTGGATGAGTGTTGTTTAGTTCTTTGTTCGCCCCGCGCCGGGGAACCATTCCGTGTGTTGGTCGCCAGTGCGACTCCGGTAGGTGACGCGCTGGCTGACAATAGCCCAGCCTTTCAAGGCTGGGTAACACGTCGCGTTGATAAAAAGTCCCGGGTGGGACGGTAGGAACATATGGTGGCTGTCCGCAAGGGCCTTTCGTCCCCAAAGGGACTTTATGGTGGCCGTGCGCAAGCACCCCAGCGTTAAAACGCTGGGCTATTGTCAAAATCTCGCCGCGAGCAGTTGGCCGACCACCTCGGGGCTTGAGTCGTTTGGGATTTGAGGCATTTGGGAAATGCCGAAAAGGATTTGCCAGAAGCAAAGGCCGTGAGGCCGACTGAGCGGGAGCGAAGAAGCCCACCGGCGAAAGGAGTTTGGCAAACGCGAATGCGGAAACAGTGGCAAAACGGGTTGCCAATGCGGCAAGAATTGAAGAAACTGCACTGGCCTGTTCAACCAACGCTGAACTCCGATTGCCTATGAAAAAATATCTGCCTTGCATCGCGGGCGTCCTGCTCGGGCTTTGCTTCCTGGCGGCGAGCATCCCCGTCCTGTTCAATCTCATCACCATCCCGAAAATGCCGGAAGGCACGCCCGCCGCGTCTTTTATGGCGGCGTTCGTCCCGACGGGCTATGTGAAGTTTGTGAAAATGTTCGAATTCACCGGCGGCATCTTGGTGATGATTCCGCGCCTGCGCAACCTCGGCCTGCTGCTGCTCGGCCCGGTCATCGTGAACATCATCGCGTTCCACGTCCTCATTGACGACCCGAAACATCTTATTAACCCGATGCTCGACATCATCATCGTCTGCGCGCTCTATCTGCTGTGGGATGCGCGGAAAAAATTCTCCGGCCTGCTCAACTGACTTCACGAAAGGAAATTTATGCTGCCCATCCTTCTTGCGCTCGCCTTCATCGCCATCATTTTCATCATCGTCATCACCGGGCGACCGGATGAATTCACCGTCACGCGGGCGGCGCACATTTCCGCGCCGCCGGAAAAGATTTTTCCACACGTCAACGACCTGCACCAATGGGAGGCGTGGTCGCCGTGGGCCAAGCTCGATCCGAATGCAAAAAACACCTTCTCCGGCGCGGACGCCGGCGCGGGCGCGGCGATGGCCTGGGAAGGCAGCAAAAAGGTCGGCGCGGGCCAGATGACCATCACGGAAAGCCAGCCCAGCGGGTTGATCCGGTTCCGGCTCGATTTTCAAAAGCCGATGCAGGCCACCAACACGGCGGAATTCACCTTCCGGCCCGAGGGCGGACAGACCGTCGTGACGTGGAGCATGGCCGGTAAAAGCTGTTCCCTGAGCAAAGTGTTCGGCCTGTTCATGGACTTCGACAAGATGTGCGGCGATCAGTTTGAAAAGGGACTGGCCAGCCTGAAGTCCGTGACCGAAAAGTGAATCTTGTGGAAAAAGGCGCAGAGGTTTACACGCAACGCGGTGGCATAGAACTCCGGGCGACGGGCGGCAGGCCTTCATCTCTCAAGGTAGGGCGCGTCAGTCCCCTGCGCGCCGCCGCCTACCAACGAATGCGTTCGTGATCCACCACGACGGCGCGCACGGAGTGACGCGCCCTAACAGCACTCGACGTAATCTCGTGTTATTTCCACGCCCGCCAGCGGGCAGAAGACCGCGCCATAACGAACGCCCGTGCCATGCCGGGAGACAAGGCGGATTGGGCGGATTGAAATGTCCGAAGGATGCCCGGCGCACAGGCATTTGAGCGGGACTTGACAACGCCCCCAAGTGGCATAGCTTAGCAAAAGTTGGCGGAGTGATGGCAATATCGGTGTATCATTTCCGGCAATGGAGATATTCAAAATTTGAGGCGATGAAAACGAGCCGTCCGTTTCCCTTCCGGTTTTTAATCGGAATCGCGGGGTTGTTTCTGTTTGGGGCGAGTTTGGGCGCCGCGCCGCTGACGTGGTTTCCCGGCCCGGCCTTGGACTATCCGGGCAGTGATGCGGCAACGGTCGTCCTTTCAAGTTTGGGCAATGTCGTGATCGCTGGCGATACCGCTTATCCCGAAGGCCTGGTTGCCACCAACAGCTATTGGACGCCGCTGGGTCAGCCGTTCTACGGTAACATCGCGCCTGGAGCCGTGGCCGGCGGCGGATCCATCATCCTCTATGGCGGCAACGATGGAACCAGTTCCGTGAACACGGTGGTCAGTTACAGCCCCAGCGACGGGATATCCACGCTGGCATCCATGAGCGTCGCCCGTGCCTACCTCGGTTATGCCCCTGACAAGAGCGGCAACGCTTATGCCATCGGCGGACTGGACGGCAGCGGCAAACCGCTCGTCTCCGCCGAACGTTACAGCCAGGACGCGGGCACCTGGTCCGCCATCGCCAGCCTGCCGAAGGCGCGATACGATTTCCCGGCCGTGTTCAACGGCACCAACTACATCTACATTTTTGGCGGGCTCACCAACCCGGTGTCCGGAAAGGAAACCGCCGCCGTCGTGCGTTATTCAGTGAGTGGAAACAGTTGGAGCAACATGGCGTCAATGCCCATCGCCGTCGCCGGCAGCGCGGCAACGTTGGGGCCGGACGGAAAAGTCTATGTGGTCGGCGGCACTTGTGGCGGGGTCTCAACCAATGTGGTTCAGGTTTATAATGCCGCTTCCAATTCATGGACAATTTCGACGCCTTTGCCCGAAGGCTTGAGCGCCGCCGTCATGGGCGTGGACAGCCTGGGCCGGCTGATTGTGATGGGCGGAGTGGATACGAACGGCTACGACGTTGGCGACGTCTGGCGCAGCCAGCAGTTGGGCATACCCGACAGCCCGCCGGCGCTGACCCAAGTTCCCGGCACGAACGCCACCTACCAGGCTGCCTACGCTTCGACCATCGCCGCCATCGGCAATCCGCAGCCGGTCTTCTCGCTGGTGAGCGGTCCCACCAACATGACGGTGGGTCTTTATAGCGGTGCTATCACATGGACGCCGCAGGGGCTTGGTCAGGTCGGGCCGATTCCGGTGACCATCGCGGCCACCAATTACGCGGGTTCCACCAACTGGTCTTTCACCATCACCGTTCCCAACCCGCCGCCGGCGACACCGACTAGCTTGTATCTCGCCAGCGCCACCGAAACCTCGGTGACATTGGCTTGGTCTCCCGCAGACCCGGTGGCTGGTTCCATATCTTACAGCGTTTTCATTCCGCATCCTTATCACAGTCCCAGAGGCAGCGGGGGCGGTGTCAACTACCAGTTGGTCGGTTCCACCACCTCGACCAACTTTACCATATCCGGTTTGACGCCGAATACTTCCTATGCCTTTGACGTCAATGCCACGGGTCCCGGCGGCACGTCGGGTTACGCGGGCATCAGTGTCACGACGTTGGGACCGCAGCCTCCGTCCAATGTGCGCGCAACCGGAATTACCTCCACCAGCATCACGCTTGCGTGGAATCCTTCGCCCGGCCCGGTGCCGATTGTTCGTTATGGGATTTTAGGCTGGGTTGGCGGTTTGTTTCCAACCATTGGATACGGGACGAATTTCACCGACACGAGCGCCACGATTACCGGCCTTGCCCCTGGCACCTATGAGGAATGGACCGTCGTTGCTTATGATGCGGGAGGCAATGTCTCCGGTTACGCCCCCGGTTTTTTCGCGGACAATCCCGTGCCCAAGCCGGCGGCCCTGGCCGCCGTCGCCGCCTCGCCGCCAACCGGAGGTTTCCAATTTACGGTGCAGGCCAGCGCGGTGCAGACCACCTTGATCCAGGCAACCACCAATCCAGGAGATCCAACATCGTGGACGACCATCGCCACCAACCCGCCCGGCAGTTCGTTCAGCTTCACCGACACCAACGCTGGCCAGTTCCCGCTGCGTTTCTACCGGGTGGTCAGCCCTTGACGAAGGCATCCAGGCCGCGCCAGGTGAACTCGCGATACGGCTAGCCGTGGCGCTGGCTGTCCAGCATGTTCGCGCGCAACGCGGCGGCATCGAACTCCGGGGCGGCGGGCGGCAGGCCCTCATAGGCAATGGACGTGGCCATCATCTCGCCCTCCGCGCTGTAAAACCCTTTGCGCAGCCCGACGTAATCCACGTGATAATATTCCACGCCTGCCGCGAGCAGTTGGATTAAGTTCGTTTCAACATTTAACTGCACGAAAGGATTTAATTATGCAAAAGCGCAAACTAGGCAATCTGGAAGTCTCGACCATCGGGCTGGGCTGCATGAACACATTTCAAATTCAGAATTTTGAATTCGAAATTAAAACTGCGGGTGACCGGCAGGAGATGATTTCCCTGATCCGGTCGGCGGTCAGTCAAGGCGCATGTTTGAATAAATGATGCCGGTTTTGCCTGCCTCGACAAACCACGGCGTTGGGTTAGGTTTTAACCGAATGAAAGGCGAAGTTGTATTTCTATATGCGTTTGACGTGGCCAATGAAATTATCACGTCGCGTGTGCATGAAATTCTGTCGGCCAAACCGTTCCCGTTTGAGATCCGCATGGACCGGACATTGCCGAAGGACATGCCGCTCTACAAGCCGCTGGCCATAGAACCGCCTCCGCTGGCGGCGTCCCTGCACGGCGCGCCGGTGCAGCCGTTGATCCGCATTTACGACGTGGGCGTGGTGACGGTGATGATGCGGGTGGCGTTCGAAGCCGCCGCGCCCGGGGAACTGATGCGGTTTCACAATCCGCAACTGGAGAGCGGACTTACGCTGGATGCCGTGGCGCTGGATTTTTGCGCGAAGGTCTGCGACGGCCTGAAAGACTCGCTGGTGGGGCGCACGGAATTTCCACCGCCGCCGGAAGCTTACACGGTGTTTTGCGTGACCAACCTGGGCGGTGCCAAGGACGCCAACACGTGGCTGGCGGAACAGCGGCGTGCCGTGGCGGGGCTGCTCACCGAGACGGCGGCGGAGAAGTTGAGCGAGCCGCAGGTGAACGAGGTGCTGCGCATCCAGCGTTCATTTGAGAACACGGACCTGGTAGTGATTGATTGGGACGCGGCGTTGGTGGTGGATTTGACGGGTTATGTGGACGACGTGTTATACGCGCTGGAGCTGGCGAACCTGCAATTGGAGGAGTTTCGCATGATGGATCAGCGGCTGGACAGGTATCTGGACCGGGCATACAACGATTTGGAGCGCCGGCCCATGCCATTGTTCGGCGCGGCCAACAAAACGCTGCGGCACCTGCGCCGGTTCCGTGTGGATGTGGCGAAGCTAACCGACGAGGTGACGCACATCACGAAATTCTTTGGCGACTGGTATCTCGCCCGTGTTTACCTGGGTGCGCGCGACCGGTTTTATCTGGATCAATGGCGCGCGAGCGTGGAACAGCGGCTTGCGCAGCTCGACAAGCTTTATAGCGTCGTCCACGCGGAGGTGAACGAGCAGCGGATGTTGTGGCTGGAAATCATCATCGTGATTTTCTTCGCCTTTGATCTGGTGATTTTGCTTTGGGTAAAGCGGTAGGTGTTCCGCAAATCAGAAAGGGTCCCGGTATCGAAGCGAATCCGTTCGCGTGGTTCGCGAATTTCGCGGTTCACTTCATCCGGCCTTTCGCCTTCACCTTATTTCGGCGCGACAAGTCAGCGCAGTTGAAGTAAGTTCGCCTCAATATTTAACTGCACGAAAGGATTCATTTATGCAAATGCGCAAACTTGGAAACAGTAATCTGGAAGTCTCGGCCCTCGGGCTGGGCTGCATGAGCATGAGCTTCGGTTACGGCCCGGCGGGTGACCGGCAGGAGATGATTTCCCTGATCCGGTCGGCGGTCGAGCAGGGCGTCACGTTCTTCGACACCGCCGAGGTCTATGGCCCGTTCACGAACGAGGAGCTCGTGGGCGAGGCGCTCGCTCCGTTCCGCCAGCAGGTGATCATCGCCACCAAGTTCGGCTTCGATTGCGACAGCGGCAAGCAGGGCGGTTTGAACAGCCAGCCGGCGCACATTCGGCAGGTCGTGGAGGCCTCGCTCAAGCGGCTCCGGGTCGAGACGATTGATTTGCTCTACCAGCATCGGGTTGACCCGAACGTGCCCATCGAAGACGTGGCCGGGACGGTGAAGGAGTTGATCCACGCGGGCAAAGTGAAGCATTTCGGGTTGTCGGAAGCCGGGGCGCAGACCATCCGCCGCGCGCACGCCGTCCAGCCGGTGACGGCGTTGCAAAGCGAATACTCGCTGTGGTGGCGCGAGCCGGAAGTGGAAATTTTGCATGTGCTGGAGGAATTGGGCATCGGCTTCGTGCCGTTCAGTCCGTTGGGCAAAGGTTTCCTCACGGGCCAAATCAAGGCGGACACGAAGTTCGACAGCACGGATTTCCGCAACAAAGTCCCGCGCTTCAGCGAAGAAAATCGCAAGGCGAACCAGGCGCTGGCGGATTTGATCGGCCGGTTTGCGGCCGAGAAAAAAGTGACGCCCGCACAGGTCGCGCTGGCGTGGTTGCTCGCGCAGAAGCCGTGGATCGTGCCGATTCCCGGCACGACGAAGCTGCATCGCCTGCGCGAGAATTGCGGGGCGGCGGCGGTCGAGATCCGGCCGGAGGAATTGCGCACGCTGGAAATCATGGCGGCCAAAATTCCGGTGCAAGGCGCGCGCTACCCGGAGCATTTGCAGAAGCTGGTGGGGCGGTAATTCTTGCAGACGGCCACTATCGGATCAGCGGCGGTGCTGCCGTGCGGAGAATCCTGAAAATTCTGTTCGTTCTGTCTCGACTCCGTGCCTTGGAGTCTTGGTGGTTCAAGAGCTGAGTTTTATCTGTGTGCATCAGTGTGAATCTGTGGCCAAAACTATTTCACCCGGGCGCTGACGCGCTGGCTCCACGGACCTTGGCCGTGCGCATTGGTGGCGGCCACGCGGAACCAGCATTTCTGCCCGCTCTTCAATTGCGTCATGGTGCAGCTCTGGCGGAAGCCGATGGCCACCTGTTTCCAGCCGCGCGTCGCCGCCGGGGCGGTGGTCATCTGGATGATAAAGGTGCAGCGGCGCACGGGCCGCTTCCAGCGCAGACTCACCGCCCCTTCGGTTTCCGTGCTGACGACGCGCATCAATGCGGGCGCACCCGGTTTGCCCACCGGTTGCTTCAGTTTTTTGACGCCCACACCCGCTGCCAGCAGCGCCACCGGACTGCCGTCCGTCAGCATATTGATGAGCAGAGCGGCGGTGGTCGTGTGGGCGCGCATGGTGGCCACCTTTTCGTCCCGTCTGGCTAGGGCCGCCCGCAAGGTGGCCTTCAAAATATCCACCTCGGTCACGGCATCCGCCGCCTCGGCCACCAGGTCCGCGACCGGATGGCGGGCGAGTTGCTCGCGCTGTTCGGCTGGAAGCTTGCCAATGCCGTGGGCTACCCGCCGGCAAATGTTAATTTGCTCGCTGATGGGACGATTGCCAAAGCCAAGTTTGAAGCGATTCATGTTGGTTGACCGGGTTGATGGATAAAATTAGCCATTTTTGGCGGCAAAACGGCAAACCCAGCAATCAACCGGCATTTTTGTCCGTCCCAAACTGTCAAATTCGCCTAGAACATTGAAATTTCCCCTGAAAAATGAGTTTGATTGGTTGGACATACGGTCAGGTTAGCCGGCGACATTGTAAATAATCAACTTTTATTTCCAATATCCGTCGGGGACCAGACCCAGTCACTCAGGAACCAACATCGAATCGGACGCAACTGATGTTGAATCGTCCGTGACTTGACCGGAAAAGCACGCGACTGGGTTCGAAACCCAGGCGACTGTGATCGAATCGCGGCAGATCAGACTCAAAAGCCGGGTGATCGACATTGATCGTGGCGCTACCGATGCCGATCGGCTGATGACATTAGTAATAAAAATGGTTTATTACTAATGTCAGACGTCGATCTTTGATGGTCTTTAACCGAAAAATCCCCAAAAGACCGCCATTTTGACGGTTCATGCGCACAGAGATTTGACTGGCGAGGCAACTGGCAACGAATTGAAAACCATTGGATTCACACTTTGCACCAAAATCGCACTTTTGAGCAATTCCGCAACAGGTCTGGCAAGGCCGCAGGCGACAGTTGCGCGCAGGTGAGGTAAAATCGTTTCAACATTTAACAACCAAAGTGACCTTGGTAAAACATCGGTATTATCTGTAGCGGCGCCCCGCGCCAGCGGTAAGGTGCTTGCGCCCGGCCACAATTGCCAGACGACAAAAAAGTTTGCCCATCCATATTTTGAGTGGACTTACGTCTGCTATTACGAGGTTGGCGGCTTTTCCTGGAGGCGGCGGAGCTGGTTTTCCAACTGGGTGACACGCGTGTTCAGGCGTTCCAGGGTCTTGCGCGTCTCGGCGGGGACGGCCACGCAGTCCTCGCAATGGTGGCGCGTGGCGGCGCTGCCCTTGACGGGATATTCAAATTTCTTGCCGCAGGCGCGGCAGGTGCGCGGGCGCTGGCCGGAGGTCGGGGATGTGGTCATGGCGGAGAATTTTTAACGCAAAGTCGCAAAGACGCCAAGCTTGTTCGACTTTCTCAAATTTTCTTCCGCAAACAATGGCTGAAGATTCGACCAATGAAATGCGATTTCGCAATCTTTCGGATTTGTCAGGTCAAATGTTTTTCCGCCGAGCGGAGTTTTGTGATCTACATGCCACACCTTACCGTAATTCCCCCAAGTCATCCCAAGTTTGAATTGAGATTCAAGATGTTGTTTTAGTTGTTCGCGAGTGCAGCCAAAATATTTGAGCGAAGCTTGTGTTTTAGTCATCAAGCCACGGCGAACAAGGTAGTAAATCCGGGCTCGATGATTTCTTGCAATTCGGAATTGCGGATTTGCCAGCTTCTGACGCACTTCGGCTTTCAAAACTTCTGGACGCTCTTTGCGAATCCGTTTGCGACACCGTTTTCTGATTTCACTTTTCCGTTTTCTGAATTCCAAGTCAGTTTCCAATCGTAAACTGGCTCGTCTATTTCGATCCCTTTCACGGCACTCGTCGGAACAAAACTTGGCGAGAAACTTTCTGTTCTGTTGTGGAACAGATGAAATATCACAACCGCAGAACTTGCATTTGAAAGCAGCCTGCTTTTTTAGCGACTTTATTTTTTGTATTTTCCGCGAGACTTCCAAACCAAACCAATTTATTCGTGCGCGGTGATTCCACCAATGACGAGACTCATCTTGCAGTTTCAATAAATGGTTTTCACGTCGGTATTGTTGCACAATTAACTGCGCGGCTTTCTTTTTAATCCGAGGTTCTTTGAGAGGCCGGCGTGTGAGTCGCAATGGATTACGAGTGGCATTTGCCCGAAAAACAATAACTCCAATATTTTCCTTTTTCAGCCGCAGCATTTTACTGATATCGGGAAGGTTGAAACCGACTTGATACAGACAAAGAACGCACCGGTTTAGCGGTTTTTTTGCAAATGGTTGAATTGGTTTCCGACTTCGGATTTTTCTTTTACGACCCCGTTTCATGAATTGGATGACAAGGTAGTATTCAACTGAAATATTTACTAAAGAAATTTACCGCTGCCGTTTTTCCAGTTCATTGACGGCGCTGGTCACGCCGCCGTCCATCAGCAGGCGGCGGTCGCGCGAACGGGTTTCGCCGATGGCGGTGACGCGGATGGCGGCCTCGTCGGTGACGGGACATTCGTGCTCGCAGATGCCGCAGCCGATGCACAGCGCGGGATCCATGTAAGGCCGGCGCAGCGTGATGGGATTGCCGTCGCGCTTGATGATGGTGACTTCGCGCGAGAAAATCGCCTTGGGCGACACGGGACAAACTTCCTCGCAGACGACGCACGGCGTTTCCATCGCCCACGGCAGGCAGCGGCCCTGGTCAAAAAATGCGGTGCCGAGCTTGACCGGGCCTTCCTTGTCGAACGGCCCGGTGCCGGTCTTCTCCTCGATGGTGATGCGCTGGATCGCGCCGGTCGGGCAAACCTCGCCGCAGAGCGTGCAGTTCACCTCGCAGAAACCGATCTTCATGTTGAGGATCGGCGTCCAGATGCCTTCGAGGCCGGATTCCATCAGCGCGGGCTGGAGCACGTTCGTCGGGCAGACGCGGATGCACTGGTCGCACTTGATGCAGCGGTCGAGAAAATCAATTTCCTCCACGGAGCCGGGCGGGCGGATGACTTTTTTGTCGTAGTTCCGCGCGCTCGCGCCGGAGGTGCGGCCAAAGGCATAAAAGCCGAGGCCGATCAATGTGCCGAGAAACGCGCGGCGTCCGGGCACGACGGGCGCGGTGACTTCGCGCTTGAGCGGCGGCATGAACTTGAAGGAGAGCGCGTCCTCCGGGCAGTCCTCAATGCAATTGAAGCAGACGAAACACTCGCTTTTGCGGAGCTGCGTCTGCGGGTCGGACGCGCCTTCGCAGCCTTTCAAACACAAATCGCAGTCCACGCATTTGGTGGTGTCGCGGTCAATGCGCCACAGCGCCACTGAAGACAACGTGCCGAGAAACGCGCCGAGCGGACACAGCACGCGGCAGAAGAAGCGCGGAATGAGGACATTCATGCCGACGAGGAACAGCAGCAGAAACCCGATGACCCACGCGCCGACGTGAAAATATTGCCGGACGTAAATGCTCGACGGCACAAACAGATTGATCATCGGCAAAATCACCGTGCTCATCGAGCGGTGGAAAAGACAGATGGGATCAAGCCAGCCGATTTGCAGCGTGCCGCCGATGGCTGCCGCAATCATGGCGATGAGGATGACGTATTTCAGCGAATACAATTTTTTGTAGCGATTGGACTCGATGCGCTCGCGCTCTTCGGCGCGGCGTTTGCCCAGCAGCCAGCCGGTGAAGTGATGCAGGATGCCGTAAGGACAAATCCAGTTGCAGAAAATCCGCCCGAACAGCAGCGTCGGCAAAATGAGGAGCAGACTCCACATCAGCCCCATGTAAACCGTGTGAGTGGTGATGGCCGTGGCGAAGGCGACGAGTGGGTCAAGTTCGAGGAACAGCGAAACCGGATAGCCCTTGAGATAGCGCAGATCAGTGACGAAGACGAAAAACAGAAACAGGCTGAAGAAAAACACCTGGGCCACGCGGCGGACGTTGCGAAGTTTGAGGAGGTTTTTCATGGCGAAAGTTTTCGTCTTCAAATTGTCGGTGCTAGGCATTTTGAAGTTGGAGCAATTCTCCCAACGGCTTTCGGTCTGAAACAAACAGTAAAATCTTGTCTAAATCACGCGGAGAAATTTTTCGGCCTAATTTGGTTTCAACATCGTTTTGCAGCCAGAGACAACGGCGGAAGAACTTCAAATATTCGTCATCAATTTGATCCTGTGACGACAAATCAATAAGTTGCTCGTTTTTGTTTAGTGTGATTTGGCGAATCGCATTTACGGCTCTCGAATCGTAAATAAAGAATAAATCTGGCTGGTGAAAATGAAGGTATTTTGACGCGAGTGAACGTTTTTCTAGTTTTGTTATATCTTCAAAAATTTTGGTCAGCTTAAAATGCGCCTGAACAATTTGTTTGGCGGTCGAATTTTCGTTGAGCAAACCAAGCCAGCTATCAATGTCCTCCTCCAAAATCTTTGGCACGACTATATCTTCGTAAAACAAATCTCCGGCTGATTCTTCATTTTTGTTTTTCCGGCGTTCGAGCGCAGCAGAATAGGAACGGCCTATCAGCCAAATTTTAGCAATTATTTCTTGGCGGGATTTATGGTGCGGATAACGGGAACAGAGATCGTATAAAACTTGATTTCCCAAATCCCAAGCATCATTTGCAAGAGCTGTTTCAAGTTCTTCATTAGTCAACTCGGGACTTGTCACACTGTCACCTCTTTGTAGAGCGTGTTTTTCCAGTCAATGTTTCCCAGGCCGCGACTTTGCGCCTTGTGGAGATAGGTTAATTCCGCGATGTCACGTTCAAGCAAATGTTCGTAGCCGTAGGCGTCCACGGAAATCATGTCCGTGCCGGCGACGATGGTGTTCATCGGCTTCACATCGGACAGGCGGCCGCCGGTCGGGCCGTTGCTCATCAAAACATTCATGCCGTCGAGGATGACCAGTGTCGGCTTCATCATCAGCGCGAAATCGGAAACGATGCTGTGGATGTGCTGGTGAAACTGGTTGCGCCGGCCACCGAGCAGGCCATACCAATTCTTCGTCGTCATCGAGGCATGGCAGAGGTTGTGGTCTTTGCACGGCGCGAGGCCGATGACTTTGGTCGCATGTTTGAACGGCGCATTAAAGAAGGTCCATTCCTTCAAAATCTCACCATCCAGCGACAGCGGCGCGAAGGACGAAGATTCGGGATACATCAAATCCAGATTCATGTCCGCCGCCACGGCGGTCAGTCCGCTCTTGAGGAAACAGCCGGTCGGCGAATTGATGGGATTGTCGGCGATAATCACTTTGTGCGCGCCGGCCTCGAAGCACAGTTTGGCCACAGCGCGCAGCGCATCGGGATGCGTCGTCGCCGCGAGCGCGGGCGGACGGTCGAAGGCGACGTTCGGCTTAATCATCACCACGTCGCCGTTTTGAATGAAACGATTCATGCCGCCGAGCGCGGTCATGGCGGCGCGGATGGTCGCCTCGTGTTCCGTGCCGTGTGCGATGGCCAGCGACGGCAAAACCTTGCTGAGTTCCGGCGCGTAGCTGCGGAGCTGCGCGCCTTTGACCTTTTCAAAACCGGGAACAAAATGTTTTGGCTGCCAGAGCTGGCGGGCGGCCAGCCCCGAACCGGCGATGAGCGCGCCGGTGACGCCGAGGCGCACGAGAAATTCCCGCCGGCTGACGGAATTCTCCGGCAACGGCGACGAATCGTTCTGGTTCGATGAACTCATTTTAACCGTTATGCAATCTACTCACTTAATTTCGCCGCGCAAATACTTTCCGATGAACGCCTGCGCCTTGGCTTCGTCGGTCGCGTCGAACACGCCGCCGAGTTCGCCGTCGCGCTGATAGACCACCTTCCATTTGTCGAAAACCTGCGCGCCGAAAATCTTGCCGCCGTTCACGTCCGGCAAATTGGTCACGGTGCCGAACTTGCCGCAGAAATCCGCAAACGACTGCCACGCCTTCGCCGCGTCGGCGGGTGCGGCGACCATGATGAAATACGGCAGCACCGCGCCGTCGAAATTATATTTCGCCTGGAACACGTCCTTGAAATCCGACTGCCCCTGCGCGTTGTCCGGCACATACGCCACGCTGTCGGCAATCATGCCGTCGGCGGGCAGCTTGCGTCGGCCAGCCAGGCCGCGGTCGTCGGCCGGCAATTCTTTCGCGCGGTTTTGCGCGATGGCCTTGGCGAGCGCGACCGTTTCGGGCTTCACATCCGACGCGATGATTTGCACATAGACGGCGCCTTGCCGGAAGAAGTAACCCATCTCGCCGGAATAGCCGTCGGGCGCAAAGTCGAGCGGCGCACCTTTCGGGTCGCGTTCCAGCGCGAACATCCCGAACGCGTCCACCGGCGAATCGAAGCGGTATTCATAAACGTCCACATAGCTGCCCGCCGCCGCGACGACGTTGAACGAGCGGCAGCGGAGCGCCTGGACATTGAAGCCCTGGTAGGCGGGCGAGCGACCGTCGATTTTTTCGTAAAGCGTGTCCGAGTTGTAAAATTCCGTGTCGCCCATCGGCGTGAGGCCGGGCAGGGAAATTTCCAGCGGCTCGCCTTTCACCGCCGGTTTGGGCGTGTCGGACGAACCTTCCGCGCCGCTGTCGGCGGAAGCCTCGGTGCTGGCGGCCGGTTTTTCGGCAACGGCGCTGGGAACGGCGGCGGCGGCCGAAGTCTCCGGCTTGGCTTCCGGCGCGGAAAGCGCGGTGCCGGTCTTGCCTTCCACGGCGGCGGCGGTGGATTTCAGGGAGTCGGTGCGGACGGCGAAAATATCCGGATTGAAATGTTTTCCCTTGATGGTAACGGCAATCCCGATGGTCACCATCATGATGACGATGATGACGCTGGCCACCCGCTCGGCCGGCGAAACCTTGGTGCGGACAAACTCCTTGCGGTTGCCGGCGGCTGTTTTTTTATCGTTCGCCATGAATTCAAAATTGAGAACTGCAAAATGAGACGAACGAAAACCATGCAGGTTTCAATTCATCGCGATTTCGCGGCTCCGCAATCAGGCGAAGTAGCGTTCGGCGCGGCGGATGATTTCGGGATAGTCCGTCTTGAAATGGCAGCCGTCGCGCAGCGCGGCGAGATCCACCTTGGACGTGTCGCGAACCGCCGCCGGTAGCGCGTGGTAAAAGGCGCGCGCCTCGGTGTTGCCGTCCTGTTCGTAGTAGGTCACGAAACGGGAAATGTCGTGGAAGGCAAAATCGGTTTCCTTCGCCAGCGCCTCGCAGGACGGGCAGCCGGTGCACATCGTGCGGCGGCCGGCGATGATGGTTTCCTTGAGCAGTTCCATGTGCGCGAATTTGAGCGGCGCCTTGTAGCTGCGCGCGGCGCCGGTGCTGCTCTGCATCTGGTCCACGTTGTCAATCATGTTGACGATGGCAGAAATGCGCGGGTCGCTCCAGGCGGAATGCAGCACGGCCTGGTGCGTGGTGAGGCCGAGCTTGTCGAATTCCGGCAGACGCTTCGGCACATCCTTGGTGGTGCGCATGGTTTTCATCGCGATGAGGCCGATGCCCGCCTTATGCGCGGCGTCAAGCGCTTGGTCAAACTTCCCGCCTTTTTCGTAAAACGGATTAAACTGGAGCATGATGATGTCGAGAAAGCCGCCGGCCGCCGCCGCGTTCAAATAATCCGTCAGCAGCGCGTCGTGGCAGGAGAAGCCGACCATCTTGACCTTGCCGGATTTTTTCAGCGCCTCGGCGGTGGTTTTGTAAACATCGCTCTTCGGCCAGTCCAGCCGACCCGGCCCGCCGATGCCGTGGATGTAAAACGCGTCGAGATAAGTCGTGCCGCAGGCGGCGAGCCGCTTGTCAATCAGATCCAGCATTTCCGCCGGGCTGTTGTGCGGATTGTCCTTGGAGACGAGGAAAATTTCCTGCCGGCGTTCCGGGTATTTGGCGAGCCACTGCGCGAAGATTTTTTCCGACTTGCCGTTGAGGTAGCTGTGCGCCGTGTCAAAATAGCGGATGCCCATGGACCACGCGATGTCAATGTAATCCGGGCTCAACGCGCCCATCATGCCGCCCATGCCCAGCATCGTCACCTGCGGGCCGTTCTTGCCAAGCTGCCGGCGGGGCAGCGCGGCGGCCGCGGGCGCATCGGCGGCGCGGGCGGTTTGCGTCAGGAGCGACGGTGCGGCGGCGAGCGCGACCGGCAGGGTCATGGCGGATTTGAGAAAGTGGCGGCGGGAGGTGGAGGGATGCGTATTTTTCATGGCTGGTTGTTCTTCAAAAACTAGCACCAGTCTCAGCTGACGGCAACGGCAATTAAAACAGCAAAGCGCGTCCAGCTTTCCGCGCGCTAACGGCACGTTCAATTTTCAGTCCCGCCTCACCGCACCTTTTCAAACGCGAAGCCCTTCAGGTATTCCGTCTCGGGAATCATTGGGATGATGGGATGATCCGGCGACTGCGCGTAGCTCGCCACGCGGCGCAGGATGTGGCGCGTGTCGAACGCCGCCGACAGCAGCGTGTCCTGAAACAAATCGGTGCTGACGTGGTGCGAACAGCAGAAGGTCGCCAGCGTGCCACCGGGTTTCAGCAGCTTCAGCGCGCGCAGATGAATTTCCTTGTAGCCGCGCAGCGCGTCCGGCACGGAGGCGCGGTTGCGCGTGAACGACGGCGGGTCGAGAATGATCAAATCAAAACGCGGGATGACGCGCTCGTGCGGCTTGACGGCGGTGTTCAGCTTGAGCCAGTCAAAAACATTCACGGTCTCGAACGAGCATTTGTCCGCCAAACCGTTTTCCTTCGCGTTGCGTTCAGAAGCGGCGATGGCGTCCGCGCTCTGGTCGAGCAGATGGACGTGCGCCGCGCCCGCCCGCGCCGCGTGCAGGCCGAAGCCACCAAGAAAACTGAAGCAGTCCAAGACCTGTCCGCCCTTGGCAAACTGCGAGACGGCCTGATAATTCGCCTGCTGGTCCAGATACATTCCCGTCTTGTGTCCGCCTACCAAATCGGTTTCAAACTTGATGCCGTTCAAGTTTACCGAAACCGGTCCGAATTGTTCACCGAACAAGATACCGTTGGATTCTGCCAGCCCTTCAAACTTGCGTGAGGCCACGTCGCTGCGTTCCATTATCGCGCGCGGCGAGAAGATGGTTTGCAGCGCGGCGACGATGTGCGCCTTGCGCAAATCCATGCCGAGCGCGGAAATTTGCACCACCAGCACGTCCTCGTATTTGTCCACGATGAGGCCGCTCAAGAAATCGCTCTCGGCATTGACCACGCGGAAGGAGGTCGCGCCCGGCAGATGTTTTTGGCGGACGGCGAGTGCGGCGCGGATGCGTTCCTCGAAAAAAGCCTCGTTGGGAATGATGCGGTCCGGCGCGAGCAGCCGGACGTTGATCTTGGATTTGGAATTGTAAAAGCCCGTGCCGAGCAGCCGCTGGCGGTGGTCCTTGACTTGGACGAAGTCGCCGTCAGCGGCGGGCGTGGCGAGCCGCAGCACCTCGTTGTTGTAGATCCACGGATGGCCGGCGACAATGCGGTCGGCCTCGCCGGGCCGGAGCAGGACCGTGGGTAGCGTATCAATGATTGTAGACATAACCTCATGGTTGCAGGCCGGGGCAGGGCGGGAAAGTAAATTTATCCTAATGAAATGAATTATTGTCTTGAATTGTCGGCCGAACGGGACGATAAAAGCCTATAAGCCTATGACCACCACATTCCCCATAAGTTCTTTGTTGCACCAGAAAACCTCGGCGCTCTGGAGCGTCTCGCCCGAAACCACGGTCTTTGACGCCATCCGCCTGATGGCCGAAAAAAACATCGGCGCGCTGCCCGTGCTGGCGGCCGGCGGCCGGCTCGCCGGCGTGTTCACGGAGCGCGACTACACGCGCAAAGTGGCGCTGATGGGCAAGAACTCGAAGGATACCTCCGTCCGCGAAGTAGTCGCCCGTGAAATCGTCACCGTGACGCCGGACGACTCGGTAGAGGACTGCATGCGGCTCATGACCGAAAAGCGTGTGCGGCATCTGCCGGTGGTAGAAGCGGGAAACGTGGTCGGCCTCGTCTCCATCGGCGACCTGGTGAACTGGATCATCTCCGCGCAGAACGCGGCCATCGAGCAGATGGAGCAATACATCACTGGCAGTCCGGCGGTGTGAGCGGCCTTACTTGGCGATGGAATCTATGATGGCGTCGCGCGTGGCGGCGTTTTGCTGGGCGGTTTTCAGGACGGAAGCCGTCTGGCCCTGAGGGTTGGCCGGCGCGGCGTTCGTGGCATCCGCGTCCGCACCGGCGACAACCGGGAGCGGTGCCGGCTTCGGCAGAATCATGGAACTCAACTGGTCGCGGTAAATATACGTCACCGCCAGGACGCCGGCCAGCGCGAGAAAAACCACCGCGCCGCGAATCTGGCTGAAAATCTTGGAGCGCTTCTGCGCGCGGATTTCCGCCTGCTGTTCGGCCTCATGTTGGCCGACAATCTTGTTCATGGCCTTCTCGAATGAGTTATCTTTCATAAAATGGGTGATTGATTAAAAAAAGCGGCGTTTATATGCCAGCGAGGTGGTGGAAAGTCAAACGGCAATTCTCCCTTTGGAGCGGGCCGCAACGGCGTCAGCCTACTTCGCCGCGTCCTCAACTTCTTTTTCGTGCTCCAAGGCGCCTTGCCGAAGGGGATCGGCGGTGTCGGTCTTGGTCTGGAGATGCGTGACCGCGATGCTGACTTTGTTGGCCGTCAGCAAATTAATCTGGTTTCGGTGGGCGACGATGAACGTCACCAGCGCTGCCCCCAGCAGGAATATAAAAATCCGCCGAACCCCGCAAACCACCATCCGGCGCCAGCGGCTCCAGGTCTGCGCGCGGCAATCCCGCTCGCGCTGCCCGCGAATCTGCTCCCGGCGCAGCGTTTCCGCCTCGCTCATTGCCGGCATCATGTCCATGGCTAATCTCACGCTTGAACAAAAGCAGCTTTCGCGCCAGCCGTTTTGCCGCAGGACTTTGGTGGAAATGACCAGAATTCAGCCAATGGCTTCCAAGTTTTAGCCAGTCGCGAAGGCTGGTTTTAGGCACGGGCCGGTGGCAAAGGCGAATCAGCCGAACCGCGCCGCGCGGCCTGAAAGGCAGGATTGGACGTATTGAGCCGGCGACCGGAGCTTATTTCTTGGCCAGCGATTTCTTGGTGGCCGCCTGCAGCTCGTCCAATTCCGGCTGCAGTTCTTCCTTCGTCTTTTTGTCCATCCGGTCAATGAACAAAATGCCGTTCAAATGATCGGTCTCGTGTTGCACTGCGCGCGCCAATAAACCGCCGCAACGAAATGAAATCGGTTTGCCCTTGGCGTCGAGCGCCTTCACGTCCACGGTGCCGGGCCGGGTAATCTCCGCAAAGATTTCCGGAAAACTCAGGCAGCCTTCGCCGCCGGTCGCCGGTTCGCCGGCCGGCGTGACGACGGGATTGATGAGGACGAGCGGCATGATGCTCGCCACGTCCGCCGGTTCGCCATCGAGTTCTAAAGTCGAGGGCCGGTCGGTGATTGCGCGCACATCAATCACCGTGAGCTGTTTCGCCACGCCGACCTGCTGTGCCGCGAGGCCGACGCCGTGATTTTCCTCCATCGTCGCGAACATGGCGGCGATGAGTTTTTTGATTTCCGGCGTGACGCTTTCGATTTTCGCGCCCCGCTGCCGGAGCGCAGGATGGCCGTATTTGACAATTTCTAAAATCATTGGGAGGTGACGGGTGACGACGTATTAATCCGCATTGACGCCGAGGATTTCCAAGACGCGCTGCAACTCGTCATCGCTGAAGAAGGAGATTTCCACCGCGCCCTTGCCCTTGGCGTATTTCAAATGCACCTTCGTCCCGAACTTCTCGCGCAGGTTCGCCTCCAGCCGACCGATGTTGGCATCAATCGGCACCATGGCCGGTGTCTTGGCGTTGTCCGGAGACAGCTTGGCCGCGCGCGACTGGAGCTTCGCGACCAGGCCTTCCGTCTGCCGCACGTTCAAACCGTCCTTGACGACGCGCTCCGCCGCGTGTTGCTGGCTTTTCTCGTCTGGCAAGCCGAGAAGCACCTTCGCGTGGCCGACGGAAATCCGGCCCGTGCGCAGAAAGCTTTGCACCGGCGCGGGCAGCTTGAGCAGGCGCGTCGCATTCGCCACCGCCGCGCGGCTCTTGCCGACCTTCACCGCGATCTCCTCCTGTGTGAGCTGAAACTGTTCCCCGAGTTGCGCGTAGCCGAGCGCTTCTTCCAGCGCGTTCAGGTTCTCGCGCTGCAAATTCTCGATGAGCGCCAGCTCCAACACTGCGCGGTCGTCGGCGATGCGGACAATCACCGGCACTTCCGGCAAGCCCAAGAGTTGCGACGCGCGCCAGCGGCGTTCGCCCGCGATCAATTCAAAAAATCCGCCGCGCTCGCGCACGATGAGCGGCTGCACGATGCCCTGTTCGCGGATGGAATCAGCGAGTTCCTTCAGCGCCTCGTCGGAAAACTCCTTGCGCGGCTGCAAGGCGGACGGCCGCACCTGGTGCAGCGGCACACGCTGGACGTGTTCGCGCGTGTCGGGCGCGGGTGCCGGCGCGGCGACCGGTGCGGGTGCCGCAGTCGTCGTTTGCGTGGACGGCGGTTGGCCGCCCAGCAGCGCGCCCAGCCCGCGACCTAATGCAGGTTTTGACATCGCAGCAGAGTGTCGCAGGCTGGCGAAATTGTCAACGCGCGGACACGCGCGCAGTGTCCTGATTTGCCTGCGGAGCGCGGCTGTGCGCGCAGCGTCAGCCGCAGCCACGTCCCCGCAGCCACGTCCATACTGCTGCGGCTGGTCTGCAATACAGCCGCGCTCCGCCAAATAGGATTCTGCACCGGGTCGCCCCGCCGATTGCTGCCGTTTTTGCTCCCGCCCGCGCCGCTTCACGCTTACCCTGTGACCGCATGGCAATCCTCGGCAAACGCAATCTGCTCTCCGTCGTCCGCGCCTCCGCGCCCGGGCTTTACCTCGACGGCGGCGAACTCGGCGAGATTCTCCTGCCAGGCCGCTACATCCCCGCCGGCCTCGCGCCCAAGCAGAAGCTCGATGTCTTTGTCTATCGCGATTCCGAGGACCGCCTTGTCGCCACCACCGAAAAGCCCCACGCCATGGTCGGCGAGTTTGGCTACATGCAGGTCATCAGCATTCATCCGCAGGCCGGCGCGTTTCTGGATTGGGGCTTGTCCAAGGATTTGCTCGTGCCGTTCCGCGAACAGGAAATCCCGTTGCGCGCCGGCGACTGGGCGGTGGTCTATGTCGCGCTCGATGCGCAGACCAACCGCATCCTCGCCAGCACACGGCTCAACCGCCACCTCCACCGCGACACCGCCGCGTATCGCGACGGGCAGCCCGTAAACCTGCTCATCACCGCCAAGACGCCGCTCGGCTACGAAGCCATCGTGGACAACGCCCATTTCGGCCTGCTCTACAAAAGCCAGTTGGCCTACGCCCTCAAGATCGGCGCGCGGATGAAGGGCTTTGTCCGCACCGTGCGCGCGAACGGCAAGATTGACCTGAGCCTGGACGCCGTGGGCTACAAGCGCGTCGCGCCGCTGACCGACCTGATCGTGGCCGCGCTCAAGATGAGCGGCGGCCGGCTGGCGTTTGACGACGACAGTTCGCCCGTGGCAATCCGGCAGAATTTCAACGTGAGCAAAAAGGCGTTCAAGCAGGCGCTCGGCCAGCTTTACAAGACGCGGCGCATTGGTTTTACCAAGCCGGGGATTGAACTGCTGGAGAACGAGACCTGGACGCCGGGCAAGGGCAGGGGAAAGAATGACGCGGGACGGGTGACGGGTGGCAAGTGACCGGGGTAGTTTATCAAACGGACAAGGTAGAATCCCATCCGGCCTAGGTATTTTGGTAAACGACCTTGGTAGGTTGCCAAACAGCCTAGGTCGAATGCCAACCGGCCGAGGTAGAATGGCAAACGGCCTAGGTCGAATGCTATTCGACCTAGGTAGAATGGCAAAATACCTGTGCTGATTTGAATCCAGACCTGTCCGAATGGCACTCAGAACTGTCTGATTGGCAAACAGACCGGGTAGATTGGCAAACGGCCTGCCCATTTTCCCTTAAAAACCGCTGTTTTTGCCAAATTTGGCGATTTTTAGGCAGTGCCACCACCTTTGACGTGAAAAACCAATGGTCGGACGAAAATAGCCCAGCCTTGAAAGGCTGGGATGTTGGCGCACAGCTTCCAAAAGTCCTGCAAGGACGACAGGCAGGTTCTTTCGTCCCTCCGGGACTTTGGGTTTTGCGCGATACCAAGCCCAGCACTCAAGTGCTGGGCTATTTCCAGAAACCAACCTGAACGACCGAACACCTCCTACCTTGCAAAAAAAGAGCGGCGGTCTTTTGACCGCCGCTGGCTGAATGATCGGCTTTGGGAAATTTTGAAATTATTTCGTCACCGGTGTAGGGTCAGGCGTGCCGTCGGGGTTTTGGTTGCCAATGTGAACTACGCGGTGAAGAGCAGCCTGCTCTTGAGCTTCCTAGAATCGGTGCCGGAGGTGGATGCCAAACTGAAAGACCCGAACACCAAAGATGAGGCGTTTGAGGGGGTGGTGAAGTCGGCGCAGGACGCGGCGGTGTTGGTTTTGGTGTATTGATTTCAGATTCGCTCTTGTCGGCGGGATTCTGTGGTCAGGGCGGGTTCCTTGCGGCATACTCGGTTTCCATGAGAGAGCAAATCATCGGGTTGCTGGCGCACAAGGACTACGTGGCGGCGAATGTGCCGGAGCTGTTGCGGCTGCTCCAGCTCGCGCCCAATCGCCAGCAGGAATTGCAGGCCACGCTCGCCCGGCTGGAGCAGTCGGGCGCGGTGGCGCGTATCAAGGGCAACCGCTACGTCAGCCCGCGCGACGCCGACCTGGTGCCCGGCCGCATCCGCATGAACCGCGCGGGGCGCGGCTTTCTCCAGCCGGATGACGCGAGTCTCAAGGAAATTGCCATTGCCGAAAGCGCCACCGGCACGGCGCTGCACGAGGATCGCGTGCTGGTGCGCCGCGATTCGCACCGGAAAAGTTTCCGCGACGGCGACCAGGAGACGGGCACGGTGGTGCGCATTCTCGAACGGCGGCGGACGCAGATTGTCGGCACGCTGGCGCAGAGCAAAAATTTCCTCTACGTCATCCCCGACGATCCGCGCATCCCGCACGATGTTTATGTGACGCCGCCGCGCGACGTGGGTTGCCGGCCAAACCTGGGCGACAAGGTGGTGGTGGAGTTGCGCGAGTGGGAAGAGCGCAACGCGAATCCCGAGGGCGAAATCATCGAGGTGCTCGGCGCGCCGGATGCGGAGGGCGTGGATATGTTGTCGGTGCTGCGCCAATATAATTTGCCGCTGCATTTCCCCAAGCCGGTGCTGGCCGAGGCGCACGCCATCGGCAACGTGGTTCATCCGCACGACCTGGCCGGCCGGCTGGATTGCCGCGCGCACAATGTCATCACCATTGACCCCGATGACGCGAAGGATTTCGACGACGCGATCTGTCTGGAGAAAGTTTCGCCGGAGCAATGGCGGTTGTGGGTGCACATCGCGGACGTGTCGCATTACGTCAAGCCCGGCACGGCGCTGGACGAGGAGGCGCGCAAGCGCGGCAACTCCACCTACCTTGTGGACCGCGTCATCCCGATGCTGCCGGAGGCGTTGAGCAACGAACTGTGTTCGCTCAAGCCGAACGTGGATCGCCTGACGAAGTGCGTGGAGTTTCTGGTGTCGGCGGACGGGCGGGTGCTGAGCACGAAGTTTCACGCGGCGGTGATCCATTCGCAGCGGCGCTTCGCCTACGGGCAGGTGTTGGAGATTTTGCAGCGCGCGCCGGCGGACGACGCCATCGAGCAGATGCTGCATGCGGCGCATCAGCTCGCGCAGAAGATCCGTAAGCACCGGTTCAAGAACGGTTCGTTGGATTTGGATTTTCCGGAAACCAAGATCCGGCTGGATGAGCAGGGGAAAATCCTGCGCATCGAGAAAAACGAGAACGATGTGTCGCACCAGCTCATCGAGGAATACATGCTGCTCGCGAATGAGGCGGTGGCGACGCGGCTGATGAGCCTGCGCACGCCGGCGATTTACCGCATTCACGAGGAGCCGGACGCGCGGCGGTTGCAGGAATACCGGCAGGAGGTGCTGGCGCACAATGTCCAGTGTGGCAACCTGAGCCAACCGTCGGAGGTGCAGAAACTTTTGGCGAAGCTCGGCACCTTACCCATCGGTTCGGCGCTGAAAATCGGTTTCTTGAAATCGCTCATGCGCGCGTGCTACTCGGTGGAGCCGCTGGGGCATTACGGTCTGGCCAAGAAGAAATACACGCACTTCACCTCGCCCATCCGCCGCTACGCCGACCTTGTGGTCCACCGCGCGCTGTTCGACAAAAGCCCGGCGAAGGAAAGTGCGCTCAAGGAAATCGCCGAGCATATCTCCGTGACGGAACGCAATTCCGCCGACGCGGAGCGCGACAGCAAGGACGTGAAGCTGTTTGCATTCTTGAAAGGACAATTGGAATCCGGCGAGCCAATCAAGTATCCCGCGCTGGTGACGGACGTGCGGAACTTCGGCTTCTTCGTGGACGTGACCGGGCTGGCGATGAGCGGTCTGGTGCCGCTCTCGACGATTGAGGACGACTTTTATGTGTTCGACGACCGCCGGCGCAATCTGGTGGGCCGCCGCACGCGCCGCGTCATCAAGCTCGGCGACAAGTTGACCGTGCAGGTGGCGAAGGTGGACAGTTTTAAGAAGCAGGTGGATTTCTGCCTGGCTGTCGAGGAGCGCAAGCCGGCACCGTTGCGCCCGCAGGCTCCGCGTCCCGCGCCCGCGCGTCCGCAGCAGTTCCAGCAGAAGAAGCGGCCGTCGTCCTACCGGCCGGACAACAAGCGTCCGCCGTCGGCGCAGCTGGGGAAACCGCATTGGAAAGATTCGCAGCGGCCGGAGGCGCGTCCGCCCTTCACACCCGCCGACAAATCGCACTGGAAAAAATCACCGGGACAGGATGCGCGGCAAAAGCCGTCGCGGCGCGAAGATACGCGCCCGCCGGAAGCGAAGCCAATGTTTCGCACGTCGGGCTCATCCTTGCCGACATCGCAGCGGCCATTGTTGAAGTCGAGCGGCCACAGCACGTTTTCCAAGCGGCGGCGGTGACAGCGGCGATCAAAGCCAGTTTGCCAACGCGCCGGTGACGGCGGCCAGCAACCAGAGAATTAACACCGCCTGCGTCCGGCTCATCCTGGCGCGCACGAGGCGGTGGGAGAGGTGGTTCGTGTCGCCAATCCAAAACGGCTTCCGGTTCAGCGTGCGGAACAAACTCACCTGCGCGAGATCAACCAGCGGAATGGCCAGCACCAGCAGCGGCGCGAGCACAGCCAGGCGATGCGGCTCCTGCTTGGTGTAAAAATGCGGCAAGATGGCCATCACCGCGAGCAGGTAGCCGGTGAGGTGGCTGCCGGCGTCGCCGAGAAAGGCGCGGGCGTTAGGAAAATTCCACGGCAGAAATCCCACCAGCGCGCCGCACATGAGAAAGCCCGTGATGGCGACGAGATATTCGCCCTTGGCGGCGGCGATGAGCGCGAACTGAAACGCGCCGATCGCACCGAGGCCGGCGCAAAGTCCGTTCATGTTGTCCATGAAGTTGAAGGCGTTGATGACCGTGAGCAGCCAGAGGATCGTGACGGCGTAGCTGAAGATTTCGCTGGGCACAAACAATGTGATGCGCTTGCACGCGCTGGCCACGGCGACGGCGATGAGGATTTGGCCGATGAATTTCGGCAGCGCTTTCAGTTCGTGCTTGTCGTCGAGCCAGCCGAGCAGCGTGATGGCGACCGCGCCGAGCGCGAGCACGACCAATTCAATCGCGCGGCGGTCAAGGCCATGGACGATGGCCGACGCGGCGGAGATTTTTACGATGCCAAGTTTCAGGAGAACCGCGCCGACGCCGAGCGGCAGGAGAATGCCTGTCAGCACCGCGAAGCCGCCGGCGAGCGGCACGGGCGCGTCGTGGATTTTGCGATGGCCGGGATCGTCCACGAGGTTTGTGCGCAGGCACCATTTGCGCCACAGCGGCAGCGCGAGCAGCGAGGTCGCCAGCGCGCCCGCAAAAGCGGCGATGAAAAAGTTGAAGGGAAAGGTCATCGGTTGGAGTTCAGGCTTTAGCCTGTCTCGCGCCCGCAAGCTGAAGCTTGAACTCCAGCTGTGGCGGCCAGTTGCTGATAAACAGTGTATTGGTCAGCCACCATCTTTTCGACGGAGAAATTTTCCTTCACGAAGGCCGCGCCGGCGCGGCCAAGGTTTTGCTGGAGCGCGGGATCGTTGGCGAGCTGCAAAAGTCTTTGCGCGGCGGCGGAGATGTCGCCGGTGCGGACGATGAAGCCGGTCTGGTTTTCGAGACAAACCTCGTCCGCGCCGTCGAAGTCGTAGGCGACGACGGGTTTTCCGGCGGCGAGCGCCTGCGGCAGCGCGCGGGACAGTGCTTCGCGATACGAAAGATGGGCGAGGCAGTCCATGATGCCGACGTAGCGCGCCACTTCAGACGGTGGCACAAGGCCGGTAAAAACCACTTTGCCGTCAAGGCCGAGGTTGCGGACTTGCGCTTCAAGTTCGCCGCGCAGCAAGCCATCGCCGACGAGCAGCAGCCGCGCGTGCGGAACCTGCGGCAAAATCCTGGCGAACGCGGCAATGAGATCGGCGTGGCCTTTCAATTTGAAGAGGCGACCGATCATGCCGATGACGAAATGGTTTTCGGCGAGGCCGAGTTGCTGGCGCAGGGCAGGGTCGTTCTGCGCGTTGAGAAACGGCTGGAGATCAAAGCCGCTGAAGATGCGCGTGAACATTTCCGGTTTGCCGATACCGGCGGCGAGATACAGTTTGGTCATCGCGCCGGCCGAGCAGAAAAAATGGTCGGTGACGCGCGCGGCGTATCTCTCGGCGGCGGTGAAGATGAAATTGGCGGCTGCGCCCTGAAAGTTTCCAAACGACGGGCCGTGAATATGATGAATGATGACAGGCACGCCGGCGCGTTTCGCCGCGAGCCGCCCGAGGATGCCCGCTTTGCCGCTGTGCGTGTGGACGATGTCCGGCGATTGTTCGCGCAGGATTTTTTCCAGTTTGCGCAGCGCGATGAAATCTTTCAGCGGATGCACCGGTCGCACGAGTTCGGGGACGATGGTGAAGTCCGAAGATTGATTCCCGAAGATTTTTCGCGCCTCATTTTCAAGCGAGCCTTCCGGGCCGATGGTCGGGCCGGCAACCAGTTTCACCTCGACGCCGGGTTTGGCGCGCAAACCGCGAATGGTGGCGAGGGTGTTTTCCTGTGCGCCACCAATGACGAGCCGGGTAATGAGGTGGGTGACGCGCATGGCGCGCTACTTGTTTTGGAGCTGGTCCAAGCGGATGCGGATGAGCTTGAGTTCCGCCGAATTGGTCGGCGCGGTGGCGAGGTATTGCTGGTAGTTTTTGACGGCCTCGTTGGTGTTGTGCTGACGCCATGCCACCTCGCCGAGGCCGTAGGCGACCTGGAAGGAATTGGTGTAAGTGGTTTGCAACTGGACGTAGTCCGCGCGGGCAAGGTCGAGCTGGTCGCTCTTCAGGTAGGCCAGCGCGCGGTTGAACTCAGCGGTGGGATTATTGGTCGTCAGCTTCATCACGCGCGTTAAGGCAGTGATGGCCTGCGGGTAGTTGCCGAGCTGGAGCTGGGCGTAGCCTTGGCCGAAGAGCCATTGCGGGTCGTCGGGTGTCTGCGCCAGACGCCGGTCAATGACCTGCAGCGCGTTGGTATAAAGACCCTGCATGAAAAAGGCGCGGGTGGCGGTGGTCAGGAGCATCTCGTTGGTGGGATGGCGGGAAATTTCCAGTTCAAAAAGCTCAACTCCGCGCTGGGTCTCGTTTTTTTGAAAATGGGCGGCGGCGGTCAGAAGGTTGAACTCGGTGGAGTTGGTTTCGTTGAGGGAAAACCGGTCCGGGCTGGTTTGCGGATCGCGAAGAACCTCAAGCGCGCGGTCGGGGAGCCGGCTGGCCAGGTAAAGTTGCGCGAGCCAGAGGCGGATGGCCAGATTGTCCGGGGCAAGCTGGCGGAGGCGGTTGAACGGCGCGACGGCCTGGCGCACCATGCGGTTTTGGGCGAGCAGCACGCTGTTGGCGAAGACGAAGCTGGGCTCGTCGAACGGCCCGGTGGCGTTGAGCACTGCGTTCCAGTTGCGGTATTTGCCGAACTGGTCGGCGGAAACCCGTTCGGGCGCGATGGCCGTGGCGGTGCCGGCCTGCAAGGACTGGTTGTAGGTAAAGTTGATGGCGGCGGCGACGTTGTCGGGATTGAGAACCTGGGCGTTGGTGAAACACTCGGCGGCGGCAGGCAGCTTTCCGGCGCGCTGAAGTTTCACGCCCCAGTAGTCCAGCGCGCGGGAATAGTAGCTGGCGACCAGCTGGGCGTTGGGGTTGACATCCGACTGGTCGTGCAGGTGCATTAGCAGCCAGTCGGCCGAGTTGTTAAGATCCCACGCCTGACGGAGAACCAGCTCTTTTTCTAGGCGCGGAAGTTCGGTTTGCGTGAACCGGTCCCAGAAATTTTGGTTCTCAGCCAGCAAGCTGGCGGACAGGGGTGGCGGAATCAGCGTGGTTTCCGGCAGCGTCTTGAGCTGGTAGGTCAGGCCGTGCGGCTCCTGATAGAACAGTTCAAAATAGTAGCCGAAGCTGGGATTGAGGTAGCAGAGGGTGTTACTTTTGGCGAGCGAGTTCAGGGTGCCCAAGATGGTCAGCGGCCGGACATTGCCCATGTCCTTGTCATCCACGGTCAGCGGCCATTTCTGCGGAAAGACTTTATGGAGATAGCGCTGATACGGTGCCCAGTTCAAGGACTGGGTGTCGAGCACCAGAAAATCCTTGGCGCGGCCGCTGCGGGCCAGCGCCGCCTGCATGAGCAGTGTGCGGGTATCGTGGCCGGAACCCGCGCTCTCGGCGTCACTCAGCAAAATGCCGCCGCCGGGCGGCAGGTTCTGCTCCATGAACTGCGCGTAGGTGAGCAGGGTGTGGTCGTTGCGAGTGCGGATGGGATTAAAGTTTTTGTAAATAAGCGTGCCGACGGCCAATGCCGCCGCCGCGTAAACGCCCCAGTAGATGACGGGCGAAAACAGATCAAACTTGCCGGGCAGCGCCGGCATGGGATTGGGATTGCGCCGGGTCGGCACCGCCTTTTTGCCGAACACCAGCAGGTAGTAGCCGCAATAGTAGCCTATGCCCAGCGCGGACAGGAAATACATCGTCAGCGCCGGCATGCCCAGGCTCAACTGGCCGGGACTGAACGGCGAGTCATACATCACCCACACGCACACAGTGAAAATCACCGCGTGGACGCCGTGAAACATATAGTTAGCCAGCGCCGTGCCGAGCCGGCTGTTGTCGCCGAAATTGGCGCTCCAGCGTATGGCCATCACCAGGACCGGCAAAAACGTCGTCACCGACATGATGATCAGGTTGTGCCGCACATCGCCGCTGCCGATGGACTTGATGACCTGCCAGTCTAGGCGCCACGCGGGCTTGAGCAGTTCCCAGAAGCTCAACGAAAAATTCCCGGACATTTTCCCGACCAGAGGCAGCACCAGAAAAAACAGCATTCCCGCCAGCGCGCCCAGCGTCATGCGGAGGAGAAACCGGAGGTTGAAAAATTCCAGGCCGCGCAGCCAGAGAATCGCCAGCACAAACACCGGCAGAAAGCCGATCAGCGCCCAGTTGTTCGTCAGTCCTGCGCCGTAAATCACTGATGCGAGATACAGCCGCCCCATCCGCTCATCCAGCCGGAATTCGAGCAGCAGCCAGATGACCGTCGCAAAGATCAGCAGGTTCAGCGATTCTTCGGTGAAACTGGTCGCATGCTGCCAGAAGCCAAATTCCAAGCCCAGCATCACCACCGCCAGCAGCGGCGGAAACCACGCGCTGCCCGTCGTCAGAAACGCAAAGTCGCTGCGCTCGCGCACCCGTTCCGCCTCCGTGCGATCGTGCGGCAGGATAGTCACCGACCGCGCCAGCAAACCCAAGGCTCCCGCCGCGCACACGGCGGAAAACAGGTTCAACGCCAGCGGAATCTTTGCCGTCGGCAGCCAGCGGAACGGATAGGTGAGCAGGAACGTCAGCGGATTGAGAAATTCCGGCTGCCAGGTAAAGCCGGAAACCTTCGCCACCGGCAGGAGGTTGGCCAGCGTCACCCAGTGGTTCAGCGTCAGGCCATAAACCGCCAGCATTGCCAGCGCCAGCAGCCACGGCATGAAGCGCGGCGCAAAATGTTTTCGCGGGTCGGTCTGATTGTTCTTTGCCATCGGAATTGTTAAGTTGAATCCAAGAACCGCCCGTTGGCAAGTTCAGTTTCGGCGGCGCAAATCCGCCACGCACTCGACGTGCTGTGTCTGTGGGAACATGTCCAGCGGCTGCACGCGCGCCAGTTCAAAGACACCGTCCGCGCACAAAATGTTCAAATCCCGCGCCATCGTCGCCGGGTGGCACGAGACATAAATCACCTGCGCCGGGCGCGTCTGCCGCAACAACTCTAGCGTCTCCGGCCAGCAGCCCTTGCGCGGCGGGTCGAGGATTACCGCGGTCTTATCTGCTGAAAACTTTTGCAACAACTCCGGCAGGATAGCTTCCACCTTCGCCGCCACAAACTCGCCATTGTTAATTTTACGTGACGCGGCATTTTGCCGCGCGGCGGCGATGGCCAACTGGTCGTATTCCACGCCGACAAACGAATCCACCACGCCCGCCGCCTCGATGCCGAAAAAGCCCACGCCGCAATACAGATCAATCAGATGCCGCGCGCCGCCGGCCTGCAAAAATTCGCGCACCGTCTCGACCAGCCTCGGCAGCAGGAAAAAATTGTTCTGAAAAAATGAGTCGCGCGGCACCTCCCAATTCTCCGGCTGCACGCGCAAAACCACTTTGATGCCGCCCTTCGGTGGCGGATTCGCGCGGACGTGTGTGATTTGCTCGTTCAACGCCGGCTCGGCGATTTTGCATTCCTCAATGTCCTCGACAAATTTGTTGTCCGTGCGGATGAAGCCGATCTCCAGCTTCTTCGCCGGCCCGTTCCACTGGCTGCGGATCATGATGCGGTTGCGGTAGCCGTAGGGCGAAGGGCAGGGCAGCACCGGCGCGACCACCTCGCGCGAAATTTTCCCGACACGCTCGAACAAATCCGCAACCTGCTTGTGCTTGAAACGCAACTGCGCCGCATAGCCGATGTGCTGATACTGGCAGCCGCCGCACGCGCCAAAGTAGCGGCATTCCGGCGCGATGCGTTCCGGTGACGGCGTGACAACGCGCAACAGTTTGGCGCGGGCGAAATTCTTTTTCACTTCCGTGATTTCCGCCTCGACCGTTTCGCCGGTGATGACAAACGGAACGAATACGACAAATTCATCAATGCGTCCGACGCCTTCACCGCCGAACGCGAGATCGTGGATGGTCAGGTTAATTTTATCGCCAAGTTTGAGAGACACGCCGGGAGGTTAAGGTTTTTGGCACTTCCGAAAAAGCCTTTTCACCGGGCAATGCGCTTGAGCGCGATGACCGCTGGCTTGCGGCAAATAATTTTCGGTGCATAATCGACGGACTTTATGACGGAACTCCGCCAGTCCCCGCAGCGCACCATCTGGGTGGGCTTCGGCTTTGTCACCGGCCTGCTCGGGCTCGCGCTGCTGATTTCCTTTTTGCAGATCAACCGCAGCCGCCACCTGCCGCTGCTTCGCGTCATCGGCCCCGTTGCTGACTTCACTTTGACCAATCAGGACGGCCAGATTACGACGCTCGCGGATTTCACCAACCACGTTTGGGTCGCCGACATCATCTTCACTCGCTGCGCCGGCCCATGCCCGCGCCTGACCGGCCAGATGCGCTCGTTGAAAAATCTCTTGCCGGCCGACAGCGCTGCCAAACTAGTGACGCTCACGACTGATCCAGAATTTGATACGCCCGCCGTGCTGAAAAAATACGGCCAGCGTTTCAACGCCGATTTCAGCCGCTGGACGTTTCTCACCGGCACGAAAGGCGAAATCGCCGCGCTCGCCAGCGGCAGCTTGAAATTGAGCGCCGTCCCCGTGAAGCTCGAAGACCAGAAAAGCGTCGCTGACCTGTTCATCCACACCACGATTTTTGTCATCGTGGACAAGCACGCGCGGCTACGCGGATTTTTTGAGACCGGCGGCGACGGCGTGGACTGGACGAATTCCGTCCAGCCGAAACTGCTGCAATCCGTCCGCCAGCTCGAACTTGAACCATGACCATCCACGACTTGCCCGCCGTTAACGCCACGCTCAACGGCCTGAGCACCATTTTCCTTTCGTTCGGATTTTTCTTCATCCGACGTGGAAACAAAATCGCGCACCGCAACTGCATGATTTCGGCGTTCGTCACGTCGGTGATTTTTCTTGGCTGCTATTTGACGTATCACATCTGGCTCGCCGTTGTGCTGCACCAAGGCCCGACACGGTTTCTCAATCCCGCCTGGTTCCGGCCGGTTTACCTGACGATTTTGATTACGCATACCATTCTTGCCGCCGCCATTGTGCCGTTGATTTTGCTGACGCTGAACCGTGCGCGGAAACAAAACTTTGAGGCGCACAAAAAAATTGCGCGCTGGACGTGGCCGCTTTGGATGTATGTCTCGGTGACCGGCGTGGTGATTTACTTTTTGCTCTACCAGATTTTTCCGCAGCAGTAACCGCACATGACCACCAGCGTCCAAGTCGCAATTCACCCGAGCCAGTTTCCCGAAAATGTGCGGCGTAATTTGCTGGCCTCGCTGCGCACACGTCGCGTGAATCACAAGTTCCACTATGACAGCGTCAAGCAGACCCAGAAATGGCTTGAGCTGCACGAGGCGCATTCGCCCGCCCGCTACGATAAAAGCTGTCTGGCTACTTATAACAAAGCTTTTGCCGCCTCCGTAAAAATTATCAAGGCCAAATCGCTACACATTGTCGGCCTCGGCTGTGGTGGTGGACAAAAGGACGTGCAGTTGATGAAACAATTGCAGTCGCGCGGCAAATTGTTTTCCTACACGCCGTGCGATGTCAGTTTGGCGATGGTGCTTGTCGCGCGCACGGCAACGCGCGGTTTGTTGCCGCCGGAAAAATGTTTTCCCGTCGTCTGCGATCTGGCGACGGCGGACGATTTGCCGGAATTGTTTGCCCGAAGCTGCGGACCTCGCACCTCGCGTCTGATTACGTTTTTTGGGATGATTCCAAACTTTGAGCCGCAGCAGATTCTGCCCAAGCTTTCGGAACTATTGCGCCGCAATGATTTCCTCTTTTTCAGCGCCAATCTCGCGCCGGGCGACGGTTACACCGCCGGCTTAAAGCAAATTCTCCCGCAATATGACAACCCGCTGACGCGCGACTGGCTCACGGCTTTTCTGTTTGATCTGGGCGTGGAAGTGCGCGATGGCGAATTACGTTTCAGCATCGAAACGGGCGGGTTGGGCTTGCGGCGCGTGGTGGCTCGGTTCCATTTTCGTCGCGCGCGGCGGATCAAAGTGAGCGGCCAGGAATTTTCCTTTGCCCGTGGCGAATCCATCCGGCTTTTCTTTTCGTATCGTTACACGCCGGCCCGCGCTGCCAAGCTGCTGGCGCGTCACGGATTGGAAGTTTGCAACCAATGGATTTCGCCGTCCGCCGAGGAAGGCGTCTTTCTTTGCCGCCGGAAATAAGCCGTCCGTCAGAAAACTTTCAGTGTGTCGAGAACGGCTTTGATGCGTGGAACTTCATGCGTGCGGAACAAATCCGTTTTGCCCAGCGCGGCGAGCACCGCGAAAAATGGCTCAGCGCAACGGACTTCGTCGCCGAAAAACTCAAACGCATGCGGCAGCGCGTGACAGACGGGAAAACCCAGTTCGCGCAGCCGGAACGTGTTCAGAAAAACATTCATCTGGTGGCGCACGCGCACGGCGCTGTCCTGCAAATTGCGGTAATAAAAGCCCAGACCCGGATCAATAAAAATTTTCTGCACGCCCTGGCGCTGTGCGGTTTCAATCTGCCGCGCAAAAAAATCCCGCAGCCGCGAAATCGGATCAACTGACAAATCAAAGTCGCGGACAGCACGCACATTTTTGCCGGCGACGTAGCAAATGATTACAGCGGCATCGTGGGCAGCAACCAGCTTGAAAATTTCGGCGGAGGCCGCCGTGCCGGTCAGGTTTAAAATGTTCGCACCCGCTTCCAAGCTGGCGCGCGTGACGGCAGCTGAATACGTCTCAACTGAAACTAGGATTTTTTCTGCGCGCAGTTCCTTGATAACGGGAATTAGCTTTGATTTCTGCGCCGCGTTGCCCGCGCGCGCCGCGTGTGCCAGCGTGGATTCCGCGCCCACATCAATGATTTGCGCGCCCTGCGTGGCAAGCGTTTTCCCGCGCGCAACTGCGGCTTCCGCTGTCAAACAAACGCTTTCGCGATACCACGAGTCGGCGGACAGGTTGACGACGCCCATGATGGCCGGTTGCGAATTGAAATTGAATTTCCTTCCGCCGATGGAAAATTCCTTTACGCGCGCCGACGCGGCGGCGCGATTGGTTTCCAGCAGTCCGGCCAGTTGTTCAAGCGACAGCATGACGGAATCGTAAGCGGGAATGAAATTTTCGCAAACAGATTGGCCGAAAAATTGTTTTGCGCGGCGGACGCGCAGAGCTAGATTTTGTCAATGAAACTGAATCAACCCATCAAACTCTCATTTCTGGCCTTTGCCGTTTTGACTTTGCTTGCCGTTGCCGGCTGCGGCAATCCCTCGGCGATGAACGAGTCCACGGCGAACGTGAAGCACATCACACAGGGCGAGTTTGCGGAGCAGGTCACGAGCGCGACGGGAGCGGTGGTGGTGGATTTTTACGCGACGTGGTGCGGGCCGTGCCGCGAGCTGTCGCCCATGCTGGATGCGGCGGCGGGTTCGTTCACCGATAAAATAAAATTTTTCAAGGTGAATGTGGACGAGTCGCCTGGGCTGGCGCAGAACTTTCAGGTTCAGGCGATCCCGACGCTGCTATTTTTCAAGAACGGCAAGCTGGCCGACCGCACGACCGGCCTGCTGTCGGAATCAGAGTTGAAAGACAAGCTGCAATCGCTCGCCGGCGGAAAATGATTTTTTAACGGCGTTGCAAAAAAGTTTCCGCTAGCGAACCTTTTTCCGATGTGATCATCGCGCCGGGCGCAATTTGATGTCGCGCGAACCAGCCTTCCTTGGTTTCCAAAACGAATTGGATGTCGTCGCGGGCGGCGACGACGCCGTTGGTGTCATTCTTTTCGAGGTGATGGATTTCCTGGATCACGCCGTCCGCCGTGATATAGGCGGCGGAAATGGATTCGGGGCAGTTCTTCATCCAGAAATTTGCGCGTTGCGGCTGTGGCAGGACGAACAGCATCGCGTCGGTTTCCTGGATGTTGGTGCGGAACATCATGCCGGTCATTTCCTCTTCGCTTGTCAGTGCCAGCTCGGCGTCAAAAGTTTCCGCGCCGAGATAAATTTTCATCGTCGGCAATTTCGGCTGCGCGTGCGTGGGCAGAAAATCATCTGCCGAAAGTTTTTTGATCGTGGTGGACGCGTCCGGTTTGGTGCAACCGGCGAACAAGGCCACGGCCAGCGACAGCGCAAATAAATTCAAAACTTTCACGCCGCCAATCTGCCGGATGCTCGCAACTTAATCAATCCTCGTCGACCACCCCAGTGCAATTTGCCGACAACAAAACGCAAGCCGCCGGAAGCCGTTGGATGGCGTGGCGGATAAGCTTTGGCCTTGAAAACAAAGGTTTTACCCATCCGGCCTGCGTCAACCGCCGCCAGCGGAGGGTTTGACTTGACCGGCGGAAGCCTTATTTTGTCATCGTTGTGACAACCATTGCCCAGCCTGTTCCCACCGTGCGGCTCGACGAACTGCCGCTACGCGTCTGCGCCGTCGTGCGCAGCGTCGCCACGGATGACGAGGACACCAACCGCTTGAAAACGCTCGGCGTCTGTGTGGGGCGCCGCGTGGAACTCGTTCGCGCCGGCAATCCGCTCATCCTGAAAATCTTTGGCTCGCGGCTGGGTATTTCCGCCGAGCTGGCAGCGCGCGTGCGCGTGGAAATCTGCCAGCCCGGACATTGCGCGCTGAAAGAAAACCACGAGGCATGAGCGAGTGCCACGAAATTCCGGCGCCGGCTCACGACGCGGCGCATCACCACGCGTTCACGCTGGCGCTCGTCGGCAATCCCAACGCCGGCAAGACCACCTTGTTCAACGCGCTCACTGGCCTGCGCGCCAAGACGGCGAATTTTCCCGGCACCACCGTCGAGCGCAAGGTCGGCCGGCTGCACCTCGACCACAAACAGATTGTCGTCGTGGATTTGCCGGGGCTCTACAGCCTCGACAGCCAATCGCCGGATGAAAAGCTGGCGTCCGATGCACTGCAGGGAAAATTGGAACACACCGCGCCCAACGCCGCGCTCGTCGTGGTGGATGCGACGAACCTTGAACGGAATCTTTTTCTCGCGAGCCAAGTTTTGGAATTGAAATGTCCGGTGGTGGTCGCGCTGAACATGATGGACATGGCACGGCGCGACGGCATCCGCATTGACGTGGCAAAACTGCGCGACGAACTCGGCTGCGTCGTCGTGCCGGTTTCCGCGCGCAACGGCGAGGGCATTGACGAATTGAAACTGGAGTTGAACCGGCTGGTCGCCGGCGCGATGCCCGAGGCGGTGGATCACGTTGACCCGCACTGCGCGGGCTGCACCGGCTGCACGTTCCAGGCGCGCTACGAATGGACGGAGCAAATTTCCACGCGCGTCATGGACGCCGCCATCATCCAGCGCTCGAAGTGGACGGACAAGCTCGACGATTATTTCACGCATCCGGTCATCGGGGTCGCCGTTTTTCTCGGCGTCATGCTGGGGCTGTTCGGGCTGATTTTCTGGGCGGCGCAAATTCCGATGGAGCTGATTGACCATCTGTTCGCCGGCATCCAGACGTGGACGAGCGCCAAGCTGCCGTCGGGCGATATTCAAAGCCTCGTGTCCGACGGCGTCGTGGGCGGCGTCGGCGGCATCCTGGTTTTCCTGCCGCAAATCTGCATTTTATTTTTCGCGCTGTCGCTGCTGGAAGACACCGGCTACCTGTCGCGCGCCGCGTTTGTGATGGACAAAATCATGCGCAAGCTCGGCCTGCCGGGCAAAGCGTTTGTGCCGCTGCTTTCGGCGCACGCCTGCGCGATTCCCGCCATCATGTCCACGCGCGTCATCGAAAATCCGCGCGACCGGCTGGTGACCATCCTGGTCACGCCGCTGATGGCCTGTTCGGCGCGCATCCCGGTTTACGCGATGGTCACGGCGCTGCTGTTTCCGCACTCGCCGTTGAAGGCGGCGATTGTCTTCACGGCGGCCTATGCGGTTGGCGTGATTGCGGCCTTGGGCATGGCGGTGATTTTCCGAAAAACGATTCTGCCGGGCGAAAGCAAGCCGTTGATGATTGAACTGCCGCCTTACCGCGTGCCGGCGTTGCGTGTGGCGCTGCTGCACACTTACGACCGTGCGAAAATTTTCGTGAAGCAAGCGGGAACCATCATTCTCGCCATCTCGCTGGTGTTATGGGCGCTGTCATATTATCCCAAGTCCAGTCCGCCGGCGGCGGCGGTGGCGATGACCGCGCAGGCGGCGCAATTTCAAAAAACCGGCGACACCAACCAGGCGGCGCAACTGCTCGACACCGCCGACCGGCTGACCGCGCAAAATTCGCTCCAAAACTCGTTCGCCGGAAAAATCGGCCACGTCATCGAGCCGGTCATCGCGCCGCTCGGTTATGACTGGCAGATTGGCATCGGCATCATCAGTTCGTTTGCCGCGCGCGAAGTCATCGTCTCGACGCTGGCGATTGTCTATGGCGTGGGCAAGGACGCGGCGGACAATAACCAGTCGTCGCTTTACAGCACATTGCGGCAGGCCAAACGCACGGACGGCACGCCCATTTTCAACACGGCGACGTGCGCGAGCCTGCTGGTGTTTTACATTCTCGCGGCGCAATGCCTGTCCACCACCGCCGTCGTGCGACGCGAGACAAACAGTTGGAAATGGCCGCTGTTCCAGATCGCCTACATGACCGGGTTGGCCTACTTCGCGGCGCTGATTGTGTATCAGGTGTTGAAACATTTTGGCCACGCGTGAGACCTTTCAATTTGTGTTTTTTTCCGTCCGTGCGCGGCTCAAATTTTGTCGCCTCCAAAAAAATTTAAGTTGCGCAACCGGCGGCTCACGGCTTAAAGATTGGCGCAACACATGGGTAAAGCACTCATCATCGCGGAAAAACCGTCCGTCGCCAGCGACATCAGCAAGGCGCTCGGCAAGTTTGAAAAACATGACGACCACTTCGAGAACGACCAATATGTCGTCACCTCGGCGGTCGGCCATCTGCTCACCATCGTCCCGCCGGAAGGCGTCGAGGCGGCGCGCGGCAAATGGACGTTCAAGTGCCTGCCGGTCATCCCGCCGCACTTCGATCTCACGCCGATCGAGAAGACCGCGCCGCGTTTGCGCGCCGTCGCGAAACTGATCAAGCGCAAAGACGTCACCTCGCTCATCAATGCCTGTGACGCCGGGCGCGAAGGCGAATTGATTTTCCGCAACATCGTCCGTTATACGAAAGCGCAGCAGCCCATCCAGCGCCTCTGGCTGCAATCCATGACGCCCGCCGCCATCCGCGAAGGTTTCGCGGCGCTGAAGACGGATGAATCCATGGTGCCGCTCGCCGACGCGGCGATGAGCCGCAGCGAGGCGGACTGGCTGGTGGGCATCAACGGCACGCGCGCGATGACGGCGTTCAACTCCAAGCTCGGCGGATTTTTCAAGACCACGGTCGGTCGCGTGCAGACGCCGACGCTGGCGATTCTCGTGGAGCGCGAGGCGAAGATCCGCTCGTTCAAGCCGCGAGACTTTTGGGAAGTGACTGGAACATTCACCACCGTGGCGGGAAATTACACTGGCCGGTGGCACGATGAAAAATTTAAGGACAAGGAAACCGAAGCTGAACGGACAACGCGTCTGCTGGCAAAGTTTGGATTGAATCTGCCGGATGCGCTGGAACGACTAGAATTGAAGTATGGTTCTCTTTGGGACGAACACAGGTTTGATTGGCGTTTGTGGCATTCCGAAATCGCCGAGGCCATTCATGGCAAGTGTTTGGGCAAACCTTGCGTTGTCACTGAAGAACAAAAACCAGCGACCGAACTTCCGAAATTGCTTTATGATTTGACGAGCTTGCAACGCGACGCCAACGCGCGCTTTGGTTTCAGCGCAAAAAACACTTTGGGACTCGCGCAGGCGCTTTACGAAAAACACAAGGTGTTGACGTATCCCAGAACAGATTCGCGCGCGTTGCCGGAAGATTACATTCCGACGGTAAAGAACACGCTCGCGATGCTCGAAGGCGTGACGGGCTATTCGGCGTTCGCCGACCGGATTTTGAAAAGCGGCTGGGTGCATCCCAACAAGCGTATTTTTAATAATGCCAAAGTTTCGGATCACTTCGCGATTATTCCGACGCAGCTTGCGCCGAAATCGTTGAGCGAGCCGGAGCAAAAACTTTACGACCTCGTCACGAAACGCTTTCTCGCGATCTTTTATCCGGCGGCGGAATTTCTCATCACGACGCGAATTACGCGCGTTGAAGATGAACCGTTCAAAAGTTCTGGGAAAATTATTACGGTTCCGGGCTGGCTTGAAGTTTATGGAAAGGCCGCGCAGACGGACGATGACAATCCGAATCTCGCCCCCGTCAAGCCGGAAGAAACGGTGAAGACGAGTGCCGTGGAGGTGAAGCAAAACATCACCAAGCCGCCGGCGCGGTATTCGGAAGCGACGCTGCTTTCGGCGATGGAAGGCGCGGGCAAGCTCATTGACGACGACGAACTGCGCGAGGCGATGAGCGAGAAAGGTCTCGGCACGCCGGCCACGCGCGCGGCGACGATTGAAGGATTAATCTATGAGGATTACGTCCACCGCAACGGTCGCGAGTTGCAGGCGACGGCGAAGGCGTTTTCGCTGATGGAACTTCTCAATGGCCTCGGCATTCCCGAACTCACGAAGCCGGAGCTGACCGGCGACTGGGAATTTCAACTCAAGGAAATGCAGCGGAAGAAAGTCAGCCGCGCGCAGTTCATGTCCGGCATCGCCGACATGACGCGCCGCATCGTGGACAGCGCCAAGAAATTTGAATACGACACGATTCCCGGCGACTTCGGCGTGTTGACCGTGCCGTGCCCGAAATGCGGCGGCGAGATTCACGAGCGCTACAAGCAGTATCAATGCGTGAAGTGCGACTTCGCGTTCTGGAAAACATTGTGCAGCCGGATGTTCGAGCCGGAGGAAGTGGAAAAAATCATCACGGACAAGGTCATCGGCCCGCTGCAAGGTTTCCGCAGCAAGCAGGGTTTTCCGTTCGCGGCGGTTTTGAAAATGACCGCCGAGCACAAGGTGGAATTTGATTTTGGCAACGGCGGCAAGGACGGCGCGGGCGCGGTGCCGATTGATTTCACCGGCAAGGAACCGCTCGGCAAATGCCCGGCGTGTGGCGCAAATGTCTATGACGGCGGGATGAACTACGTCTGCGAGAAGCAGGCGGGCGCGGAGCAGACGTGCAAGTTCCGCACGGGCAAAATCATTTTGCAGCAGGAGATTTCGCCGGAGCAGGTGAAGAAACTGCTCGCGGAAGGCAAAACCGATTTGCTGAAAGGTTTTGTCTCGAACAAGACGCAACGCAAGTTCGAGGCGTTCCTCATCGTGAAGGACGGCAAGACGGCGTTCGAGTTCAAGCCGCGCGAGAAAAAGGGCAAGGGCGTGGCCAAGGAACCGCCGCCGAAGATTGATTTCACCGGCAAGCCTGTCGTCGGCAAATGCCCAAAATGCGGCGGCAATGTCTGCGACACCGAGGCTGGTTTTGTTTGCGAAAACTCACAACTCGAAGCCAAGTCGTGCAAGTTCAAAATCGGCAAGGTGATTTTGGAGCAGCCAATTGACGCGGTGCAGGCGACGAAAATTCTCAAGGACAAGAAGAGCGACGTGATGGAAAAATTCATCTCCAAATCCGGCAAGCCGTTCCCGGCGTTCCTCGTCATGGATAAGAAGGGCAAGATCACCTTCGAGTTCCCGACGCGTGACGAGGAATAAATTGGTAGGGACGAGCTGCTGCTCGTCCGGCAGCGCGGCAGCGCTGCCCTACCTTCGAGTAATGCAGCTTCACTTCAAACAACTCGGCCACGGCGAACCGCTCGTGCTGCTGCATGGGTTGTTCGGCTCGGCGGACAACTGGTTTGGCGTCGCGCCGAGGCTCGCCAAAAAATTTCACGTCCTCATTCCCGACCTGCGCAACCACGGCCATTCGCCGCATCACGCGGAGATGGATTATCCGCTCATGGCCGCCGACGTGGAAAAGTTTTTCGTCGCGCAGAAAATCGCCAGCGCCCACGTCATCGGCCATTCGATGGGCGGCAAAGTGGCGATGCAATTCGCGCTGGATTTTCCGGCGCGCGTGAAAAAACTCGTCGTCGTGGACATGGCTCCGCGCGCCTACGCGCCCGCGCACGACCATATTTTTGATGCGTTGCTGGCGCTGAATTTGAATTCGTTTCAGACGCGGGGAGAAATTGAGGACGCGCTGGCGCCGGAAATCCCGTCGCTGAACCTGCGGCGCTTTCTGCTGAAAAATCTCGGCCGCGACGCGCGCGGGAAATTTCTCTGGAAAATGAATCTGCGCGGCGTGGCGGAAAATTATTCGCGGCTCGGCGAAGTTTTGAGTCCGCATAACCAGTTTGAAAAGCCGGCGCTGTTCCTGCGCGGCGGCAAGTCGGATTACATCAACGCGGCGGACGAGCTGGAAATCAAGCGGCGCTTTCCAGCGGCAGCCGTCCAAACCATCGCGGCGGCAAACCATTGGGTGCACGCCGACGCGCCGGAGGAATTTATCCGTCGTGTGCTGGGTTTTCTTTGAGCGGTAAAGGCCGGTGCGCAACACATCGCACTGGAAAAAGTTTCAAACTTGGTGCATTGGTATTGAAGAATGCTGGCAACTCCTGAACTCATGTGCGAAGCGGCGCAGTTGGCGCGCGTGGAAGAACGCCTTCCACGCTGGCGCGAGTTGCCGCTTTATGCGACCGCGCCGGGCAATGATTTCTCCCGCCTGCCGCTCATCGGCAAACGCGAGCTGCGCGAAAACTTTCCGAATAATTTTCTCCGCGCCGGGCAGAGCTTGGACGCCCTGTTGAAAAACAAAACGGTGGAACTGGAACACTCTTCCGGCAGTTCGGATGAGCGGACGGCGGTGCTCTTTGGTCGTGGTTGGTGGAACGAGCAGGAAGCTCGCGTGCTCCGGCTGAACCGTTTTATGGCGCAAGTGCTGGATGCGCATCCGTGCGCCCGCCGCGCGACGCTCGTGCCGCCGGTCTGCAACGGTCTGGTATGTTTTTCCAATTACACCGCCAAAGCCGCGCGAACGGTGGACGCGACTTTGTTTGTGAATCAGGCGCGAATTCCGTTTCTGCTGACGGACGCGGAATTGGCGCGCATGGCCGGGGAAATCTTGGAATGGTCGCCGGTGTTTCTGGATTTGGATCCGGTGCATGGCGCGTGGTTCGCCCTTTATTGCGAGCGGCAGGGGATAAAATTTCCATCGGTGAAATTCATCTTGTGCAGCTACGAATTTGTCAGCGCCGTCCACCGGAAAATCCTGCGGCGCGTTTTCGGCGTGCCGGTATTCAATCTTTACGGCTCGACGGAAACCGGCCATCTGCTCATGGAAAATAAACAGGGCGAAATGAAGGCCAGCCTCGAAAATGTTTTTTACGAGATTATTGACCCGGATGAACGCGGCGTCGGCGACTTGGTGGTGACAACTTTGACGAACGAGGTCATGCCGCTCGTGCGCTACCGCGTCGGCGATCTGGTTGAACGCTGCGAACGGCCTTACGCTACGGATTTTTTTGTTCATGGTCGCGCCCGCGACACTTTGCGCCGCCGCGACGGCCAGCGCGTGACGACGCTGGAAATTGACCGGTGTTTCGCCGGAGTGAACGGCATCGCGCATTACCAGCTTCGGCAAAGCGAAGCCGGTGACTGTGATTTGCAATTTATTCCTGACCGTGAGGTTCCCGGCGCGGGCGAATTGAAAGGCGTGACCGGCCAGATCGAAAACCTGCTTCGGCTGGAAAACAAAATCGTCGTCAGCGCGGTGGAAAAACTGCCGCCGCTGACTTCGGGAAAATTCCGGCTCACCTGCCGCGCTGGAATTTGAACCCGGAACCCGCCAGCGATAAAGCGGAAGTCCGCGACAAGTGGATTGCGAAATTTCTTGCGCACCTGGCGACGGATCGGGGCGCGTCGGTTTACACGCAGCGGAATTACCGGCAGGCGCTGACGGAATTTGCCCGCTGGCATTTGGAAGAACGCCGGTCGCCCGCCGCGTGGGAAAAACTTCAGCGCGATGACTTCCGCGCTTTCGTCCGTTTTCTTGGCCGGAATCATTTGAGCCGCGCGGCGACGCAATTAAGATTTTCCGCGTTGCGGACATTTTACAAATTTCTGATGCGGCACGGCGTCGTGGAAAACATGCCGATCAAAAACCTTTCGCTGCCAAAGCTGGAAAAGCGGCTGCCGAAATTTCTGACGAAGCAGCAGATGGAAGCGCTGCTCGTCGCGCCGTTCGAGCTTTTGAAAATTCAGAAGGAAAAAAAAGCCGGCCGGCCGGTTTCTCAAATTGCCGCCTTGCGCGACGTGGCGGTGCTGGAAACGATTTATTCCTGCGGTCTGCGTGTGAGCGAGGTGTGCGGTTTGCGCGTGGACGACATTGACTGGGGCGAACAAATCATGCGGGTGCGCGGCAAGGGCAAAAAGGAACGACTCGTGCCGATTGGTAAGCCGGCGCTGATGGCGATCCAGGATTATTGGAACACGTTCAAGCAGCCGCCGGGCGGGGCATCGCCGATTTTTTTTGCGGAGACAAAAAAACGCGCGCCGTTATCGCCGCTGCAACTGTCGCGGCGGCTGAAAAAATATCTGTCCATCGCCGGGCTGGATCCTAGTTTGACGCCGCATAAATTGCGGCACAGCTACGCGACGCATCTGCTCGATGCGGGCGCGGACTTGCGCAGCGTGCAGGAGCTGCTCGGCCATGCCCATCTCATCACGACGCAGGTTTACACGCACGTCACGACCGAGCGGCTGAAGAAAGCCTACGACGCGGCGCATCCGCGTGCCTGAAGGCGGCGGTTTCGGAGAAAAATTGCCAATTTCTGCAAAGCAAATTCGTTTGTGTTTCCGTGTGACGGGCGCAGAATGAAACTCAAGGAATTTTTTTTCCGCACCCAAAAATGAAAATTGATTTTCCGTTTCGCCCGAAGCTGTTGGACACGCTGAAAAATTATTCGGCGCAGGATTTTGTCGCCGATCTTACCGCCGGCATCATTGTCGGCATCGTCGCGCTGCCGCTGTCGCTGGCGCTGGCCATCGCGTCGGGCTTGAAGCCGGAGGTCGGTCTGTTCACGGCCATCGTGGGTGGTTTTCTGGTTTCGCTGCTGGGCGGTTCGCGGGTGCAGATCGGCGGGCCGGCGGGCGCGTTCGTGCCGCTGCTCGCGCCGATCGTGGTGATGATGGGACCGGAGGGGCGCGCGTTCGGACCGGAAGGACTGGTGGTCTGCGCCATGATGGCGGGCGTGATCCTGTTTGTGCTGGGCGCGAGCCGGCTCGGCACGATGATCAAATACATTCCGTTTCCGGTGGTGACGGGCTTCACCAGCGGCATCGCGATCATCATCATGAGCACGCAAATCCGCGATTTCTTCGGATTGCAGCAGAAACTGCCGCCGGATTTCATCGGCAAGCTGCACTCGTTGGCGGGAAATTTTGAGCCGAACTGGCCGACGGTTTTGCTGGCAACAATTTCCACGCTGGCCATCTGGTTCTGGCCGAAGAAAATTGGAAATCGTCTGCCGGGTTCCATCGTCGTCATTCTGCTCGCGTCGGTAATTTCGGTTTATTTTGAGTTCAATAAAAATTTCGGCATCCAGACGCTCGGCACCGCATTTGGCGAAATGCCGCGCGGCTTGCCGATGCCGCACTGGCCGTCGCTGACTTTCCATGAATGGCGCGCCCTGATGCCGGCGGCGATGACAGTGGCGGTGCTGGGCGCGATTGAGTCGCTGCTGTCGGCGGTGGTGGCGGACGGCATGATTGACGACCGGCATGATTCGAATCAGGAATTGATGGGGCAGGGCGTGGCCAATTTTGTTGCGGGAATATTCGGCGGCATGCCGACGACGGGCGTGATTGCGCGCACGGCGACGAACGTGCGCAGCGGCGGGCGCACGCCAGTGGCGGGAATAATCCATGCGCTGACGGTGCTGGTGATTTTGCTGGTGGCGGCGCCGTTTGCCAAAAACATTCCGCTGGCGGCGTTGAGCGCCGTGCTGGTGGTGGTTTCGTTGCGCATGGGCGAATGGCACCAGTTTGTGCGGCTGAATCGCTGGCCAAAAAGCGATGTGATGATTTTTCTTTGCGCGTTCACGCTGACGGTGGTGTTGGATTTGCCCACGGCGGTGGGCGCGTCATTGATTCTGGCGTCGGCGCTGATGGTGAAGCGGTTGGCGGAGACGGCGCATGTGGAGCCGGACGCGGAAGTGACACAGGGCGACGCGCCGGGACAGCAGACGGCGGGTAAAAAAATTCCTGATGGCGTGCTGGTGTTCCGCGTGTTCGGCGCGTTCTTTTTTGGCGCGGCGGACAAGCTGGAGTCGTCACTACGCCGCGCGGGCGGGCTGCCGGAGGTATTGATTTTGCGGATGCGCGACGTGCTGGCGCTGGACGCCACCGGGTTGGACGCGCTGGATGATTTGCTGGAAAAACAGCGGCTCAAGAAAAAGGATCTGATTCTGTGCGGGCCGCATTCGCAGCCGCTGTTCGCGCTGACGCGGGCGGGCTTCATGGAGCGGCTGGGCGAGCAGAATGTCTGCGGCGACATGGAAAGTTCGCTGGCGCGGGCGCGGCAACTGCTCGACCAAAAGAAAAATAAAAAAATTATTGACAGTCCGTCCGCAGTTACCTAACTTGCGTCCGTCAGAGCCGTAAAATTCAATTAACCGAAGCCCTCTCTATTTCGGAAGAAAGTTGAGAGGGTTGGTTTTTTGTCGCTTTACGATTCGGGCTTGAACAAAAGATTTTTGGATGCCCAAGTAGCTCAGTTGGTAGAGCACGTCCTTGGTAAGGACGAGGTCATCAGTTCAATCCTGATCTTGGGCTCCAGTTAAACAAAAACGAAAACAGCAACACACGAAATCAAATGGCCAAAGAGCAATTTCAGAGAACCAAACCGCACGTCAACGTCGGCACCATCGGTCACGTTGACCACGGCAAATCCACCTTGACCGCCGCCATTGTCGCGGTGCAGCACCGCAAAGGTCTTGCGCCGGCGATTGACTACGCGACGATTACCAAAGGCGGAACCGTCCGTGACGAGACGAAGACCGTGACCATCGCGGTGTCGCACGTCGAATACGAATCTCCCAAGCGCCACTACGCGCACGTTGACTGCCCCGGCCACGCCGATTATGTGAAGAACATGATCACGGGCGCCGCGCAAATGGACGGCGCGATTCTCGTGGTGAGCGCCGCCGACGGCCCGATGCCGCAGACGCGCGAACACATTTTGCTCGCCCGCCAGGTCGGTGTGCCGAGCATCATCGTTTGCTTGAACAAGGTTGACCTCGCTGACGCTGACTTGCTCGAACTCATCGAAATGGAAATCCGTGAATTGCTCACGAAATATGGTTTTCCGGGCGACACCACGCCGATTATCCGCGCCTCCGCCACGGCCGCCCTCGCGGGCAAGCCGGAAGGTGAAGCGCAAATCGCCGCTTTGCTCGACGCGTTGGACACTTTCATTCCTGACCCGACGCGCGAAATTGACAAGCCTTTTCTGATGTGCGTCGAAGACGTGTTCACCATTGAAGGCCGTGGCACGGTCGTGACGGGTCGCGTGGAACGCGGCATCCTCAAGAAGATGGAAGAAGTTGAAATCGTCGGCTTGAAAGACACGCGCAAGACCGTGGCGACCGACATCGAAATGTTCCGCAAGCTGCTGGATTCGGCGAGCGCCGGCGACAACGTCGGGGTGCTGCTCCGCGGCACGACCAAGGACGAAGTGGAACGCGGCATGGTTCTGGCCAAGCCCGGTTCCATCAAGCCGCACACCAAGTTCAAGGGCGAAGTTTACGTCCTGACCAAGGACGAAGGTGGCCGTCACACGCCGTTCTTTACGAATTACCGTCCGCAATTTTACTTCCGCACCTCCGACGTCACCGGCACGCTCACGCTGCCGGCCGGCATCGAAATGGTGATGCCGGGCGACAACGTCTCGGTGGAAATCGAATTGCAGAAGTCCGTCGCGATGGAAAAAGGCCTGAAGTTCGCGATCCGCGAAGGCGGCCGCACCATCGGTTCCGGCATCGTGGTGGAAGTCGTCGCTTAATTGCGAATTTAGTTTCGGGAGCGCGGAGTTTGAACCTCCGTGCTCCCTTTTTGTCCGAAGATTCGGCGGTGTTTTGGACGGT